>Ga0209318_1000397_pt1 | contig 43479 bp, 57 predicted proteins | sample RifGroE1_FD_183999 | JGI IMG/M metagenome (GOLD analysis project Ga0209318, IMG submission 183999) | Groundwater microbial communities from Rifle, Colorado, USA - Groundwater E1 (SPAdes) (version 2) | ecosystem: Environmental > Aquatic > Deep subsurface > Groundwater | place: Rifle, Colorado... | reverse complement strand
GATTTTCACCACTTATGAACAAGCTGGAGACAATTTCTATATTGTAATTGATTTAAAAAATACTGATAAATTTAAACCGCATGTAATTCTGAGACAAATCAATTCTGGGGATGAAATAAAGACAAAGATTAAAGAAGTAAATGTATTTATGAATAATCCTTTTAAATTGTTCTCTGTTTTGAAAATTAATGAATTTAATCATCAAAAGAAAAGTATAATGATTGATGGCAAATGGGGAAAATCAAGTGAAACTGAAAAAATATTATTTGACTATGAGGTGTATTAATTGGCAAATAAAAATAAAATAATTTATGAATTCAAAGGAGTCGTAGTAGCTAACCCGTATAATACAGATGATTATAAAATATATGCTCTAGAAGTTGATGATATCAAATATCCACATATAGCAAAAAACACATATGGCAATGTCAGCATTCTAGGAAATTTACCCGACCTTGAAACTGGCATAGAGTACAGTATAAAATCAGAAGAAAAGGAAGGAAAAAATGGAATATCATATAAAGTAATCAATATCGGAAGGGATATGCCAAAAACAGAAACATCAACTAGATTATTTCTGCAAAGTATATTAGATAGTAATAGTCAGGTTGATGAGGTAATGAGAGAGTATCCAGATATTATTGATAGAGTTATCAATAATCGTTTAGATGACATTGATTTAAAGAAATTATACAACATTGGAGAAGTTAGATTTGAAGTTATTAAAAGAAAGATAATTGAGAATTTCGTATTAGGCGAACTGGTTACAGAATTTAAGGGATTTATCGAATTTAAAGTCTTAAAGGCATTATATGATAAATATAGTTCAGTGGATAAGATTAAAGAAAAATTGCAAGACAACCCGTATTTCTGTCTTTGCGGATTGTCAAGAATTTCGTTTAAAACAGCCGATAAGATACTCCTATCGTTTAATAAAGATTGTATAGCAACAAAGAAAAATGGAGAAGTTCCTCCAATTGATTTCACTTTTGATTTGCAAACTTCTAGTCAAAGACAAAAATCTGCAATTATGTTCTTACTCGAAGAAAACGAGAATACAGGTAATACAAAAATGGATATAAAAGAATTAAGGAAACAATCTGAATCATTGGCAAATAAATGTATTGAACACTTTGTTGATATTGTTAAAAGCGACAAAGATATTCATTTTGATAAAGTAAATAAAACAGTTGCATTGGAGGAAACATATCAGACTGAAGTGTATATTGCTAAACGAATACTTGATGGTTTGAAGTTAACAAATAAATGGAATATAGATACAGAAAAATATAAAGATAATGGTGATATTACTCTTACAGATCAACAACATAAAATTTTACCTATGGTATGTAATTCTAATGTTTGTATATTGAATGGAAATGCCGGTTCAGGGAAGAGTGCTACAACTAAATCAGTAATTGATATGTTGAAGGATACTAATAGATCATTTGCTTTATTTTCTCCAACTGGCAGAGCGAGTAAAGTTCTTGCTGAATTTACTAAAGAATCTGCATCAACAATACACAGAGGATTATTATATAAACCCCCAATATGGGGTTATAACGAAGAAAGTAAATTACCATATAGCGTAGTGATTGTCGATGAATTTGGGATGACAGATGTATTTTTAATGAAACATTTATTAGAAGCAATTGATTTTTCTAAAACTAAATTGTTGATGATGGGAGATTCTTCCCAAATTCCTTCTGTTGGAGCAGGTAATGTTTTCTATGATTTAATTAATTCAAATTTAATTCCAATAGTTTCTCTTACTCAAATATTTAGATATGGTGAAGGAGGGGTATTAACTGTAGCAACAAAAACAAGAAATGGTGAAAAATTCTTAGAAGATTCTAAGAATCCACAAATATTTGGTGATGATAAAGGATATATGTTTGTTCCTATGTTGCAAGAAAATATAATGAAAAATGTTATGGGAGTATATAAAAAACTATTATCATCAGGAAATTCTATAGAAGATATCATGATTTTATCTTCGTATAATGTTGGAGATTATGGTACAGTAGCAATAAATAAACACTTACAACCTATAGCAAATCCTAATGTATTATCAGGAAATATGCATATTCAAATTGGAGATACAAAATTTTATGAGAATGATCTTGTTATTCAGTCAGTGAATAATTACAAAGCAATAAGATATAATGATAATTATATCGACGAAGATGATAAAACTTTTGTAGCAAATGGAGAGATTGGGAAAATTGTTAAGATAGAATATGGAAAAGCAAGGATAATGTTTGATGAATTAGTTATTTATACTAAAAATGATTTATTAAATGTTAAGCTTGGATATAGTATATCTATTCACCGATCTCAAGGAGGGCAAGCAAAAATAGTTATAATGATAACTCCTAAAGCACATACTTTTATGCTCAATAGCAATCTGATGTATGTATCATTAACAAGGGCAAAGCAAAAAGTATTTCATTTTGGAGATAAAGAAACTGTAAATAGAGCTATAAAAAAGAAAGCAGATTTCAATAGGAAAACTTATCTGAAGGAATTGCTACTATCTTAAATAAATAAAAAAATTATTTGACTTATCATTCCCAAGATGATATTATATATACAGGAGGTAAAACAAATCTAAAATCAAAACTAATAAAAAAGGCGAAAATCATGTAAAAATACATAAATATATACTCCTACCCTAAAAACTCAAAATATCGAACCCTACAACCCTACTCCCACAACACTTTCAAAACCATAATTTCCATTAAAATGTTCATTTCCAAGTATTATAATTTATATCAACTTAAGGAGGTGATTTAATGTTTAAATTTAGTGAATTAGTTAGCAAAGTCACAGTAAAACAATTAACTTCCACAAACGAGCAACTGCTAGCAAGTATTATGAAACACGTAAATGGTTAATACATATATAATTTTACACTAATTTAACTAACAAAAGGAGGTGATAAACAAAAATGAACACTCAAAAACTTATTAATCGTATTGACGGAGTGTGGACTACTTGTGATTCAGCAGAATACAACTCCCAAGACACAGCAAATTTCATGTTCAGTAAAAATCGTGAAACAAATGTTACTACATACTATAAAAGAATTCAATAATTACACAACATCAGACATAATTAATATTCATAAAGCATAAAATAAAATAAAATGTAGCAAGAGTTTGATTCACATAGATTATTAACAACACTAATCAAATTCTTGCTACATCAAAAGAGGTGATACATAATTAAAATTTTGCATGGTCGAGATGGCGATTGGATTCAGTGTAGTTTTGAAGAGTATGAAAAATTTTATACGGATAAAGTTAACTATGCATTTATTGTAGATCAGGACACTAATAAAGGACATTATTATAAAAAGGTAAGAATTGAAGTTTTTGATAATGAAATGTCAGAAATTAAGAATGAGAGGATGGAAGATTAGGTTTGGCTAACATATCAATGTGCAAACATTCTGAGTGTGAAAAATCTTCTAGTTGTTTGAGAATATTAGCACCACCTGAAACAGACCAAGTATATATGAGATTCCATAATATTTGTGGTGAGTTCAATCAATATCAATGGTACTGGCAAGCACCAAATGAATTAATTGTTAAGAAAGAAGAGGGTACATAATAAGAGAAATATATATTGTGGAGCAAATTATTCCATTACTCAATAATTATCATAAACTTAGTTTAATAGAATTAGATCAATTAAGGATTTTGGCAAATAAATTAAGTAGTAGTTTAGGTTGTTATTTATATGACAAAAATTTAATAGAGAAAAGAAGTGATAAACAATCTGTATAAATAATTTAAATAATATATCCTTACAAGGCATTGACTTTCACAAATATGTAGTCATAAAACAAGATGACTTATACAAACACGCATCAGAACAAGATATGGTTGATCTAAGTAGAATTCTTAAAACAATTAGATTTGGAAGGAAAGAAGTTGGTAAGAAGACGGACAATAAGTATTTAGTGATTAATATTGACGAGGATTATGCTAAAGACGTTATTGAGATATTGAAGAAGAATAATCATTGGAAGTAAATAGCTTAAGAGAAGATTTTTATCAGAGAAAATTAATAAGAAAGAAGGATAAATTAAAATGGATATTGGATCGTTAATTAAATTATTAGTAGAAAATAAAAAACTAAAAGCGACTAACGACAGAGAATTAGGGGAAGAGGTTAAAGGGGAATGTGGTGTTGTAGGAAGCAATATTATAGGATGGTATGACAATAAACTATGTTGGTTAAATCAAGATAATACATATTTTAATGTTTTTATAATAAGTGATTATGCATTGAAAATGGAATGGGAATTAATTAAGGAACCTGTAGATTTTATAACCGCAATAAATAGTGGTAAAAAGATTAAAGGTGAAGGTTTTGTTGAATATCATTTATTTGATTGGTATATTCGTAGTAATTCACTAAGTTTAGAAAATATTAATGGAAATTGGTATATTGAAGATTAAGCAAATAGAATAATTTTTTTAAATCATTATTATAATACTAAAATAAATATATTGGAGGATACATAATTGAAAGTACAAAAAAGAAATAGTACATTAGTTAACTTTGATAAAAGTAGCATAATTCGAGCAGTTGAAAATGCAATGCTTGAAACAAAAGATGGTGTTGATACAAAACTAAGTTATGATATTGCGAATAAAATTGAGTCTATTGGACTAGAATTATACTCAGTTGAAAATATACAAGATTTTGTAGAAGATATGTTGATGGAAAGTAATCGAAAAGATGTTGCTAAGAGATATATAATTTATCGCAATCAAAGAGATAAGACTCGTAAGAATAAAGTAAAAGGACTTCTTAGTGAAGAATTTATAAGTAAATATAAACATTTACCATCCCCTATGAATCAATTAGGAAGTTTTGTTTATTATCGTACATATAGTAGATATTTACCTGAAGAACAACGTAGGGAGTATTGGTGGGAGACAGTAAAAAGAGCAGTAGAATATAATTGTGGATTAGTTCCAACCTCTAGAGAAGAAGCTGAAAAATTATATGATAATATGTTTTATCTTAGACAATTCCTATCAGGTAGGACACTATACATAGGTGGAACATTAGTTTCAGAAAAATTCCCCACCTCAAATTATAACTGTAGCTTCGCTGTAATTGATAATTTTGAAGCATTTAAGGACGCTTTTTACTTATTGATGATTGGTTCTGGGTTTGGATTCCGTATTTTAAAAGATGATGTTGCTAAACTTCCTAGAGTAAAAACAAATGTAGAAGTTATACATAAAGCCTACTCTTCAGTCTCAAGAGACAAACGAGAAGATAGCACATCAATTCAATTCACTAACAATAATATGGTCAAGATTATTGTTGGGGATAGTAAGGGTGGATGGGTTCAAGCATTAGATTATTTTTTAAAAATGTTATGGGATAAGGACTTTATTGATATTAAAACCATTGTGTTTGATTATGATAATGTTAGACCAAAAGGAGAAAGATTAAAAACATTTGGTGGAACTGCTTCTGGATATGAAAGTTTAAAATCAATGTTTGCTAAAGTAGATAAGATTATCAAAAAAGAAGGAACTAATCAAGTTCAAGAAAAGATTAAATTAAAACCAATTAATTGTATGGATATTTTAAATGCTATTGGCGAAAATGTTGTTATCGGAGGCGTAAGAAGATGTCTGCCCAAGGGATCATTAGTTCATACGGAAAATGGATTAATTCCAATTGAACAAGTTAAAATCAATGATATGGTTATGACATCGAAAGGTTATGCTCCAGTTACAGATTGGGTCTATCAAGGAGTGCAAGAATTATTAACTATTAATACTCAAATGGGAGAGTTTAAATGTACTCCTAAACATAAAATAGCAATCATGAACAATGTTAATAGTTATGAGTGGATATATGCAAAAGATTTAAAAGAGAACGACAGAATGGTTTTTGTTAGTAAAACTATCGATGGTATAAAAACAGAGTTACCAGAGTATCATCATGTAAGAGACATTCATGATACAACTAGCGTAGATATTGTAATTCCAGAATTAAACGAAGATACTGCTTGGTTTTTAGGATATTTACATGGAAATGGACATGTAAGCAAAAGGGCAGTTAGTGTAAGTATTCCGAGTACAAAACCAAATATTAGAGAAAAAGTTTATAAAATATTCGAAAGTTTTGGTATTATAGCACACGACAAACCAACAAAAGGCAAATGGTTCAATGTTGAAGCTAAAAGCACACAATTAGCAGAATATCTTTCTCAATATAAAAAGCCTAATGTAGAAATAATTATTCCTAATATTATTTTACAAGGTGAAATAAATATTAGGGAATCATATCTAACTGGATTGTATGATGCAGATGGGTCAACAAAAAATCATCCCGTTATTGCCTTGTCTTCAGTTTATCCTAATTTTACGAAACAGGTACAATCACTATTCTCCTCAATTGGAATACCTTCTAGATTTAAATTAAAAAGAAAAACCAAAGGTAAATGGAAAGATTTATATAACTTATTAGTCATTGGAGAAAAAGCAAAAAAAGATTTTGAATGTAGAATAGCAATCAAATCTTTAAAATACGAGAATTGTTGTAAAACAAATCGTTCACAAAATGACTATGGTTATCCTGCTGATTGGGTAAAAAACATGAAAACTTCTAAAATATGGAATAAAGATTCAAGACAAATGACTGTTTCTACTTTTGAAAGAATAAGTGGTGAAAATCAAGAATTGATTCCAGTTGAAGTGTTGAGTATAAGTTACAACAAGGAACTTCAAGAAACATATGATATATCTGTAGAAAGCACGAAAGAATTTGTTTGTGAAGGAATGTTGGTTCATAATACTTCAGAAATTTCGCTTATAGGTTCAGATGATGAAGAATGTATTAAAGCAAAAAGCAATCTTTATAAACAATCGCCTATTAATGGAAAATGGGAAATAGACACTGAATTATCTCATAGGCAAATGAGTAATAATTCTATTTATTATAAAGAAAAACCTTCTAGAGAACAAATTCATTGGCAAATTGAACAAATGAGATATTCTGGTGAGCCAGCATTTGTTAATGAAATTGCAGGTAATAAACGTAGACCAAACTTTAATGGGGTTAATCCTTGTTTTACTGGTGATATGAATCTTTTAACTTCGGACGGATATAGAACATTTAAAGAATTAGACGGGAAAGAAGTTAGTATTGTTAATCTAAATGGCGATGTATCAAATGGCAAAGTTTGGTGCAATGGGGAAAAAGATATTGTTGAAGTACAATTAAGCAACAATAGAATTATAAAATGTACTCCAGATCATATTTTAATGTTAGACAATGGCAAAGAATGTGAAGCAAAAGATTGTTTAAACAAAGAATTATCAGCATATTATGGGAAAAATCCAACAGTAATATCTATTAATATTTTAGAAAAACAAAAAGTTTATGATTTTTCAGAACCAGAAACTAATTGGGGAATAGTAGAAAATGTAGTTGCACATAATTGTGCTGAAATTTTACTTGATTCTTGTGGACTTTGTAATTTAACTACTGTGAATGTTTTTGCTTTTGTAATAGACGGATTACTAGATATTAAATCATTGCTAGAAGCACAAAGATTATCAGCAAGATCAGGATATCGTATGACTTGTGTAGAACTAGAACTTCCTAAATGGGATGCTGTACAAAAAAGAGATAGATTAACTGGATGCTCTTTGACCGGATGGCAAGATATGGTCAATGCAACTGGCATCAATAAGATAGAAGAAGCAGAATTATTAAGAAAATTACGTCAAACTGCACATGATGAAATTAATACATATGCAAAAGAATTAGGATTGCCAGTATCATTATTAATTACTACCGTGAAACCAGAAGGAACATTGAGTAAAATTCCAGGCGTTTCATCAGGTGTTCATTATTCTCAAGCTCCTTGGTACATTATAAGAGTAAGAATAAACGCTCATGATCCTTTAGTAAAAGTTTGTGAAGAATTAAATTATCCTATCTTTCCAGAAAACGGTCAGGAATGGGAAACTTGCACAACAAAAGTAATTGAATTTCCTGTTAAATCACCTATTGGAAAAACAAAATTTGACGTATCAGCTATTGAACAACTCGAAGATTATAAAATGTTTATGGATAATTATGTTGATCATAATGCTTCGATTACTGTTACAGTTCGTGATAATGAATGGGAACAAGTAGAAGATTGGATTTGGAATAATTGGGACGATGTTGTTGCTGTAAGTTTCTTATCTCTATCAGATTCTTTTTATCAGTTAATGCCACAAGAAGCTATTACAGAAAAAGAATATAATAAAAGAGTTAGTGAAATGAAAACTTTTATACCTTCATTGATTAGTAAATATGAACTAGTTGAAACTGAATTTGATATTGGAAATGATGGAGAATGTTCCTCTGGGGTTTGCCCAATTCGCTAAGAAGGAGATATAAATATGAGTGTTGATAAACTTTGCACTCAATGCGGAGAACTAAAAATCCTTAGTGATTTCTACAAAAGCGGTAAAATCACTAAGGATGGTACTCCAGTATATAGAGGTAAATGCAAAATGTGTGAAAACGCAAAAACTAAAGTTAAAGAAGAAGATAGAATTGTACCACCAAAAGAAATATATCAAGACATAGTTTATAGAAAATGCAAAAGAATGGCTTATGATGCTCATTCACGCATTTTTTCACCATCCAGAGATTACAAACCTTGCTACAGAAATCTAGATAATCCTTTTGGTTTTGAATCAAGTACAGAATTAAAATGGTATCTCTATAAAAATTTCTATCAAGATATCAAAAGTCTTTTAGATAAAGATTTAGTTCCTAGTATAGACAGAAAAGATCCATCGAAAGGATATACAAAAGAGAATATTAGAGTAATAAATTTTGATTTAAATACGGCACTAGGAGTTGACAATGTGCGTAAAAAAGTTGAAATGATTTTACCTAATGGAGAATTCAAAATATTCCCTAGCGTAACTGAGTGTGTTTTATTCTTTGGTTATGATAAGAAAGATTGTAATAGAGTTAGTAGTTGGGCAAAAGATGATGGTAAATATGCTAAACCAAAAGGTTACGAATTTCGTTATGTAAAGTAATAAATAAAATAAAGTGAGGTAATACAATAAATGAAAATTAGAGGTTTTGAATTTGTATCACAAAGTTTTAGGAAAAATGATATTCCTGCTATTCTCCCACAGAGAGGAACAAAAACAAGTGCTGGTTATGATTTTTCCACTCCTATCTCTGTAGCAATACTTCCTCATAAACAATATCTTATTTGGACTGATATTAAAGCATATATGCAAGTAGGAGAAGTTTTAATTCTTGATGTACGAAGTTCAATCGGCATTAATAAGAGTTTAGAATTGTCTAATACAATTGGAATTGTAGATCAAGATTACTATTCAAATCCTAAAAATGATGGAAATATTGGTATCTGTTTATACAATAAGTCAGACGAAATAGTTACTCTAGATGTAGGAGAAAGAATTGCACAAGGAATATTCTTACCATTCCTTGAAGCAGACAATGGAAATACAGAAAATGAAAGAAATGGTGGAATTGGATCGACTAATATATAAAATTTAAAAATATATGGGATAAAGTGCTTAATTACATTTTATCCCAACCATATAACCCCACTCCCACAACACTTTTGAAAATCAAATATCATTCGAATCTTGTATTTCTTGGGATGATAAAATAATTATGAAAGAGGTAATAAAATGTTAAAAAATAAATACAAATTAGGTAAAATTGAGATAGAACCAAATTATGGAGATAAATGGGATTATACATCTAGTAAAGATTTAGATTTTATATTGATCGGCGCAGATTCAAGTGGTGAAGACAATTGTTTTGCAGTTGATTTAGCTCAAGCAAAATTTATTAAAGATTCATTAAATGAGATTATTACATATTATGAGAATATCCCATCAGTAGGTAATTATATTGAAGTAATTAATGGAATATTTAAAGGTTATTTTGGTACAATATTTGACATTGATAATTGTGATTCAAAAAGACCATTAGTGATAAGATTAGATAATAATCCTGATTTTAATAATTGTACTTGTTTTGTTAATTTTGAGGATGTTAATAAAGCAAGTAAATAGAAAGGAGACATTAAAAATGCAAACATCCTACTACGCAAAATACAAAGGCGAAAATGCTGTATCAATCTCACTAAGCAAACCAAAATGGTACACGAATTGTAAAGAATACAAGAAGCTTGCTCCAAGTTGGGACTTACTCAATAAATACAAACAAGATAAGGATGAGACATATTATATTGAACATTATTATAAAGAAATCCTAGACAAACTTAATCCTCAACAAGTATATGAAGAATTAGGAGAAGATGCTGTATTACTTTGTTGGGAGAAGAGTGGATTTTGCCATAGATTTTTAGTGGCAAGGTGGTTAGAACTAGAATTAGGAATAGAAATAAAAGAACTTATAAAGGAGTAACAAATGGAAGATAAATTATTGACCTTAAAACAACAATTCTGCAATTACTATTGTCCAAACAAAGGAAAAGTTATTGATTATAAATGCTCTGGTATTGTAGAATGCAATGAATGTGAAGAAATAATTGAATGTGATAAAGTTCAGGAAATATATGTTGATTTGTGTTATCAATGTAAAATCTCAGATTATATTGTCTTCATTAGAGACGAAATATAATACTCACCATTTTAACTAAATAAACATAAAATAAAACATCAGAAAGGAGGTGATAAAAAGAAAGGAGGATTAATTCGTAAATGGAAGAACTGAAAGAATGGTTGATAAATGAAATAAATTCTATCAATAAAGATTATCATAATGAGAGCACTTATATGTGGACAAAAGGATTCAAGAAAGCTTTGTTGGAAGTTTTAGATAAAATAAAAAAGATTGAAAATGAAAAATCAAATACCAAGAAATGATAAATTTGATCGGAAAGGAGAGGTTTGATATGAAATATTCTTCAGAGTTAATACATACATTAATTCTTACAGATAACGAATATTTGGCATTACACAATGCTATTAAATTTTATCTTAGTGATGAAATACAAAAAGTAGGAAATACTTGGATTATTGAAGGATTACAAAATATCTTAAAAGAGACAGGAAGTAATTAATAAAACAAAGGAGGAATAATCATAGACATTCTACTCTACAATTCAAAAGATGAAGTAGTTACCGCATATACATCTAACAATCCCAACTATAAGAATGGTGAAGAAATAACCATCAAAGGTAGCAATAAATCCTACAAAGTTGTTGATATCAATAAATATAGGGTAATGGGCTATCCAGAACAAGTTGCCTTAGAATTAAAAGTTATTAAATAACCAAATATCAAAAGGAGTGAAAAACAATGAATAAAAACACTCTTGTTTCATGCACAGATTGTATCAATTGGAATAATTTAAAAGAAAAATTAGAATCGTATTTTGGATGTAACACTGCATTGTGCAATAAATGCAAATGTTTTAATTGTGACTGTAATCATCCAGAAAGCAGCAAGGTGTTTGAAATTAGATCAAAATTTATTCTAAAAGAAAGTTGACATCAATATGTATCAAAACTGCAATCTCATAAAATGTATTCACAATCTACATAATTCTATATCTCTATGTTTAGGCATTTCTAAGTTAACTAACAATTATGGATTTTCAAATGTTTGTTGGTTAACTCAAGGGATATTATATGATAGTTTGAACTGTCTTAAATACAAAGAATCTAGCAAAGTGAAATAAGAAGTAATAAAGATAATTCTTATTTCATAAATTAAAGAAATTGAAATAAATAAAAAATTGGATTAAAAGGAGAATGATTATTATGAATGAAAACAAAAATCTTAAAAATAAAGAACTAGAAACAAAACACTACAATCGCATGATGGAATTTTTAATCACAGATTTTGAAGGAAAAGATTTTGATGAGTGTGATATTATTCTTAGGCAAATTATTAAGGTCGCATATGAGCTATTAAATGAGCCTGACTTATTGAAATAAAAATGCTTATGTGAGCGATAGAATGGCATGTAGAATGGTTTAGAACTTGATTGTGGTACAAATATGCCAAACCAAAATTTAAAAGGCCCACAAGGCAAAATTAAAGGAGGAATACATAATGAAAGATTTTGATTTGCAATTCTTTATGGATAAAGTAAACGAAAAACCGATTCAAATTGAATTTATGAATACAGATGAAGATTTGGTTGCATTAATTAATTTAGTTATAACTAATGCAGAAATCAAAGAAGAAAGTTATTGGAATATACTTACGATCAATGATGATATAATGATTTATTTCGATGACTTTGAAGTTGGTGAATTAGAAACTACTAAAAATGCTTTATGTTTATATAAAGGAGGAGAAGTTTTGATCAATATTTATTTGCCAGAAGGAGACGATTGGGAAAGTAATACTGGAGTTATTGGATTTGCACGATATTAAGTGTGGAATGTATTGGATATATGAAATGTATAAATAATTATTTATGTTGGATTTTGTTAATGAATTAATATATAATTGGTTTTAGGATTACATATAAAAAATAAATTGAAAAGGATGTGAATAAGATAGCAAAAGGCAAAGGAATTAATCTTACTCCTAGAGAACCAAAAAAGGAAGACAAATATAAGGAAACTAGTGATATTAAGCAAGAATATAAATTTTCTATTGAAAGCAAAGGAATTTACATTGGATTTAATGAAGAACACAGAGGACAAGAATGTACTATTATAAAGAGAAGCACAAGAAAAAATACTCATTATTATATGATAAAATTTGATGATAATGAAGAATTAAAAGATATTACTAATGTATTTTTGAAAACTTTTGAAGAATATGAACAATGGTTGTTAGATCAGGAAAATGATAATGAAAACGAAAATGATACTGAGGATATTTCTGAGATAGAGAAAAAAGTACTTGAAGCAGGACTGATTCCATATCATAATTCTAAATCATGTCTATCACCTATCGTTTATACGGAAATGAGGTGCAATGAATGCAATTATGAATCTAGATGTATTTATCATTCAAAACATAACTACAAGAAGGCTAAATTTTAAATAATTTGAGTTAGAGAGGAAGAAATAATTAAATGATTAAAGTAATTAATTATACAAAAAATCCATTGTCCCTTATGGGAGAAGTAGCTAGTTACTGTTGGGATTCAACTCCTTCTCCACATATAGGAATTGATTGTATTGAATCAAATCATGGTCGCGTCTTAGAATTTGCAGATGTTACACTAGAAATAAGTGGATATTCAGCAAGGGTTATTCGTGAAATTTATACCCATATTATTGGAACCACTCGACTTCAAGCTAGTACCAGATATATTAAATATGGAGAATTTGATTATATTATTCCAGAATCAGTTGCAAAAAACATTTTAGCTCTTAGTATATATCAAAGAATTATGTTATCAATTCAAAACGCTTACAAAGAATTAGAGGACTTGAGTATTCCAAAAGAAGACATTGCTAATATTTTACCATTAGGAATGGAAAGTAAAATAGTCTTAAAAATTAATGCGAGGGCAATTTTACATATGGTTGAGGTCAGAGAGTGTACAAGAGCATATTGGGAAATTAGGAAATTTATTAAGGAGTTAAAAAGCGTTGTTGGTGATTTAAATAGTGAATGGGAGAAAATTATTAGTTATGCAAAAGTAAAATGCGAAATTCTTGGTTATTGCAATGAAAAAAATTCTTGCCATCGTATTGATAAGAAGGGAGATAATAATATTGAATAACCACATTCTAGTAATAGCTGGATTTTCCGCATCAGGCAAGGATTCTTTACAAAAATACATATCAGATAATTACAATTACAAAATGGTAATCTCGCACACCAGTAGACCTATGAGACCATCAGAATCAGAAGAAAATCCATATTACTTTATTACAAAAAAACAATTTGAAGAAATGATTGCTGAAAATGAATTTATTGAATGTAGAAAATATAATACTCTTGTCGGAGGGAAAGAAGATGTTTGGTTTTATGGTGTAAGTAAGTCAGCAATTGATTTATCGAAACACAGTTATATAGTAGTTCTAGATATTCTTGGATTAATAGAGATAAAGAAACATTTTAAAGATAGTGTCATATCATTTTTTATTGATGTAGATGAACCTACTAGAAAACAAAGATGTATTGGTAGAGCTGATTTTGATGAATCGGAATGGAATAGACGTAAATTAGATGATGAAGGAAAATTCACATATGAGATAGTTAATCAAGAAGTTGATTATATGGTTAGTAATTATGATTTTGATGCTTGTGTTGGATATATTTTAAATAAGATTGGAGAGATTTAATGTACATATATGAATGCGGCTGCTTAACCCACTATCATAGGATTAATGAATTCCATAAGGCTACAGAATGGCGAAACAAATTAGATCAATGGGCTGAAAGTAGTTATGTTTATACATATAATCCTGCTAAAACTTTCTTAAAAGAAAGAAATCATACATATGACAGTAAAATAGTGGTTGATCAAAACAATTACTATATTAATAAGAGTGATATATGTGTGGTCTGTTTGGATGATATAATGCAATCACCTGGAAGTATATTTGAATTAACAAGATTTAAAGAATTAGGTAAACCCGTAATTGCATTTGGACAAAGGCATTGGAGTCCGCATATTAATTCATGTATTTCAAATCATTGTGAGACTTTAGATGATATAATAGAACTTCTTTATAATATGTTCGATCAAGGAAATTTATAATTGGAAAATAATTTATTTAGAGAAACAATAATTGATCCTCATGGTTTTATTTATATTACAACTAATATGATTAATGGGAAGAAATATATAGGGCAAAAAGTATTTGATACTAATTCGATGTGGAAGTCTTATTTGGGCAGTGGCACATATTTAAAAAATGCAATTAATAAATACGGGAAAGAAAATTTTTATCGAGAAATTGTTGCTATTGCTTATTCTCAAGAAGATTTAAATAGGTTTGAAATAGAATTAATTAAAAATCATAATGCAGTTAAGAGTAAAGATTATTATAATATTTCTTATGGTGGTGAATCAGTAATGTTTGGTAGAAAGCATACTGATAAAACAAAACAACAAATGAGTAGATCATTTAAAGGAAGGGTTTACTCTGAAGAACATAATATAAAAATATCAAAAAGCAAACTTGAAAGCAACTTTAAATATTCAAAGGAATCAAAACAAAAAATGAGCGATAGTCATATAGGTAAAAAATTACCAAAAGAACAAAAAGAAAAAATAAGCGCAAAAACAACAGGAGAGAAAAATCCAGCTACAAAATTAACTAATAAAATAGTTATTGAAATTAAAAAGATGTTACAACAAGGTTTTACCACTAAAGAAATTACAAGTAAATATAATATTTCACCACAAGTTTTAAGTCAAATACGAACAGAAAAACATTGGAAGAGTGTTACAATCCCAAATATTTAGATACTGAAAATAAAACAAAACACAAAAAGAAAGGAATAAAACATATGAGAAATAGAAAATTATACATCCCAGAATCGTGTAGAAAATGTGATCGCGAATCAAAATGCACGTACCCCTGTGAGGACGCTTATAACGAGTTTAAAATGCAAAATCCTCATAATCAAGAAAATTCACTTTGTAACGAAGAGTACAATCAGCCTGTAGCAAGGGTTTCAGAGGATGATACATACGATAGAACAACACTTTCGTTGGGTTGTGAAGACATAAATTCTATTTTGGAATATGATGTCTCAGATCCAGAATACTTACAAATAGTAAATGGTCTTCGAACTCCAAGCGATGCTATAAACTTCAAACTATTACTTGAATATATGAGTGAAGAAAATAGAGAATATGCAAAAGAAAATAGTTTATGTGAAATTTGTCATAGTGAATTAAAACTAGTTCAAGATAGAGGAGAAGTGTGGGGAGCTAAAAATGTAGTTATTGGAGAATATTCTAGTTGCCCAAATGGATGTGTATAATTTATGTGTAAAGGAGTATAAACAATGATTATTGATCCTGGACGAACTGGTTGCACAGTATGGTTTATAAATAAAAGCAAAATGCAATCAATAAATGGAACACCTGAAGAATGTGTTGATAGAATTGTTAAATATGCAATTAAAAATGTTTTGGATAAAGAGAGTGGATTAAGTGAAAAAGTTCAGTTGTGTAAAATTAGATTGGATACCTCTGGTTGTGTAGGTAAATTGTATGCTGATATTTTCAGAGATAAAGGAATTGAATTTGATGCTGTTAAGATTGTAATGGATGTTATTTAGAAAATCACTTCTTATTCCCAATTTCAATCACCTTAATTTCAACTAAAAACTCCTGATTTTCTTCACTCAAAAACTTACTTAACCTATCTAGAAAATTAGTTAATTCTTCTGTTTTAAACTTCTTTTTAATATTAATTAGATAATTATCCATTTCTTTTTCCTCCTGAATAATAGTATTTGCATTTTCTTCGTTAGATTTCTCTTTTTGACTAATTTTGCTCTGCTCTTTAATTTTAGAGATTCCTCTTGTTGCTCTGCCTTTGTTTAAAAAATCAATAGCAGGTTTCCCCACCAATACGGTTCCACCTTTAATTTTTGCAATTTGAAATTCTGTGAAGAAGTTACTAAGTAACTGTGATGAACATTTCCATATTTTCATAATCTCAGAATTAGTATGTAATCTTCTTAACTCTGCTGTTGCTTTTTGACAACTTTCAAAGTCTAATGCTTCCAATTCTGCTTTAGATGGAATTTCACCTTGTTTAATTTTTTCTAATAATTCTTCCATTTCAATCTCCTTTACAGTTATAATCCTTAGTACAGATGGGAGGAAAACTTTCTTCCTTTCAATTCCAACTAAGCCTTCTGAAGGAGTCCTAACAGATTCATGTTTTCTTAATCTTAATGCTCTGCCATGAATTCCATTGCCTGTTCGCTTTTGCTCTCTAATTTCTTCTTTAAGCATTTTTTCAATTTCTGATTCTGATTCATAGTTGGACATTATACACTAACTTTCTTTTTGCGACATTATTAGTAATATATTAACACACATATATTTAGAATAGGTATGGAATATTTAGTTAAATCCTACAAAAAGTCGCAGCAAAGCTAGAGTATCCTTATAACTCTTTTTTGAAAATGTGATTAATTTAATTATCGTAGGCCGAAGAGATTAGATCATAGGTAAAATCTCTCTAATCTCTTTCTTCTTTCTTCTTTAGTTTCACTTTTACAAGATTGTCCTATATTTTTACTCTCTAATTTTTCTTTATATTGAGGATAAGTTTTTGTCGGATTAATGATTTTTTCTTGTGTACTTTTCCTTTTGAAACAATCAGCAAAACCAGAAAAAGTTACAATTTGCTTTGATTTATTATCTTTAAAGAATTTTTTCATCTTATTCATTAATGCTTTAAAATCTAAACGATAATGTGAAACAGGATTTCCTTTCAAATCTTTTCTAACACAATATTCAAGAACTCCCATGTTGTAAAAAAAGTAACGAGCTTTTTCTATTGCATAGCGCGATAAATGAGCAACTTCTTTCCATTCTTTCATTTGAATAGGAATCCATTCTGTGCTATCATCTACCCAAAAAAGTAACTGACTTAAAAATCTTGCATTATCAAACGAATCATTAGTAAAAGGGGTCATGTCTCCAGCAATAGCCAATAATGTACTGTGTCCAATTTTTTCTTTAATAAATTCAAATACTTGCTGTTGTGCTTTCAATGATAAAACCTTCTTTCAGCATTTTGCCAAAAGCAAAGCTAAGAGGGTTGAAATGAAATTTTAAAAATGATATAATAAGTCATAAGAAAATTTCATCTAGTCTCTTTGGGCCTCCAATTGATGCTGTGTCGGCAAACTCGACATCAATTGGAGGTTTTTGCATTTGCTTATTTAGTTTGTAATTCTTATAAACATGCTCAATAAAAAAGTTAGTAGCATGTACATCTCTGCACTAAAACTACTAACCTTGAAATCCTTAATCTAATTTACCAAAGACTTGATTTTCTGAATGTCTTTAGGTATAATCTTATTAGAACTTGGAAATCGAAGCTGATGTCGGTGAGAGGACATTTGCTAGATTAAAACCACTTTGTTTTGCAGACAAGGTGGTTTTTCAATTTTATTGAGTTTGTTAAGTAGATATATTCGACAAGGTATGTCAAATCTCCTTTAAAGTATTTAAATTATCCACAGGAATATTATAGCATAAAAAGTTATCAACATGTATATATCTTTTTTGACAAAATGTTTAGGTGGTAGGCTGGAAGAGAATTAGGGTAATAAACAAAAATAAGCACTATCCAGTTAATTTTGGATAGTGCTTTTGTATTTTAAAATTTTAAAATCATCTAACATTCACTGGTAACCAAATCTTCTCCTTAACTACTATTCTTTCAATTTCTCTTTTCATCTCATTAATCCTATTATCACACTCTTCTTTTAATTCTTGTCTTAATAATTTTAATTCCAATACATAACTTTCTCTCAACTCACCAATCTCCTTTAATCTATCCTGCTTCAATTCAACCAATTGACCTTCTAAAAATACTGATCTATTTTCAGATTCCTTCAATTGAAGTTGCAAATACTTATTAGAATCTTCCATCTCACTAATCGAAAATTCTAATTCATCTACAGACCCAATTCTTTTTCTCATTTCATCATTTTCTAATCTCAATGTCTCTATCAAATAATTTGAATTATTCTGTGCGGCCTCTAACTCAATATTCCTTTTTGATAATTTATCAGCATTTTCTTCTGCTTCTTTCTTTGCTTTATCAGAATCTTTTTTGCTATTTTCAGCAATATCAATTCTTTCTCTTAGAGAATCTAAAGTAGTTTTAAAATCATTTGTTAATGTTTGGACTGTTTCCATATGAAATCTTTTTTGATCAGCTTCACTACGAGTAATTTCTGCAAATGATTGAATAATACGCTCTGTATGCTCTTTAACCTTAATCATTTGAGGAGTTATTAATTCAGATATTCCACCTGATTCTGCCTCTAATTGATCTTTCTTTAATCTGATTATATCTAAAAACAAATCTTTTGATTTCAAACCTGTGCGAGTTTGGAGTGAATCCCATTCAGTTTTACCTTCTTCATTATCTAGTCGGATTGAAAGAGTAGAGGATGGAGAGGTCTTTCTTTGTTCTTCGTTTTCACTCATGGTTAATTCCTCCCAAGTTTGTTTTTATGTTTGAGGTTGTATGAAAAATGTTTACATTTTAGGTAGTAATAATGCTGTGTTTACTATGTTTACAAGTAAACAAATGTATACATTATGATTTGAATGTATTATATCAAGAAATATTAGGTTAGGCAAGTGGATATAAACAAAAAATAACCTCATCCAACAACACTTATTTGCATTATCGGATGAGGTTTATAAATTATAAAATTAATTACTCAGACATAAGATTATTCATAGTTTTAAGAAAAATACTTTCCTTTTTTTTATCAGGCAAAGGTTCTAATACTTCAGGTTGCTCCACAACAACTTCATTTTTCTTTCTCGTTTTTTTTGGATTTACACTATTTACAGAAACCTTAATTTTCCCTGATACAATATTATCAGTAATTTTTTCATTAAATTCATCTAGTTTAAGTTTTTTTGGATAATAATCCATGTAAAATTTTAAACAAGTTTTAACCAACTGTGAATTAGAAATTCCTTGTTCTTCCATTTGATTTACATAGTCAATTAAAATTGTGTCATTTTTTGAACTAAGATTTGTGCCAACATATTTTCTTAGGCTACCCATAATTACTCATCCAAGTCCCAATATTGTTTTCCTCCATCAAGATATGCTAAAGCATTAGTCAATTGAGGATGTTCACTAGATAATTTTGCTGTATTATCTAGTTTAATATTAAGATAAGATAATAATATTTCAGCAGGGCCACCCATGACACAGGTTTCTAATGCTTGTTGTAAGTCAAATGTTTGCTCTAAAGAAGAAATTACATTATCAATATAATCAATGAGAATTTCATCTTTTGTCCTTTGTAAGTCATAACTTTGTTTTCGCAAAGTAATTTCTGACCGTTTAAGATATTGCAATAATTCATGAGGTTTAAATTTAGTTCCATTTTTAGAATTAAAGGTCGTTGTCATCTGTTCTAATATTTGATCAAAACCAAATTGAGTATAACTAACTTTAGAATCTAAAATTACTTCGGTATTTTCAGGATTAATATCATCACCTCTACGCCATAATGAAGCATCTAAAGTTCCTCCACCAAAATCTAAAACTAATAGGGGATAATCATATTTTTCTTTTTGAGAATCAGTGATTCCAGATTGAATGTAGCAAATAGAATCAGTGATTTCAATATTAATATTTCCTCTGCCGTCACCGATATTAATTGTTTGTGGCCCCATAGTTTTTAGTTTTTCGAGGTAGGCCATTGCATGTTGTTTATAGTAACCAGCAGGAGTGCCAACAACTAGTTTTACTTTAATATCTTTACAACTTGGAAAACTTAATGCAATAGCAGTTAATGTACACAGATCAAAATGTGTTGTAGTGTACTTATCTGGGTTGATATAGGTTTTACCTTCAGGATCGCCTACAAGATGACTTAAACCGTCTTTTTTAACTAGATAAGTATTGCTTTTGAGTAGACCATCGCCCTCAGTATTAAACTTAATTCTTGCTCTTAATACTATCCCTTTGCTGGTTTTATAATATGAATTTCCTGCATCAAGCCCTAAAATAACCTCTTCGTTCATTTTTAAATTCCCCCTCAATAATATTGCAATATAATGTAGTTTATCACTCATTGTGTACTATTGCAAGTATACGATTGTATGTAAATATATCTACAATTGTGAGTATATATGTTTGTCTACAGTTATATGTTTTCAGGTGTGGACAAACATATCTTAGTAAATTAGTTTGTCTGTAATGGCACATTATTCTGAATTCAAAATATTTACCATTTATTACAAGACATAAAGGACAAAACTTTACAACTATACTTTAATGTAGATGACTTTAAATGACTTTAAGTTACTTCAAGACATTTAAAGATAAAGTGAGGTGTATTAATGAATGTTAAGTAAAGTAGAAATTGATATTTTGAAAAGTCTATTGGAAGATGGGATTACAGATCAAATGAAATCAAAAACTATTAAAAATATTAGTGAAAAAACTGGTTTAAGCTATGCTAGAGTTCGCGATAATATAAAGCACTTATTGTCTCTTAATTGTGTTGAACTTGGGTTCAAAGAGAAAAGTTCATACACATATTATTTAACTAAAATTGGGCAAAAAAATATCCCTCATATAGAGGGATAATCCTAATTCAATAAACTTGCTAATGTTAAAATTCCTGAGTAAATCATTCCACCTCCTAGAGCAACATAAAATCCTGCAACTAATGGCATAATCTCATCTCCTTAAAATTTTCTTGTGACTGTATTATTACCAACAATCATAAGAAATATACAAAAGAAATGGGATTATAAAGTTAGGTATAATTATGCTAAATTTGTTCGGCATAACGAGTTATACCTAACAATATGCTAAGAAACATTCAATTTAGAACTCTTTTATCATATTTCCTTAAAGTAAGGAGTGGTAATTTATGTTAAAGAAAGATTCTATTAAAATTCATCTTAAAAAACATGGAATTAAATATTTGCAAGGAGGATTAATAATTGGATATATTATCCTAATCGATCCTTCAGTTGCCCTTGGAGTAGAAACAATTGAGCAAACATCAGATAAATTTTATAGGAAAGTATTAGGTCTTGGTAGAGCTGTAATTTTAATAAAAGGAGGATTAGAAGTAGTTCAACACGCACTCTCAGGTGATTTCCAAGCAGCAAAGAAAACTATCCTTAGTTATTTAGGAATGTATACACTTTTACTATTACTTCCTTACGGCCTAGATCAAATCGATGCATTAATAGGAGGATTAAAGTGATGGTAAATTATGCAGATTGGTTTACTACTTCCATTAAGACTGCACTTAAAGAAACTATTACTGAAAGCTTTAATTGGGTTATGACAGGATTAATTTCAAATATCGTATATATGTCTCACGCTGTTACTCTAATCGGTTGTGGGGTGCTTATAATCCTTTATATTGGAGGTTATAAGTCAGGATTGCAAAAGGTTGGTATTTTAATTGTAAGCAATACCATGATCAAATATTTGTTGGGATGAGGAGGTTATAAAATGAAGGGAATTAAATTAAGTAATTATTTTGAAATTATTCACCCTGAGTATGTCTATCTAAAATTAACTCCAAATAATTCCATTGAAAACAAAAGTACAGATCGAATTGCAAAATCAATTTCAACTATTTTTCAAGGTGTGTCTCGCCATATCAAAGTGGGGGAAGGGAAATTAATAAGACTTTATCCATTTAAAAGACAATTCATGGTTGGAACCAAATACAGTTATCAAATGCCAGAAAAAGTATCATATTTCATTTTTATTGAAAAAGAAAATGTAGAATTCTATTTCATAATTCCAAAAACCTACTTATCTTTGTTAAGAGAAAAAATTAAGGATTCATGGGCAAATGTTACTATTAAAGAAGTTGATGTAATTCCTCTATTTTGTGAAAAATCAACTAAATATCAATTGGTTTATTCTAAAGAAAATGCACTTAGTTTATCTATTGATAAACGTAGTAGCGAACTTCTTAATTCAAATCTCAATGTCATAGACGTATTAGAGGAAGGTGATAAAGTAGGGATATTCTATAATTTTATCCCTACTAATCAATTTTCATGGAAATCTGAGTATAAGAACACGATTCAAAAAGTAAGAGATGGTTTGCCAACTGATAGGCAGAAAGTAAGCGTAAATTTTGTATTTAAGTTTCTTATAACTATTGTTGTTGAGATTAGTGATTTACTAGGAGAAGTTACTTCAGGTAAACCATCTAAAAAGAAAGGACTATCCACAGATAGTTTAGTACAAATGGAGAGAGTTATTGAAAGAATGAATAAATCAGCAGTTAGCAAATCAACTTATTCTAAAGCAACAGATGTTATATTAAACACTCAAATTATTATATTATCAGAAAGTGTAGATAAATTAAGAGAGATCAATCATGCTAAAAGCTTATCTCAAAGTTTTGAGGTAATAAATGAAGAGGATGGTGGCAATTCCCTGAAATCGAAATATTATAGTCAGAAATTTAATCCTATTGATTATTCTATAAAAGGAGCAGAAATTAATAAGATTTCATCTGGAGAATGTCAAAATTTTATTGCTTTAGCAGGTAGAAAAATACTTGATAGATTCAATTTTATTGATAAGGTAAATACTCAAGAAACCCAAGTCCCTGAAGATTTAAGAACTGGAATTATGAGCGTGGGGAAAAATACTTACAGAGGAATTATGCAGGAAGCATTTCTTAGTACAGATAAAGAATATCAACAATTGTGTTTGGTCTTGGTTGGGCCAACTAGAAGTGGTAAGAGCGTACTAATTGCCAATCTCGCAAAAAATGCGATGGAACACAATGAGTGCTGTATTATTTTTGATTTCATAGAAAACTGTGAACTATCAATGGAAATTGCTAGTGTATTTCCTGATGATAGAGTTAAAATTATTGAATGTGGAGATATAAGTAAACTTCAAGGACTTGGTTATAATGAGGTAGGAATAGATTCTGATGTATTTATTCAATATGACAATGCTAAAAAACAAACTACTCAATTATTAACTCTTATTAATTCTGTCAATGCAGATGAAAAAACTCTTGCTCCAAGAATGGAGAGGTATCTTACAGCATCTTCAATAATTGCGTTTATTCAAGGTGGAAGTATTAAGGATGTTTTTGATATTTTAGTAGATCATTCAGTAAGAAGTAATTTTATTCACAATGTCCCTTCTAGTCAAAAAGATAATTTATCAGAATATCTTTCTGCTCTAGAAGAATTAGATGAGGTAAATAAGGAAGGATATGTAACTGGCACTAAACACTCATATATTACTGGAATTTTAGATCGTTTGCAAAAACTTAAATCAAACACTTATATGGAATTGATGTTAAAAAAAGGTACTGAGAATAATATTAATTTAATTGATGAACTTCAAAAACCACAATTAATATGTTTAAGGATGCCTGAATCTATGTTTTCAACAGATGCAGAAAGAGATGTTTATTGCACTTATTGGATGACTAAGTTGTGGTTATCACTTCAATTACGCGCTGAAAAATTTAGAGATAAAGGTGATAGAATCAAGGTAAATTTATTTATTGATGAACTATATCAAGTTAATCATACTGAACTGTTTCTAACTGAAAAACTTTCTCGTTTAGCCAAGTTCCGACTTAAACCTATTATTAGTTGCCATTATTTGAATCAGATCAAAGGAATTAGAGATGAATTAAGAAGTGCAAATGCAAGCTATATGTTATTATCTGGATGTGATAAGCAAAATTATAATGAATTAAAAGATGAATTACAACCGTATGAGATGGAGGATTTACTGAAGTTGCCTAGATACAATTCTTTAAATTTAATCAAATGTAAAGAAGGGTATGCAAAGTTTATTACAAAATTACCTGCTCCTATAAAAGGAGTGTAATTATGAATATTTTTATGGATATATTAAGGAACAATAGATATTTTATTATTGTAATGGTTTTATTAATTTATTTATGTAGTAGGAAGTATTTATATAGTGAGAATGATACTTGGATTATGCCTGTTGATGGAGTAATTACACAGGAATTTAAAGGTGATTTGCATCATGGAATTGATATAGGTTGTAATGTAGAACCTATCCATGCTTCTAACAATGGAATAGTTTCTTTTTCTGGATGGAAAGGCGTATATGGTAATTGTGTGATGATTTCTCATATTGACAATGTAGAAACATTATATGGTCATAATAGTGAGAATTTAGTTAAAGTTGGAGATAAAGTTAAACAAGGAGATACCATTGCAATTAGCGGAAATTCTGGAAGGAGTTTGGGGATACATTGTCATTGGGAATTGAGGAAAGGATGTATTTGTTATAATCCAATGGATTTTGTGAATAAGAATACAGATATTAGTAAGAGTGATAAGGAAAATAATGTACCAGATTTTGATGCTAATAAATATTTACCTCAGAATATTGATGAGTTTAAAGATGAGTGATTGGACATGCTCATCTTTTTTTAATAAATTTTAATAAAAACTGTGCTAAAATATTTGCAAATTCATAAAATATCATATATTATGTGTGAAAGAAGGTTGATTTAAAATGATTTTTAAATTTAATAAAAGTGGCAATATGGAGAATATGGGAATGGAAGGAGATATACAGGATATGGCAAGAAAAGGTAAGGAAAAAGATAGGTTTAATCAAATGGATATGAATGTAGTCAATCAGGTAAAGGAAGAGGTTTTAGGTATGGTAAATGAGACAGCAAGTCAAACAGCAGTTGGGTATCAAGAAGCAATGGATGAGAATGATGAGGATATGGTTCAGCAACATGAGATGGAATTGATTAAGGAAATGGAAAATGAGAGTGACAAAATCTGGGACAAAGGGAGCAGAGATGGGGTTGTTGGGGCTAGTGGGGAGAATAAGGATGATGAAGGAAATCAGAGGCCACCATTTGGGAGTTTGAGTAGTTTGAGTGAAAAAGTGAAAATGGAGGATAATGGGGATAATCAGATTCCGAAGGATGAGTTTAATGAAGAATATACTGATGCTCAAAGAAAAAAGGATGAATTGACTAAAAAAAGAGAAGCGAATAAACTAAAGAAGCAGATGAAGGAAAGATTGGAAAAGTTAAATAGTGCTGAACAATGGAAATTCGAGAACGTAACAGAAATTTTTCGAAATGGGGAACTAGTCAAATACCAAATGACTGCTAATATTGAAACATTGGCTTCTTACTTTGATAGGGGAATTTTGTCGTATAATGGCGAATTACAGCGAGGTTATCGTAACGGGAAAAATGGAGAATTATTAGCTGTACGGTCACAAAAACAAGTAAATTTGATCTATGAAAGTATAGTCAAAAATCGAATGTTTGGAGGATTTTTAACTGTCAACTGGAACCCAGAAAAAGGGGATATTAATTATGATGAAGACGAACATACGCTTTCAGGTTCTATTAATCAAACATTAGATATCCTAGATGGTCAACATAGACTGTGTGCATTTTCGAAGATTTTAAAGGCTTATCGCCGTGATGCAAATTCAGTTCCAAATCCTGCTGAATATCAAATGTCAATCGTAGTTGAACTATTAGATGACGATTCTGCAAAATCACTTTTCTCTGAATATTCGACAAAATCTCTTAAAATTAGTAAGTCAAGAGGAGAGTATTTGAACGTGGAGGATAATACAAATCGTTTATGTAGAGAGATAATGAAAAAATCTGATCTTAAAGTAGAGGTAATAAGTACAGCGATAAAGGCAAACTCAGAAAATATAATCACATTTGGAGTATTATCAAAGAATTTAAAGGAAAACTATGCCCCACAAACAAAAGTAGAAATTGAAGAATTAAGCAACCATCTCACATTATTTATAGATGCATTAATTCAAACATTCCCTAAAGTTATGGCGAGTAGGAATCTTGAAGAAAGAAAAGAACTTCGTGAGAAATTCCTGACAATGGAGGCATTATCATGGAACGGATACTTTAAAGTAAGTAAACATTTACAAGGCAAAAGCAAGGAAGAAATATTAGCAGTGTTATCTAAATTTGATGCTGAAATTGATTATAAAGTGTTCAAGGGTAAATTTATGGCAAAAGAAAACCCAATCTTCCGAAAGATAATGAGAGAGGGATTTAAGATAATCAATACTTCGAGTAGTGCAACTTGGATCAATAAAGTCTTTATTGAGTATGCAATAGAGGGTAAAAGTTTAGAGGAAATTGACAGAGAAGAAGTAAGGTAAAAAACGTAAAAAATAGAGGTATCTACAAAATCCAATTAAGGATGAAATAGATACCTCTTATATATCAGTATTTATTACTTTACAAAATATTTATGATTCATATTTCCATTTATTAATACGTCAACTAATATCTCTTCAATATTATTAAACTTCCAATATGGTATTCTAAGCAAAGGAATTTTTTTACTTAAACAATATGTATTCTTTATTGAATCATGATATTGTGTTACCTTGAAACTATCTTCTGCTTTTTTATCATCCATACCATTAAAATTTACAGGTTGAAAATGTTGTAATCCGTCGTACTCAATACCAAGTAATATATTATTGATGGTTTTTATATTACTATCAAATATCATAAAATCAAAAGGTAGTCTATTTTTATCTCGACAATCTTCAAATTTATATTGAGGATTATAATTTAAAACATATTTATCTAATACCTCTTGAATTTTTAATTCTCCTTTACTATCTTTAGAGCATTCTGGACAACCATCGCCACGAGCACCCCTATTACATATTTTTGCTTTCCATTCATGTTTGTTTTCACAGATCCAATTAGCATCGATATTAGATGAACTTGTTACATTCCAAGGTGTTAAATCACCATTTGAGGTTAAATGCCATTCATCAACCAATTTAGGATAAATAGTTGCTAAACAATTTGATAATCCGACTTGTTTCCCATGGCATATACCACATCCTCCTCCTTGTTGAATAGCATTCCAAGGTGCTTCAAAAATTCCCATACAATCATCTTTTAAACATTGCCATTTTAGATTTTTATTATTTCCAAACCATTCACAACTAGATAAAATAAAAGGTGTTTTATTTATTTTACACCAATGTCTAATATTATCAATAGTAAAAGGATTTGCAGAATTAAATCTCTCTGGAGGTCTTCCCATTTGTAAATTACTTAATTGTGCCGCATAATAATATCCTTCAAAATCTATTATAATTAATTTTTGACGATTGTTGATATACACTTTACTAATCAATATGTAACCTAATTCTTTAAGATAAATTCTTACACTCTCTGTTGTATGTTTAATTCTAATTTTACTCATTATCAATCATCCTTCTTTCCTTTAATCAGAGTTTTACAAATGGAATAAGACGCTCCACTGTTAAAGGCAGTAAGCGTCTCGTTTTACCCTTGACATGCTTCGAATCACATCAAAGAACCAATATTAAATTCAATTTTACCTAAAAAACCACAAACAAAAAGAGAGCACCCAATCGCACTCTCAAAAAATAAATTAATATAAAATTCTATTCATCATACAACCTATTAATCCAATCCATCCTAAATCATCCCTATTAACCCCACATTTACTACACTTAAACTCCTCATCAGCATATTGCATTCTCATAAACTAACTCTACTCACACCCACAAACCAAAACCCTCTTCTTACCTCAGACCAATCAATAGGAATAATATCTTCTAAAGATTCTTCCATCGAAACAACAACCTTTCCCTTACCAAACAACCTATTATAATCCAAACATTTCTCCAAAAACTCAGGACTAATCACATTCTTTTTCCTATCCTCTAGAAACTGTTTTGATTTTTCTTTACTAATAACAAATACTCTATCATTATTACAATTATTCATTTTTTACCTCCCATATCCAATTGTATAAATAATCCTATCCAACACCCAACAACCCCAAAACCTTTACAACTCAACCAAATCCATGCTATAATATCCACATTGAGTTATTTTAATTGTCCATCATTCTCTGGCTCAAATTAACTCAACAGCTTCTATCGTCTTTATTATTTCTGCTAAACAGAAGAATTGGTGCTGTACAGCCAATCTTCTGTTCTTTTTGTTTCTCCAATTTGAATAAAACTACAAAATATGCTATAATATAACCATAATTGTCGAAATGGAGGTTATCACATGGACATAAATCTTATAAATTATAATGATACTCAAAAGATTAGAATCGCATTCAATTTATGTATCAAATGTGCTAAACCATTACCAGAAAATTCTACAACATTAAAATGTATCGACTGTGATAGAAGTTTATTGCTTGCCCAAGAAGAAGTTATAATATATGATAAATGCGAAAAATGTGGCAAAATTTTTAAATACAAAAACTTATCTTCTTTATGTTATCGTTGTAAAATTAAATATCATTAATAAAAATACAAAAGATTTTTATCTCCAAATAGAAACTAAAAAAGCAATAGAAAAAGGAAACTACATGGGAACTAACATAAAAAGAATACGAAAAATACAGAAAATAAGTGTTGCTAAATTATCTGAAAACATTGGTATAAAATCGTATGAACTAATTAAAATTGAATCTGGTAAGACTAGAATTTGTTTATCAGAATTTGTAAAAATATATGATTCGCTTAATATTGATTATTCTATATTTAATCTTGAAGAAAATGAACTTTATGGAAGATTGTATGTACGATTCAAATCAAGTATAGTGGACTTCACAATCAAATCTACTACTGGAAATAAGAACCATACAGATATATTAACAGTAGATAAAAATACACAGAACTCAATAAAACCAAAACAACACCATAATAAACGGCCAGATACTCTAACCGAAAAAGAAATTAGTAAAATCAGCACAAAAAACTTCTACCTCCAACTAGAAATCGACAGAGCAATAAAGATGGGCAATTATATGGGATTCAATATTAAACAAATAAGAGAATTAAGAGGAATATCTGTTCCTAATTTTACTGAAAGTGCCAACCTAAAACCCAATGAATTACAAAGTATAGAAAAAAGGAAAAAGAAAATTAATCTACAACAGTTTAAAGAAATTATAAAGGTGTTAGATATTAATTCATCGATGTTTAAGATAAAATCAGATAAATTATGTAAAAAGTTATATTCTAAATTTAATACTGAAATTATTGATATTGATTTAATAAAATGATGAATATAAAACTAATAAATGGAATACAATAATCTTTGATTTAAAACATAAGGAGGAAATCAAATGGAAGAAAACACACAAGATAATCTACGCACCATAAACGAACAAACCATATCTAATCAATCTAAAACCTGTCCAATATGCCAATCAAATAAAGTAAAAACCATGGGTATGAATGCAAGAATGGAATTTGATGCAATTGGCATTTCAGGCCCATTTTCTACTATTACTTACATCTGTACTGAATGTGGATATCTTATGCTTTTTAAGGAAGTTATTATTGATTTAAATGAATTAGATAAGCTTAAATAACTAATATATTATAAACTCCTAACTACTAAAAGCAGTTAGGAGTATTTGTTTATTTGTTTGCTATTATTTAATGATTATCTGGGAAATATCTCATAAGATTTAACACCTCTCTATAAGCATTAATTAAATTCTTATAAGTTCCATAATCTTTACTTTCCCTTGTTAATTCTAACTTAGGAGTAAGAGCTTCAATTTCATTCATAAGAGTTCTCGTTACTTTATCATTAAATGAAATTTCATCTTCTTTCTTAGGAGTATAAAATCCAGTAACTACTTTAAATCCAATATCTTCAATAGCTTTAATATTTGTTACTCCTTCATCCACAACAACTTCCAAAGGACTATCTTTACTATACTTATAACCATAATTACTTAAAGTATTGCCTCTCAAAAAATCAATGGATGCAGGGAATACTTTTGAATAATTTTCTCTTTTTGCTATAGCAGATGCAACAGCTACATTTGGTTCTAATACAATACAATCTGCTTCTTTTGCTAACGCAATTAATGTATGAGTTTTGCCAATCCCTCTTAACCATTGTGTATGTATTAATTGATTTGTTTTTATTCCTTCGAGCAATTTATTAAGGATTATTTTTTGCATATTAAATCCATTGTAACATGTAATTGTGTTTTGATAAGTATCTAGGAACTCCACTACATTACTAACATTAAACTCACTACCATTTAATAAATAAATCATATATTTTCTCCTTGATGTCGGTCATCACCCATTATTTTTTTATTTAGTTAAAACTTATTTATCTTCTTCCATATCTTTGCATACTTTTACTAATCTCATCAATTACCATTTGTGAATAACTTTTTAAATCAAATTTCTCTTTCTGATACTCTTTTACAAATTTTTCTAATGCCTTAATTCTTTCATCTAAAACAAACAAAAGATCTGCCAACATATTCTTATCATCCTTAATTTCAGATTTATCTAATACATGTTCATATGATTCAATATCTTCTTCTTTTGGTTTACAATGATCTAATAAATATTGAACTGCATTAGAGTATAATTCAGCAAAATTCTCACATTTATCATCTTCGAAAATTCCTTCGATTACGTAGCCCATCATCTCCAACTTTTCAATAGATACACTATCTTCATAGAAATAATCTTTATTTTTAGTAAAATAATCATAGCATTCAATATATTTCTTACCAAACGTATGATATTTATCAGTAGGGAAATTTTCAATAGATACATTATTTTTACCATAAACATATAATCTAGTTACCATTTTACTCATTATATTTTACCTCACTTTATTTTATATTTTATCCCTCTTGACCTTCACTCATCAAAACCATAACTTCACTCTTACTATTTTTACCACCAAGCAATATTGCCCAATTCTCTTTTGCTTCATCTGAGTATGTAGGCCAAACTGATTTTAATTCGCAGTATAGTTTATCGCCTGATTTATAAATATCATATCCTTGAAGTTTTGCAACGTAACCAATCTTTTTTGCTTCTTCTAGTTCTTCTAGAGTCATATTTTTTATTTCCATCGTTTATCACCTCCTTTCAATAGATTCCTTCTAAAATTCATTTGTTATCCAAGAAATATATTTATCAATATCTTTTTTAAATTTGACAATACTATTACATTTCAAACAAGTGAATTCGGCTTGCTTAATACTTTCTGGCGGATATTCAGTCACTTCATTTTTGCAACGAGGACACAGTAGTTTTATGCTTTCAGTTCGAATAGGTTGTATAATTATTTTTCACATCCTTTCACATATATAAATCTTCCTTTAATTTAAAAACTTTGTTGATACCTTACACAATCACCATGCTCTTCTAATCTATATACTTTATAAACTTTCTGTATTAACCAATTAGCATCCTCTTGTGATATTGCATCATTCCTAACCTGTTTACGAATCTCATCAATTTTAATAAACTCTTCATTATCTAAACTAACGATAGGGACTCTAATACTCCCATAAGCACGATACATATTCTCGAAATGTTCTTCCATTGTACTATGTATAATTATCAGTATAATAACATTGACAATTATAAAAATTGATAATAGTAACATTTATTTACACTTCTTTCATCTTATCTTACTAATCATGTGTCTCTTCTTCAATATCTTTAAAAATCTTCTTAACTGCTTCTATACCTCCTAGCATTTTAATAACTTCTTCGGTAGATAATTTAATAGTATTCATTTTATCACCTCCTTTATATAATAAATTTGCTAATTATTTATATAAAATGAGGACTAACTTAAAAGTAGAGGAGTGAGTATTTCTTTTACTTTTATTAGATAAAAGCACTATCTAATTGTTAGTCCTCAAAATTTGCTTATGTATCATAAATTCAATCAAACAACCATATCCAAACATCCAAATCCACAATTTGTCTTTGAACCTAATCCATTATGATAAACAATATTCCTTGCTTCTTGATCTCCAATTATACGAAAATGTCCTTCCCAAGATGGAAATATTGCTCCATTATATACAGGAAATCTCATTTGAATAGGCGATACTGGTACTATATCGAAGTTTAATAATTTTTTATTTTTTACTTCAATAGATTTCTTAGCAAGACGATTAATCTCTTTTACTGCTTTAAATGATTGTTCATTAACATTATTCACTAATTCTTCATTATGTTGACCAGCTTTTACCAAGACAACAGGAGAAATAGTTTTAAATACAGTTTTATCACTCAATTTCAAATATTTTTCATCTTCAATAATCACATTGGCTAATTCTAAAACAGAATTTCCAATAATTAATTCTCTTGATTTATAAATATTTCCTAATGCTTTATCTATTAGTTTTTTATCTAATGAACCAATAATTAAAAATGGTTCTTCTAATTCAATTTGTTTATCGCTTAAGCTTCTCCTATTACTCATTAATCTTGAAAATGTAAATTGAATTTTACCATGCGTATTCTCATCTGCATTAAAAATTGTCTTATAGATTGCTGATTGTAATTGGTGCATGTAATCTTGTCTTAATGATACTTTTTCGTTTTCAAATTGAATTTTTAGTCTCATGTTTATTCTCCTCTTCATATGTAAAGTTTTAGTTTGTTTGTGCATAATGTAATTATAGCATGTCTTGATTGGATTGTAAATATTTATTTTTGTATTTATAGTGGAGAAAATTAAAACTCTTTGAAAGAGTAGCTAAAATTTATAAGCCAGGGATCATTCATTGCATTGAATTTCAAACCTTCATAAAAGCATCTAAATCTTGATATAAAATTCTAATTGATTGTTTTCGATTCTGGCGTTTCAAATCTTAATACAAGATATCTAAACTATATTAACTGTTAATGCGATCACTACTGGTCAAGAATTTCAAACTCCCATAGAGAGCATCTAAACATTTGTAAACCTATGATCCGCATATCGTTCAACTTCGTTTCAAACTATGAATATAATATCTAAAAAATAAACCGCTTTTTAGTCTTGCACCATTCGTTTTAGTTTCAAACCTAATTATAAAAGTATCTAAACTTGATTCAGAAGGTGAACAGGTGGCGGTGTTTATGGAGTTTCAAACTTTATAATATAGTATCTAAACCCCCTGTATAAACGATGCTCTACGTGGCAATACTCTAATGTTTCAAATCTCTTATGAGATACCTAAACTATACAGGGACTTCCTGCTGAACATTGAATTTCTTCCAGTTTCAAACCTTAATAAGTAGTATCTAAACAATTTGTCATGTCGGTCTACCTGATTGAATTGCTTTGTTTCAAACCTTTATCGTAAAGCATCTAAACAACAAATATCATCTTTGCTAAAATCATCTATTTGGTTTCAAACTATCATAAGTAGTATCTAAAATAAGTCCCAGAACTCATTCCTGCATCCCAAAGGCATTTGTTTCAAACCATTATACAAAGTATCTAAACAAGGCATAATTGCCAGACTAGGGAGTATTTATGTGTATTGTTTCAAACTATTAATATAAGTATCTAAACGTTAAATTTAAATCCTTTATCATAACTTCAATCTCTGTTTCAAACCTTTATATGTGGTATCTAAACTTTGTCGCTTTTTATGAGTTGGGCTTGCTTATTGTAAGTTTCAAACTCCACTATAAAAGTATCTAAACAAGATGAGCATTATACAACAGTTCTTTCGGATGCTTCGTTTCAAACTCCAACGTAAAGTATCTAAACTTTCTAAATCTTTATATGGCTGTGTAACGTCTGGATGGTTTCAAACTTTAATATGAAGTATCTAAACGTGATATTTCTTGTGGGCCATGAGGAAAATGCAGATATTAATGTTGCATTTCAAACCTTTACATAAGATATCTAAACGGCAGGTAATGGATTTGTACTAACTTTTGCGGGAGAGTTTCAAATCATTATATAGGATATCTAAACAGGTGTGTTGTGTTTGGTTATATGCTCCAACAAAGTTTCAAACTTTTATAATATAGTATCTAAACTTGTTTCTCCTACGGAACCATTTGGCGTAATGGATAGTTTCAAACCTTAGTATAAAGTATCTAAACCTATGCAAGGTACATCATATAAAATTCCACTCACATTGTTTCAAACTATTATATATAGTATCTAAACTGGCCAACAGTACAATGGCAAATTAATGATGCTATGTTTCAAACTATTATATATAGTATCTAAACTGGCCAACAGTACAATGGCAAATTAATGATGCTATGTTTCAAACTATTATATATAGTATCTAAACTTATTCGCTTCAAGCCATAAGAATCACATATTTCCTTGTTTCAAACCTAATTATAAAGTATCTAAACCCATTTTCCCCTTACACACAACCATTTTTACAAATTAAACAAAACATACAATCACTCCACAAAACAACTCATAATTACCTTAACCCCTTATTACACCTACAGTCTAACCAATCTTTCCTTGTCGTCGATCTACTACCACACTTTTTACGCCATTATACATCGACGACAATTTACAAAACACAATCTCCTTCCAATTTTAATCCCACTCCAGTTTGCTTTTCATAAATATCATATTGATAATCAGAATCCTTACCATCTTTTAAAATATAAACTTTTCCATATGTATTATTTTTTAATTTAATAACCCCTAATTCTCTAACATTATGTAAATATTCCTTACTTCTTAAAATTAAGGCGTATCCTTTATTCATAATCTTAACCTCAGTTTCATTCCCTTTACTTTTCTGTAATTTATAATGTATCCCCTCCTCTGCACAATTTGCTATATAATAATTGCCATCCTCATATTCTTCAATTAATGGTTTTGACAAAAATAGTTTCTTAAAATCATTAAGAACTTTACTTGCGTTTTTATCACTTTTATATTTAGTCAATGCTTCATAAAAAATATTAAGCATATCTTTATAATCAGATTCAAATATAATATCTTTTTCACTTAGAATATTAATTGTTTGTTGAATAGATTCATTTCCATAGATGACTTTACCCTCCAATGCTTGGTTATTCCTATCATCTACCATAATAGGTACAACATAAACAATTCCTGTAATTCCTTCCCTACCATTTCTATTTGCTCTACCTGCCACTTGAACTAGATTATCTATAGGAGCAAGACTTCGATATATGATATCTGCATCTATGTTTACTCCTGCTTCGATAACTTGTGTGGAAATAATCACAAAAGGTTCATTTTGATTATCTCTAATCCACTGTAATGCTAATTGCTTATCTTTACTTAACACTGATCTTGATAGATAAATTACTCTTGCATCAGGATATTTATTTGTAAATTTCTGATAAAAAATTCTAGATGAACTAACTCTATTAAATATGTATATGTATTTCTTATTAATATCATACGGTTCATTTAGTAAAATGTCAAGATTATTTATTTCTGGCTTATAGATTATCTGTGAACGATTAAGATTAAATGGTTTATCAACTTCTAATAAATGAGGTTTAATTCCTCCCATAAAATATGGAGGTTTTGTAGCTGTCGAAATAATTACAGTAAGATTATATTCATTGACTAGATTTTCAAGCAATTCAGAAATAAGTGGAATATAGTCCCAATTAAATGCCTGTACCTCATCAAGAATAATTACTGTATTCTCATCTAATAAATTATGTCTTAATAATGGTGCTTTGTATCTACTTGTCATTGTCTGATACAATTGAACAAAAGTTGTTAAGATAAATGGACAATCCCAAGTTCTAGTCTCAGCTAACTTCTCGCTCAAATAATGGTCTGTTAGAAGCGTTTGTTTGCTGTTAGGCAACCATTGACTCAAACTATCTTTTACCTCGTCTAGAATCGCTACATATGGGAGGCAGTAGATGATTCTCTTCTTACCCATTTCTAATGCTAATTCTGTGCTCAATCTGGTCTTTCCTGACCCTGTTGGGGCTGATAGGATATACACCTGTCCTTTTCCTTTTTCTTTTGGAATTTTTCTAAACTTATCTAATATCTCATTCTGTAATTCATTTCTCCAATCATTTAGAGGAGTAGAAGCAAATATTGCAGAATTTAATTTCTTAGGCATAATGGGTATTTTTTGTCTATCAAAACTAGCCATTTTTTCATCACAATAAGTTAATATAGAATATTCTCTTTGTAGTTTAGCAATTTGAGAAATATCTTTAATTTCAAAATCATCAAATGTATCAATACTCATAAGAATATCTTTAATTATATCTAATTTATATCCATATTTATTAAGTAAATCTTTAATTTCTCCAAGTTCATCCACTCTTATACTGTTAATCATATCTTTAGTAATTTTATTTTTACTTTCTTTAGTTGGTTCCCATAATAATCCTGAATTTTTATCTCCATTCCAACCTAATGATGTATGATGCCCTGCTATTAAATTGAAGATAAAACATTGCTCTTTCTTTGAAAATCCATTCTTTTTTGCTAACTTAGTTGCCCAATAAGCAGATAATAATGAATGATAGCTATTAGATCCACCATCAACATTGTCAATTAAATGTTCTTGAAAGTATTTTGTAGATTTTGCTATATCGTGACATAATGATGCAAATTGTGTACATCTATTATTAGTCTTTTCACAAACTTCTAAATAAACATCTTCTAAATGAATATGTAGTTCACGATCTTTATGTGAAAACAACATTTAATTTCATCCTCTCTAGATTAAGAAAAAGCATTCATTAGATTCCTCATCAGTATATAAATTATAGTTTTGATAATAAACTGGATCATTATCTAATTTAAATATTAATCCTTTATTTTGTGAGAAATATACTTTTTCATTCTTTTGTACTTGACGTTTTGAATTAAATGACACGGGAATAATATCAGACTCTATTTTAGTAAGAATATCATCTCCATATACTTCACCAAGGAATAAATCACTAGGGGCTAAACCTTTTGTATAAATTTCATCTTCTGTTAAATTAATATTCTTAGCATTTATTAACTTAGGATTTTGCAAATGAGCTTTACAAAACGCTGTTCCTAATGATACGGGATACACTGGACTTTGTTCAACAATTCTCTTATATAGTGCTTGAATAAATTCAGTATTAGGATGATAAATTAATAATGTATATTTTATATCCCCACATAAAAACTCATAAGGAACTTGTTTATTAGTATAGTCATCCTTCTTATGATTAATAGTCTTCATTTTTCTTTCTCCTACTGAATCAAACAAAACATTAATCTTATAATCATTATAACTATAAATATCCTGTTCTTTTAAGCCTCCATATATCACCTCACTTTCTTTTGATATATTTTCAATTTTTGGGAAGCCCATAATTGCCCCAACAATTCCAACTATAGTAGTCTTAGGTGGGAAGGAAAATGTTGTTCTTGTTGTATTCATGAAAGGTTTCCTAAAATGAGCTTGTTTGCCTACAATTTCAAAAGACAATACATTTATGTTATTAGAATTCATAATACTCCAACTCTCTTTAATTTTACTTATTTAGTAGCAAAAAAACTCTTTTGCAATTAATCTTTCACCAAAAATATTCTGAAGAGGTTCAATATTATCACTAAAATATCTATTATCATATACCAAGTAAACTGTTTTAATTTTATTTTCAATTTCACTCAAATACTCCGTAAGTTCAGAATAATCTTGAGAATCTTCTTTCTGTGACACAAACTCTGTTAAATCTCTGCTAAAGAATTTAACTCCATCATTATATTCAATTCTCATATAAACTAATGGGAATTGACCTCTTTTTGAGCGACTTTTGCTCATGATTACACCATATTCCATAGCTTCATCAAACAAGTCTAAATCATCTGTAGTCATACCTGTATGTTTGGCATTTTCTGCACTGATTGTTCCATCAAAACCTATTGTCGCAGATTTAATGCGATAATCTTTACCCATAGACCCTACTGAACCATCATTGTCTTCACTAGTTTTAAATGTGGTAATGATTTGTGTTTCAATAACATCTACATCTTTTTCAAAACTATAACCAAAACCAAATTGGATAGGGCCAGTTAAGTGACAGTTGTCTTTTTTCTTAGGAAATACTCCTCCAAAAAGTCTAACATCAATAAACTCTGGAAGTTGATCTGATTTTTCTATTCTTTTATCTGCCATAATATGTTTAGCACCTATTGCTAAAGATGATTTACCACTAAGAATTTTTGATACATAAATATCTTTGCCAATGTCTATTAAATAATCTCTAACATATCTTTTCAATCTTAAATCTGTAACTTCAATTCTATTATCAAAACTTATTCTAGGCATATTGTCTTCAGCAGGATTACCATTTGGATTACAATTTTTTGCTAAGTAAATATTTAAGATATTACCATTATTAATATTGTTCATTTTATTTTCCTCCATTTATTTTTACAGCTAAACTTCTACCAAACAAGATATTAAGGGTAATAAGATTAATTTCATTATCGTTTGCTTTTAATAATGAGTTTGTTATTTTGTTAATTCCTTCAGATGTGAGACTAGGCAATTGTTTGTTTATATTTGCACTAAGATTCTCCAATGATTCATAAACTCTTTGTATCCACATAGTTAATTTCTGTTTTGAAGAATTTCGATAAGGGAAGTGACTCCATATCCCTTTTGTATGATTAGCCACTTTGGACAAACACTCAACATATCTTCCTAATTCTTTAAATTCTACAATATCTTCAAAATTCAAAACTTCCAACTCCCTCATAAATTTTATAAAACTATATAATTGATTGATATAAGTCATCTGCTCACTATCATCAATAGGAATATCTTTAAAATATTTACTCCATTCTTTAAAAGATACTTTTTCATCAATATAAATTGCTTTTTGTGCTTTGATGAAGAAATTCACTACAAAAAGATTGTCTTTATTTTCTTTGCATAAATGATTTGCATATCCAATTATTTTACTCCCTAGTCCTTGAATGATTTTATTTTCTTCGTCTTTTGAGTCATACTTCATAAAAGATTTAATTTTTGTAAATTTACCATAAGGAATGTCTTGTAAATAAGTAACTATTTTATGACTAGCACTACTCTCATAAATAATTAAAATATTTTGCCTTATAGCATCAGAAGATTGTAGTTCAGCCTTTGCTAACAATTCTTTTTTATCTTCTTGCCCTTGGGCAATTGTTTTAATCCTATCTTTTAGTTTTTTATTTACTTTATATGATGAAGGAAAAACATACGTGTGAAAACTACCACTATCGTCTAATTTAAATTTTGCTTGGAAATTTGGATTAAATCGAAGAATCATTTGACCATATTTTATAGTTTTAGCACAATCTTCACAAGCAAGAAAAACATTTGAAAAATCATTTTTCCCACAATGTGCGGTTGATAAATATGTACTTTCATAAATATTGAAAGGCATATTTGGGAATTTTTCATAAACTCCTTCATTTTTACCACAGATTATACAAGTTCCATCAATAGGTTTGGAGTTCAGTGCGATAGGTGCTTGATCTATAAAATTTACAAGCATATGTATGACTTCAGGCAATTCAAAAGGATAAATAATTTGTCCTTCTTTCACAAAATAATAAGTTAAAATGTGATTAAAAAATACATCTTTATTTACATTATTTTGTGTTAGGTTTTCTTTTATTGATTTAAATATTTCAGAAGTTAATAAAGATTTATTTTCAAGTGGATTACTAGATTCATTTAATCCAGCAATGTTAACAATTATCTCTTTTGATCCTTCAGGGAAAGCGTTAATCAAATATTTGAATCCTTCAGAATAACTTTTATATGTTTTGCCATCTTTGAAATCATACACACTTTCACTTCCTTTCATTAAATGAACAATATCATTTTTAAAAAAGTTTATAATTGAATTCTTAAACTTTTTATCATAATTATCAATGTCCTTTATTGAAATATCTTCATTAATATGTTTTGATGAAATTTTAAAATTTTTATCAATCGTTAAAAATTGATCGACTCGATTTATTCCTGTTTTCCCAAGCGCGTAATCAAGCATATATTTTGTTAAACTCTCATGAATTAGTTCAATTTCTTTATGGTCACTATTTACAGGTATGTATTTTAATGATAAATTGGAGTTATCTAAATTAATCTCTAAGGCAAGAACTGGATAATTACTTACTGTGTGGTTTTTCACTAATTCAAGTATTTCTAATGGATCACCACCTGAGATTTCTTTTACACATTCTCCTAATTGAAGGAACTGATTAAGCATTTTTATCACAACTTTTCTTTTTATTTCTCGCTTAAGCCTGTGATTAGTTTACCATAAGTGAAAATGCCTGTCAAGTTTTATTTTGTAAGATTTTATTTATTGATTTAATATCCATTTTCATCACCTCGCTTTCTACTTTCTCATCATACCACTAGCAAATAATGTTGTCAAGTATAAATTTTATTTTTATATTTATATGAAAGGAAAGAGAAGAGAAAGGGAGTTTACTTCCCTTTATTCCCTTTCCGACCACTCCATCTAATTCTTCATAAATTCCTCAAAATCATTCAAGCAATGAGATTTTACATATGCAATAATTCTGTCCACGAATTCGCGTGTTAAATCGATAGTAAATGTTAGGTCTTCTTCATCTTCATCATAAATACTCCCAATGTCATATTCCGATATAATATGAGAAGTTTTCTTAGTAAAATCAGCATACAACATTTTACTTTTAGTTGTTAACTGTACTTTTTCATTTAAATCGTAATATAAATCTACACTTTCAAGATTTCCTTCTAAAACCTTGTTTAATACATTAAATATAGTGGCATTTAACATATTTAATCACTCCCCATTATGCTAATTTAACCCTTAAATCTAAATAAAAATTCTTTTTCCGTAGGTAATTTATCTAAATCAAAACCAACAACATATTTAACAGGATAATAGGTAGTATCTAAAATGGCAATTGGCTTTAATTTCTCTTGTATAAAATAAAATCTTTCATTTTCATTTAATAGATTTCTATTAGCCCCTTCATATACCTCAAATGTATTCTTATCTAAATCAATTACATAACCCCATCTACATGATAATGAATCATTAGCAAAATCAATACTATTTCTTAGTTTTAATTGCCGATCAGAATTTTGAATTAATCGAAGAATTCCAGCACCATTATCTACTGAATATTCAGGATATAATTCTTTGTGTTTATTCGCCACTTCAACAGATATCATTGTATTTGGTTCTACTCCAATTTCAATCCATGTTTGGTTTTGTTCTTCTTCAGTAGCAAAACTTAATACTTCAATCTGATTTTCAAATTTTGCTCTATCTATATCATTTCGTAAAAAATCTAATATATCTACTCCTTGACCACTTGGTTGACCATCCCATTGACCATATTGAGCAACTTTGTATTCACCATTTTTAACTACACAAATTAAATGTCTTGTTCCCATTATACATTTCTCCTTTATTGTTTACATTACATTACATTACATTACATTACATCTAATCAATTATAGTGGATAGGTATAGGATTGTCAAAAGGCGAATAAAGGATTGTCGATGGTCGCTAATCATCATCTCAGATACTCTTTCGAGTGTGTCACATTTCTAACTAATATACGTGATAATGTTCATTTCCTTTTTCCCATATCCTACCATTATATGATATTGAAGCAATTTGTTTTGTGCCTTCAAATACATAACCACCAATACAATTTCCTGCTTTTAACTCATATTCTTCAATATACTCACGAACCTTTTCTGAGGCTTCCTTTAATGTATTCACTTGAATAGTTTTATTAGGAACTCCATATACTGGAGCATTAGGATCTTGCCTATAAACAATATTACCCCAACTTTCAAGAATTACAGAATATTTCTTTTCCAATTATTTAATCTCCTTCTCTTTTTATTACTTATTAATTATAGTGGACAACAGCATAAAGTTAAAAGGTAAAAAATAAAGGGAAATTTAATTCCCTTTATTAAATTTCTACTTAACTTCTTTCATTTCTTCAAATTCCTCTAAACAATATTGTTTTGCATAAGCGATTACTTTGTTTATAAAGTCTTCTGTTAAATTCATAGTAACTTTTAAAACAAATTTAGAATCTTTTTCATTGTAGCTCAAAATATCTTCTTCTAGTATAAAATGCTTGGTCTTCTGAACAAAATCTTCACATGATATTTTGTCTACCATTAATTCTAGTCTACAATTATCCACTAAATTACAATCTACCTCTCCTGTTATGTCTAAAACTTTATTCAGTACCCCATATATAACAGAACTTAACATAATATTAGCACTCTCCCCTTATTTCAGATGACTTATCATAGCACAATCTAGTGCAGAAGTCAAGGGATTTTATTTTTGCATTAATTAATAATTGAATATGTAATCATATTTATTATCATTTATAATATCTTGATAATTATCATATTAATTATTATTAGAAATATCATTTATGAAACATGATTTGAATTATGATTCATAATAAATGTTTAGAAACTAATAAAAAGAAAAAATAGAGGGAATCCTAATCTAATTAGAACTCCCTCACAAGGAAAGAAAGAGAGTGTAAATGAAATGGAAAATAATAATGAATCATTTACATTTGTATTGTAACATTATTTATTGGTTTATGTCAAGGGGAATTTTATTTATTGGTTTATTTATTGGTTTGTTTGTGGGATTAATCCTTAACCTTTCCTTTTTTCAATAAAGCTATTTCCTCATTCGTTAAATATACAAATTGAGCCTGCTGTATAGGTAAATTACTTAATACTACTACAGTACAATCATTTCTTAGCAATCTTGCTCTGCCAATGGCCTGAGTTAACTCTGATTCAATAATATAAATTTGAATTTCTCTAAGCAATATATTTTCTGAATATGTGTTAAAATAAAACTCGAAACCGTTACGCTTTATCTTGGTGTAATGCATCGTAGCATCGTTTAATTTCGGTTTTAATCCCA
>Ga0209318_1000396_pt1 | contig 43598 bp, 78 predicted proteins | sample RifGroE1_FD_183999 | JGI IMG/M metagenome (GOLD analysis project Ga0209318, IMG submission 183999) | Groundwater microbial communities from Rifle, Colorado, USA - Groundwater E1 (SPAdes) (version 2) | ecosystem: Environmental > Aquatic > Deep subsurface > Groundwater | place: Rifle, Colorado... | reverse complement strand
AGAAAAGAAAAATTAGAGCGTGAACATAAATTAATCGAAGGAATTGATTATAAAATTTGTAGCATACATAATAAATTCTTTCCTGAAGAAAATCCTTGGTTTCCGGCTACTACTGAATATTTTTATCATAGTGAAAATAAAACAGACCATTTACATCCAAATTGCAAAAGATGTGGATAAAGAAAACTCAAAAATGGGTTGAAGACAATCCTGAATGGGCTAAAGAGTTAATGAAAGAAGCTAATGATAATCCTAATCCATTAAATAATGCAAAAGAATACCATAGATTAAATAGTCAAAGAAGATGGGCAAATGGAAAACAACAAGAATGGTTTTTGAAAAACCCAGAAAAAACAAAAGAGTATCAGGAGAATCATAGAGAACATGATATTTCAATATCAGAATGGAGACATTGTTTAGATGTTTTTAATAATCAATGTGCATATTGTGGATTGGAAGCCGAAAAACACATAGTAAAAAGAAAAGACGAATATGTAGTCATGAATTTACATAAAGAACATGTTGATAGTTATGGATATAATGATATTAGAAATGGTGTTCCTGCCTGTAGAAGTTGTAACAGCAGTAAACGCCAACATCCTCTAGATATTTGGTTTAAAAAGCAAAAATTCTTTAGTCAAGAAAGACTTGATAAAATAATATGGTGGACTACCGATGGTTATAAGGATTGTATAGAAGATAAACCTCCATATCGAATCATTAAAAAGAAGAATGAAAATGATAGCAAATTTCATCATGAATTATGGAGTGTAGACGAAAAAAGAAATACAGTTGAGTGTATCGTTACTAAAGAAAAAAGAAAAGATATTGAAGAATTTGTAACTAAAAATAATTTATAGATTCCTATAAGTATCAAATTTTATAGGTTATATAAATTTAAAAATAAATTAATACTTGACTTATTATAACTTAATATGATATACTAAATTGAGAAATAATGTTTAAGGAGATGTAAAATGGTTAAAAATATTAAATGCTTAGAGAGTTCAGAGAGCAATGTTTGGAAATACATATTCGATTTTGGAGATGCAATTGCAGAGGCCGTACTTTATCGTTATGGGACATTTGAAGAACGAACTGTAATATGTTGCTCTGTTCAGTCTGGATGTCCTGTAGGATGCCTATTCTGTGGAACTGGTAAGCATTTTGTTCGTAATCTTACTGTAGATGAGATTGTTGGTCAGATTGAATACATACTTAAAGATAAAGGAATAGAATCTATTAATACCACTTGTGAAAAGTTTCAAATTATGTTCATGAGTATGGGTGAACCTATGCTTAACTGGTATAATGTGAAATATAGTATTCTCCAAATGTATCATGGTCTTAGGTGGGAAAATGCCCAATATTTAATTTCTACTATTGGAGTAGAAGATGATGAAGTATTTAAGGGTTTAATAGAATTATCTAAAGCAGTTCCAAATGTAGGTTTGCAATTTTCTATTCATCATGGCTATGAAACAATGAGAAATATCTTAATCCCATTCAAAAATAAAATGAGTTTAAGAAAATTACGAGATGCCGGAATTGTATGGTCTGAAGCTACAGGTCGTAAAGTATTTCTTAATTACTGTGTAACTGATGAAAATTCTTCATTGGATGAACTTAATAAATTAAAAGATTTATTCTCTCCTACTAAATTTAATTTTACATTTAGTACAGTTTGTAATGCAGATGAAAACATGAAAGAAGTTGGTATTAGAGATTTAAGTAAGATACAAAAGGTTGCTGAATCATTTAATATTGATGGTTATAATACTCGTGTATTTAATCCAGCAGGACAAGATGACATAGGTGGAGGATGTGGCCAATTATGGTATGTTCAAGAATGGTTATGTAAATATAAAAATAATTAGGAGGAAACAAAATGATCTGGTTGAATAAACAACCTTTAGAATTTACTACATTTCCAAATGGAGAAACAAAACTCAATGAACAGCAAATCAATGAAATTTTAGGAGGTGATAGTAAAGCATTAATCATCACATTCAAATATCAATCAGATGGTGACTTAATCAAGTTATTATTCTTAAAGAAATATCTAGATAAATTAAAAGTAAATTGTAATCTACATATCATGTACATGCCATATAGTAGAATGGATAGATCAGAAGGAGATTCAGCATTTACGCTAAAATATATTGCTGAATTTATAAATAACTTAGGATTTTATTATGTTTATGTATTAGAGCCACATTCAGATGTAACTCCTGCATTATTAAATAATTGTAAAAGTAGATTCTTATCTGTTGATATATTTTATGATATTAAAGATAAGGTAAATTTCAATGATAATAAGGATTATGTTTACTATCCAGATGCAGGAGCAGAGAAACGTTTAAGTAAAATGATTGGTGTTCCTAATCAATTAGTAGGATTTAAACATAGAGATTTTCAAACAGGTAAAATTACAAGTCTTCAAGTATTTGGTGATATTAAAGAAAAGGGATTTAAGGTAATTATGATTGATGATCTTTCCAGTTATGGAGGAACATTTATCTTAGGAGCAAAACAACTTAGAGAACTTGGTGCTAGTGAAATTTATCTTATTGTTGGTCACTGTGAAGAATCAATATATAAAGGCGAGATATTCAAGACTGATTTAATTGATAAAGTTTTCACTACTGATACGATTCTTAATGAATCATTAAATGATAAAATTGTAGTGTATCCTATTATGAAAGAGAAAGAGGTAATATAAATGAAAATGAATGCAATGTTAATGACAGATTTCTACAAAATTAGCCATAGGATTATGAGCGAAAAAGGTACTCAAAAGATTTATTCAACTTTCACAGCAAGAGGAACAAGAATTGAAGACATTAAAGAAGTCGTATTCTTTGGGTTGCAAGGATTTATTAAAGAATATTTAATAGAGTATTTTAATGAAAATTTCTTTAATCTACCTAAAGAAAAAGTAGTGGCAAGTTATAAAAGAACCATTAAATATACTCTAGGAGACAGTAGTGCTGATTCAACTCATATCGAAGCATTGCATGATTTAGGATATTTACCTATTAAAATTATGGCAGTAAAAGAAGGAACATTGATTCCTTTAAGGGTTCCTCCTTTTACAGTAGAAAGTACCAATAAAGATTTCTTTTGGTTAACACAATTTTTAGAGACATTATCGAGTGCTAATACATGGAAGGTTATTACTGCAACTACTATTGTTAAAAAATATAGGAATATTTGTGAGGAATGGGCTGAAAAAACATGTGATAGTACAGCACATATTCAATGGCAATGTCATAATTTTAGTTATCGCGGAATGAGTGGTCATGAAGATGCCTATACCACTGGAGCAGGACACTTATTGTATTTCACTGGAACAGATACTATTCCTGCTATTGAATACTTAGAACAATATTACAATGCAAATATAGAGACAGAACTAGTAGGAAGTTCAGTTTTGGCAACAGAACACTCTATCCAATGTGGGTATCAAGATGACTTGAGATATTTTAAACGCATGATTACTGAAGTTGCTCCAAGTGGAATCATTAGTATAGTCTCGGACGGTTATGATTATTGGAATGTAATTGATAATGTTTTGCCGACATTAAAGGATACTATTATGTCTAGAGATGGCAAATTAGTGATTCGTCCAGATAGCGGAGATCCAGTTAAGATTATTTGTGGTAGTGTAATGGATATAGAAGAAGATAAAGATTTGACATTGGAAAATATTAAGGAATGGTATAAAGATGTATCAAGAGAATATTTTTGCGACAATTGTGATTCAGATGGATATATTGATGAGAAAATTTATTATTGTAGAATTGATAATAAATTGTACAAAGTAGATTGTAAAGCAAGTATTACTTCAGAACGTGGAGGTTATTCAGATAGTAAATATTATGTAGTAGATGGCGTAAAAGTATACTATGAAGAAATAGAGTTGACCATAGAACAAAAAGGGTCTGTAGAAGCCTTGTGGGATACTTTTGGAGGTATTGTAAACAGTAAAGGATATAAGGTATTAGATAGTCATATTGGTTTAATTTATGGAGATGCAATTACCACTGAAAGAGCAGAAGAAATATTTAAACAATTAGAAGCGAAAGGTTTCTCAAGTGAAAACATTGTATTTGGAGTAGGAAGTTATTCTCTTGGTTATTATACACGTGATACTTTCATGATAGCTTTAAAGTCAACTTATACAATTATTGATGGAGAAGAAAAATTCATCTTTAAAGATCCTAAAACGGATACAGATGGAATTAAGAAATCTCAAAGAGGTATGGTTGCTGTAGTCAATGGTGAAAGCGGTATTTATTTAATTGATGGACTGAATGAAATGGAAAAAGATGCAACGAGTATTATTGATTTACTTGAAGATGTATTTATTGATGGAATGTTATACAGAGATGAAAGTTTAGCAGAAATTAGAGCGAGAGTCTTGAAATAAGATTTAATTATGAAAAGTTGGTTTCTGAAAGTCGCTTATACCAATGCTTTCAGAAACCACAATTCCCTTAAATGAGTTAATTTAATTGAGAGGTGATTTTATGAATTGGAATATTAATTTTTGTCTAAATAAAAATAGAAAAGATTTTGAGTATTGTTACAATCAATGTAATAAAACGTGTCCAACTGTATCAAATTTTTGGCATGGATACATTACAAGTCCATTGATGCATTTATGGTGGTGTGTACAAAATAAATTTACAAAATGTGATAAACTACCTACCAAATGTTCATTTTTATTTTGTGAAAAATATTGTTCTTTGCGAGGAGGTTGTAAACAAAGAAATTATTGCTAGGAAATGGAGGCAATACATATGAAAGAAATACCTAATTGTAGAATATGTCAATTAAAATGTTGTGGATGTCAAAGTTATGATACTTGCTTAATGCGAAAAGGCGAGAATGGCCATAAAATTGAGGACTGTACACTTATGGCAAGTAAATATTATTTATTTAGTGAGTATTTGAGTTATGAGAAAGGTTTGAATATGAAGTTATGTAATTATGATGAAGTGTGTAGGAGTTTGGTAGAAGCATGGAATTAATTATTAAAGGAGAAATTATATAAATGAATAATATTATCATTAAGAATTGCATCGACTGTTCTTCTCATCAAATATTGCCTGATCCAGACCCCAATGATTGGTTTTGTGATGATGATGTAAAAGTAATATGTGCTATAGGCGATAGAGAAATTACATGTGCTTGTAGACCATATAATGTTAGAAAAGAATGTAGTATTCCTAATTGGTGTTTTAAGTTTAAGTAAGAAAGGTGTTTAAACGCAAATGATAAACAACATTCCATGTCCTTACTGTCAAAGTCTTGACACAAACATTAAAGAAGTAATTTGGGTGTCATTTAACCAAGAAAATGAAGGACTCGTAGAAATAATGCAGTATTGTCAAACTTGTAAGAGTGAATATCCTGTATTGACAGAGTTTAAATATGAGGTTATTAGTCAGGATTATCAAGATAAGGAATTGATATTTAAAGATTAGGAGTGATTGCTTATGGATGAAGCTTTTAAAATTCATGCTCATTGGGAAGAAAATGGATTATATTATATTGATACAGATTATGGGCAATTGAGTACAGATAATAAAATTCAGTATGAAAAAGCAATTAAAGATGGTTTCATTATTATTAAGGTGGATGAATGATTAGGAAATGGGAGGCTTAATTATGGAAAATGAATTAGTTGAATATTTTATTGTTAATAGTGAACTTAATATGTCAACTGGCAAGGTTTGTGCTCAAGTAGGACATGTGGCAACAATTATAGCGGTAGACTATTGTGATCAAGATGTTTTTTGGAAATGGTATCAAAAAGATCAAAAGAAAATAATTTTAAGAGGCAAACAAAAGGATTTAGAGAAATTAATTAATGCAGGATTTTATTACATTAGAGATAATGGGTGTAATGAAGTAGAAAAAGGATCATTAACATGTGTAGGATTACCTCCTATGCTTAAAAGTGAAGCACAGAAATATGTGAAGAGATTGCAATTGTATTAATGTAAATTAAATGAATAGATTCATTGGATAAGGAGGACAACAAAAATGTTTAAATTAGAATTGTCAAAAGTTTCAGGGATTTTAGTTGAGCAATCAAATATATTTGAGTGTGATTTAAAAACTGCATGGGAAAAGTGGATGCATCCTGCTATTACTGAACAATTTACTTATGAAGAAGTTAAATTGTTCATAGAGGAGAATAAAAGTAAGTGTAATAGATGAGTTGTTATGCTTTTACATGTCATTGTTTCTATTGCTCAAGAGTCCAATATGGTTGCAAAAGGGATACTCCTAATAAATGTGCTGATTATAATTGTGGGAATGATGTAATTTGTTCACAGGTATTGCCAGTGGATTATTATATTAATAAATGTAAAAAGTTCGGTAAATCAGAAAGTGATGTAGGATCTTGTATTGATTGTAGTATTGAGAATAAATGTTTGTTTTATGCTTGTAGGGATGTAGGGTATTTGAAGGGGAAAGTAAAGGAAGAAGGAAGATTATGAAACTACTAGGTGGTAGAGCAGGATACAATAGCGTAATGTTTGAATCTGAGACTCATACTTCAACAGCAACAAGAAAAGGAAATGATATAATAGTAAACAAAAGTATCAAGGATAATAAAGAAACGAAATTAGAGAATTTTCTATATAAAATACCATTTGTAAGGGCATATTGGATTATATTAAAAATAATTTTTACAAAATTTGGTTTGCTATTATTGGCACTAAGTCTTATTTATTCTTATTGCCTATACAATTTTGAACCAAGCAGTCTGCAAAACAGTAACTATCATAATTTCATTATATTACCGATTTTAATGTTGTTGTTTAATAAATGTAGTAAGACAAAATATTATCATGGAGCAGAACATAAGGTAGTAAATGATTACGATAAAAATGGTAAAGTATCGATTGAAACATCAATGAATCAAAGTTGTGTAAATGATAATTGTGGAACTAATTTGTATATTGGATTGATTATAATTAGTGGATTATTAATTCCATTAGTTCATTCTGGAGCAATGTTATTAGGATGGGGAATTACATATGAAGTAATGAGGTCTGATAATAAAGGGGTGAAGTGGATTGTCAAACCAATTTATTTTGTAGGAAGTTTATTGCAGAAATATGTTTTTACTAGTGAACCAAGTATGGATCAATTAGAAGTTGCTGTAATGGCATTTAAGGGGTTGGAAGAAGATTAAATGACATATTAATGTAATATAAATGAAACAGTAATGAAATTGACTATATTAGTCGAATATTGTATTATGGTAATAGAGAAGGAGGTTTTGAAGAGATGAGTTGTAAGACAGAAATAATTTTTCTGCATGGGTTGTCTAAGGGGTATATGCCAAGCAATAATTGGATATGCTATGAAGAGAGAAATAAAATTATGAAATTTAAGAAAAGGAAGTGCTTTAAATTATGTTACAACAATTCAATAGGGGCGAGATATGGTTAGTTGATCTTCCGTTTACAGGAAATTCAATTCAAGGCGGTGGACTTAGGCCCGTTGTTTTGTGTAGTAATAATATGGCTAATTTGCATAGTCCAATTTTACATTGTGTACCATTAACGACTCGCAAAAAACCCTCATTGCCAACGCATTCAGAAATTGACACTGATTGTGGAATAGTAAAAAAATCTACTGTATTGTGTGAGCAAATTATGCCACTTCCGAAAAACATTTTTAAAGAACGTATAGGTTTCTGTAATGAAAAAGTAATGGATAAAGTGGATTTTTGTTTGAGCGTTCATTTGGGTTTAGTCAAATTAGTAAGAAGAAATAATGTTGCTTATGGTTAAAAATAATTAAGAAGGAGAAGTAATTTATTGGGGAAATATAAAATAAATACAGAACAATATAAATTAGAATTGGAAGAACTAAATATTATTAACAATACTAATATAAAATTGAAAGGTGGAATATCATATGAGGGTTCTCACACGAAAATTATACACATTTGTTCATGTGGTAAAGATTGGTTAGTTTCGCCTGTTAACATACTATCATCCAATTCAAAAAAATGTGGTTTATGTTATACCTTTGCAGAATGGGGAATTGATAATTTCGGAGAGGATTTTCTTGAGATGTATTGGGACTATGAGAAAAATAATGGTATAGATCCATGGAAAATTAGTTATGGAACTGAGAAAAAGGTTTTTATATTTTGCAAAAAAGTTGATTATCATGGTAGTTATCCAATAATGTGTATAAGTTTTACAAAGGGAAATAGATGTGGATATTGTAAAGGAGATTATCTAGTACACCCCAAAGATAGTTTTGGTCAATTTTTATTAGATACATTTGGGATAACTGCTTTAGAATTATATTGGGATTATGATAAAAATACTATTGATCCATTTGAATACACCAAATATACTAATAGAAAAGTATGGATTAAATGCCAAGAAAAAGATTATCATGGAAGTTATGATATATTTTGTGGAGATTTCGTAACAGGAGGGAGGTGTGGATATTGTAATAGTCGAGGTAAACTACATAAACTAGATTCGTTAGGTATATTATTTCCACAAGTGTTGGACATTTGGTCTGATAAAAATAATAAATCGCCTTATGAATATAGGCCATATAGTAACGAATTAGTTTGGTGGAAATGTGTAAACATGAAGCATGAAGACTATCCTCAAAATATATGTAGTGCAAATGCTTATGACTTTAGATGCCCTGAATGCTCTAGAGAACATACTGAATCAATTATGGCTACAACTTTAAAACAGGTATTGAGATATGAATATAGTCATACAAGATGGGAATATGATGCGGGCTTTAAAATAAACAAAAGTCATAGTAAATATGACATATATGTCCCAGAGTTAAACTTATTAATTGAATGTCAAAGTGAATACCATGACGATCCAAATAGAATAAAAACAGATGTACTTAAAAAACAATTTGCTATAGATAATGGTTATGAATATATTGCAATAGACAATAGAGATTTTTCAATATTAGATGTGTTACGTTTCTTTGTACCTAGAATAGATAAGATACCTGATTATGTTCAAATGGATAAAAATACAATTAGGGATTGGGACGTAGAAGATGCACAAAAATTATTAAATGATGGTTATACATACGGAGAAACAGCAAATATATTAGAAATTACTTATGGAGCCATACATAGTGCCATTACAAACAAAATATTAATAAAACCAATTGATTATTGTAAAAGTGATAGTGTAAAGATAGTTAGTTTATCAATAGATAATAAATTAGTCAAAAAATATAATTCTGTTAAGGTTGCGTATAAAGAATTAGGTGGAGCAAATGGAACAAGTATTAGTTCGTGTCTAACTAGAAAACCTCGTTCTGATACAGGCAAAATTAGAGAAACAGCCTTTGGGTTCAAGTGGATGTATCTAGTAGATTATGAGAATATGATTAAAGATCAAAATAATAAACCTCCGTAGAATACATAATTATAAATACATAGACTAAAAATAAATTATAATAATAAAGGAGAGATAAAATAATAAATGGATATAATTACATCACTATCTAAGAAAACAATAAACTTCATTAATAAACACGACTTAATTGACAAAACATTTACTCAAGATGACTATACATATGTAGAAAATATAATCAAAAAATATAGACCTAAAAAAGAACCTATTAAAATTACTTCTGATCATGTCAAACAATTAGCTGAAAATGGAGTAATGATATTCTATGGAGAATTGTTTAAATACATAATCGTATTATCTATTGCATGGTGTTTTGGAATATTTTTAGAAACTTTCTTTGTGATGACCACTTTTTCTTTGCTTAGAGGACTGGCTGGCGGTGTACATTTATCCTCATTTAATAAATGCTTTAGTGCAATGATTGGATTCTTCTTATCATTGGGGTATGTAGTAAGTCAAATACATATGAGTCTTCTAATGACTATTGTATGCGTTATGATGGGATCTGTATGGAGTATATACATGGCTTTAAAATATGCACCGCAAGAAAGACCAGATAAATCAGATAAAGATTGTGATAATGGGAATAAGATGAAACATAGGACAATTGTGTTTATTATTGCGAGTTTTGCGATTAGTATGATGTTGATATTGTTTACTCAAAAATACATTATTGGGGTCAGCATATTTACAGGAATTTTGCTTGAGATGATGACAATTACACCTATTGGTACTAGACTGTTTAAATTCATTGACAATGGGAGGGTGATATAATGACGGAAACGGTAATTTTAGCGTTTTTGATCTCATTTTTCAAGGGTAATAAGTGGAAAGTATTTAATTTGTTTAAACATTGGAGTTTTTATCCTATATTATTAACATGCTTTCTACATATTTATCTTATATATTTAATGACGCATGGGGAATATTGGTTTCTTATATACGGAGGATGTATAAAGACATTTTCAATATTATTCTATTTAGCTCTAGCATGGAAATATAATTTATTTAATATATCTATTTTTTCTAAATATAAAACAGACACATCACCTTTGTTAACTACTATTACTTCTCCAGTGTCATTTGGAGTATTATGTATAGGCATTGGATCGGTTTTAAATATGATAGCAGTCAAATTTAATAATTCAAAAATGCCAGTGTTTCCGAATGTGAGTTTTAGCACTGACTATTCAAAGATGGATATGTTTGATAAAATGTTAAAGTACAAAGATTATCATGTGTTTGGCAGTCACGATACGAATCTAATATTTTTGACAGATATCTATGATGTATTTTTCAGTATAATGAGTTTAGGTGATCTAATAACTAGAATATTCGTTGTTTTAATCATCTATTATTCTGTAAAAGAATGTAACAAATATAAAAATAATTGTTGACAACGAAAATATATTAATATATAATGTATATAGATAGAAAAACATTTGGAGGTAGAAAAATGAATAATATCTATCATGCATTATTAAGTAGTGTTTGTATCACAATTCCAGAATACATATTTCTTGTTGTTGTTACATTAAGACTAATGGGAAGAAAGGAAATGTTAGATTTTTATGATTTTAAAAACAATTTGTTTTCCATATTTACAATTGCAATACCTCCAGCAATAATATTGGACATTTTAAACTATACTTTTATATTATCTTCCTCTATAAATAAAATTATATCTCTTACAATTACATATTTTCTATTGTATTATATATTAAAGAAGCGTTCATTTATAGATTATCCAAAGTTATATCAAAAAGCATTTCAATATTTTATTTATAGCCTTTTGCTTGCTATCGCAATTGATACCATTACTTATCCAATAATATTGAAATTGGTTGATATGAAGTTTGATATAATTAAACTAAATATTTATTTAATTATATTATGTTCTTTACCGTCAAGAGTTATAGATATCATGATATTAACATGTATCTTCATTAAAAAGAATAATAAGTTTCAAATAGACATTGGAAACTATTTATTTAATAATAAATTCTTCATGAGAGTTTCAGAAATTTTAGTTTTAGGATTAGTTATATTTGAAGCGTATTTTGTAAAATTATTAATATTTAATAATTTGCTAGATATTATTGATACAATGTATGAACAACTTTTTATAGTTGTAGGTGTTACTTTTTTAATACCAGGTTTTATAATTTCAATAGTTTATCTTTGTGTAAATTATTGTGTTATGATTATTAATAGTGGAAAACAGGCAGTCAGAGATGACTGATCTGATTTTTCAAATGAACATTGAAAGGAGGTGAAAACTAATGAAATTTGCTAAAAACATTGTAATCGGACTTGTTGTAATATCCGCTTTTGCAGCAGTAATGTCTTCTCTAGTTATTTGGAATCAACCAGTAACCCCTAATTGTGTAGCTTAGTCTATACATACCACTTGAAATAGGAGAGAGTATTAATACTCTCTCCTATTAATTTAAATATAAATATTTTGTAAATAAAACTTGACATATTATCCACTGTTGTAGTATAGTAATATAAAGTAAGAAATTACGAAATATTATATTTACAAATTATGAAGGGTGGATGATTAATATGTTTGGATTAAGAAAGAAAAATGATATCGTAAAATCAAATGAGGTTAAAGACTTTAAGAAACTTGCGAACTTAGTAAGAATTGCCGTGGGGTGTAATACAATTCCAGAATTCGCGAATAGATGTGGAATTCCAAATTCAGCTAAGTACATAGCTGGCGTTATTCATGAAAAAATTAGTGTATATCCTGAAATTGGATTTCTAAAAAAGATAACTGATGGATCTGAAAATAGAGTATCTTTTGAGGATTTAATAGATGCATGTGGATATGATATTAATGATATACCAATTGACCTAAGAACAGTGAGAGTAGACAGAGGTTGGATTTGTTGGTGCGACTATGGGGAAGGTTTGGACTCAGAGATGTCAGGCCAGAGACCGACCCTAATCATCCAGAACCCAATAGGAAATAAATTTGCAGGGATCACAATGGGAATTCCTCTCTCAACTAGAATTTCTAAAAACGGCATGTGTACTCATATACGAATTGGGAAAGAGTCAGGACTTCAATTTGAATCAGAAATTCTTGTTGAGCAAACCAGAGTCATATCAAAAAGAAGGCTTATGTCGGAGGGATTTATTCAACCAATCGCAAAATGTCCAGAATCAATTCTTAGACAAGTGGAAATTGCGTTAATGAAACAGGCTGGTTTGGTCAGTACAAAAGCAAATGAATTTACAGTAGATAGATTCCTTGATAAACTTAACGAGTACGTAAATAAAGCAGAAGAGAGTCGTCTCAACCATATCAGAAGTAATAATTATAATTCTGTATCTCAAAGAGTCGCATCTTTAGCATGAAAATAAAATTAGATGGTCATTATAATTATAATTTATCTCTCAATATTCATCACAATCATCGTTATAATGACCATCTTTATACCAACAAATAAAATCTAAAGAAAGAAGGCCACACCCATGCAGACACTACAAACACTATCCCTTCCCCATATCCTCCTAAACATAATCTTCACATCAATCCCAGAAGAAGCATTCATAGCAATCATAACTCTAATCTTCCTAAAACTAAATAACCTCCTAGACATTTACATGTGGAATAAAAGTCTAAAATGGATTGCATTAGCTGTACTTCCTGTATCCATAATGATAAATATCCTAAAATACATAATAATTGTACCTCGGCAAAATATGATGATTTCAACTATGATTATTATGATTTTACTCATGGAATTTATAGTTATAAACAACAGTTACGACATTAATATCTTATTAATCATTAAAACAGCAATATTTACAATCTTGGGTTTTGTTATTGTAGGAATAGTAGAACTATCATATTGCCCCTTAATTGCCTCATTGTTAGATAGACCAATATCATTTTTTAATGATAATGTTTTTTATAATTTTCTATTAGGTCTTCCTGCGAGAGTATTATATTTATGTGTCATTTCATTTGTAATAATGAGAAGGAATAGTACAGTTCAAATTGATTTATTTAGAGCAGTATTTAAGAACAAATTCTTTATATATGGTTTTATTTTAATGATATTATTTAGAATTTCTTTAATTACTTACATTGTAAAATTAATAGAAAGAAACAATATTTTAATTTACATACAATTTGTAGAAAAATTGTATATTATTATTGGGATAATTTGTATTCCAATAATTTTCATAACTTTATTGCTAATGTTTGTTAACAATCTATTGTGCAAAGAACAGATTAAATTACAAGTATATGAGAGTATGATTAATTCAAATGGAATTAATGGTTATTAATATAATGTAGGTTAAGGTTAAGATTCGTTTGGTTTTACATAATTAAAACAGAAAGGAGGTGAGTGTTTTGTAAATTTAAACATAGTCCCACAAATAAGAAAGAGAGGAGTATTTTATATATCATATGTAAGAAATATAAAATATAGAGTGATTATTTATTGATAATATATAAAGCTAATTTTCCAAATGGGAAGGCATATATTGGACAAACAATATTTGATTTAGAAACTAGAAAGATAGCACACAAATCGGTATATCCAACAAAGAATAATGTAGTTTATAGAGCAATGAGAAAATATGGATGGGACAACGTTACTTGGGAAATAATTGATTATGCAAAAACAATAGAGGAATTAAATGAAAAAGAGAAAAAATGGATCGCACATTATAATACATATATAGGATTAAAAAATGCCAATGGATACAATATGACGGAAGGAGGTGGAGGAATATTTGGATATTCTCATTCTGAAGAATCTAAATTATTAATGAGTAAAAACAGCAGAAATACAGTATATACAGAAGAAATTAGATTAAAAATGAGTAAACATTGTATAGGTGAAGGCAATAATAATGTTAAGATAACTGAAGAAAAAGCAAAAGAAATAAAAATAAGGCTTGCAAGTGGAGATAGAACTGTAGATATAGTGAAGGATCTTAATGTCACTACAAAAACTGTTCAACACATTAAACTTCTTACTTCTTGGAAACATGTGTTACCAGTATTAAATGATTTACTTAAAGATAATACTCATACCCATATGTCTGAAGATATTGCTAGAGACATAAAAATAAGACTATCTCAAGGAGAAAAGGTAAATGATCTAGCATCAAAACACAATGTATCAGAAGATGCAGTTAGACAAATTAGAAATTTAAATTCTTGGATGAATTTGTTACCGGAATTAAATGATAAGAAATACATAGACGTTCCTAGAGTCACTAAGAAAATAAATAAAAATATTTGACAAAATAAAACCAATAATGCTATAATTATAAATAGATTCATAAATAATAAAAGTAATCAGGCATTCTTCTTGACGTATTAGCATATTATATATTATAATAGCATTACGTATTATTAATCTATACATAGCAACATAACTTGTTGCTAATATGTCAAAAGGAGGAATAAATACTATGAAGAAAGATCGTCAAATTCTTGAGGATATCCTTAATTTAGTCATTGAAGATTATTCAAATGACAATCAAGTTCAAGAGCAAGTCATAGGTAAATTATTAGAAAGAGGTATACCGAGGGGTAGAACCACAGGCGTATTCACTAAAGCAATTCCATTAGTTTATGTTGAAGAAATTGAGTTATGTTTATTCACAAAGTATCTCTATGGGTACACTCGCCGAACAGAAATAAATCCAGATGAGTTTTTTACAGAGATTGAATTGTCTTCTGCTGATTATTATAAAAAACTTGATAAAGAAAAGGTTAAGTACATTTTACTTCATAATGTTGATCAAATAGATGATAGTCAATGGTTATGTACAAAGGAAACTTATCAAAATATTAATCTTTATATGGGTAATGGGCTATTGACATATAATCCAAACACTCAAAGACAACTCTTAAAAAGACGAAGTGGAAACAGAATTGTTGAATCTATTAATATTGACAGTAAAAAAGTATCAGAAATTACAGAGTCGATGATAGATGGTTCTTTTTGCACCAATGCTATTATGTGGAACATTCGCAAAATAAATGGTCAAGAAAAGTTTAAGTATGATCTTAAAACTAGAACGTTATTAATTGAACCTGATAATGTTTCTACTTTGGTAGATATAATTGATGGAGCAAATCGCACCTGTGGTATGTTGAAAACTGTTGAAATTAAAAATGATATAGATCGAGTAACATCAATTTATATTCACCACGTTACAGAAGAGCGTGCCAATGAAATAATTAGACAAGAAAGCAAAAGTACGCAAATTGAAACTGAATGGGTTGATTTTAAAAATACAGCTAATCCAAATATGGAAGTCGCAAAAGCTATTAATTCTAGACAGAGAGCAAATGAAATGTTTAATCGCATAGCCTTAAATGAAAAGGAATTGATTATTGAAAACAAATTAATGACATTTGATACTTTATCAAAATCTATTGAATTTCTTTATGATCTTAAAGAGGAGCCAGTTATCAGAACGTCACAAGTTGAAGATGAAATTGTAGAGATATTTAATAATGTCATTGGCCTCAATTACTCAAAATTCAAAGCTGAATTATCTAATACTAAAGAAACTTCTTATCTTGCACATAATAACATGTTCATGGGGTATATTATTTTAGGAGATTTATTAAGACAAGAATATGGTGAGGATTGGAAACCTGAATTTGTAAAAGTTTTAAAATCTTTAGACTTCAATAAATCAAATAAAATTTGGAAGAAAATTGGCATTGAAAATAACGTCAATTTACCAACATTTAAAAAGATTTATGAATATTTCAAAGATATTGTTTCTCAACATCAGAAGGAGGTATCATAATGTCATTCACTATTGAAAGAACATTATTTAATGAAGATCAAAAGAATCGTTTTCTTGATGAAAAATATCCAAATGAAAGCACTCGGATGACAAACACCTCTATCCTAAAAAACGTTGGCAGGTTTGAACATGAGAAAAACAAAGACCTAAGTAAGTTTAGTTACGAAGAAGTAAAAGAATTATTAATTGGGATGAAAAAGAAATCTCTAAAATCTCTTGGGGTAGCTTATACAATTATTATGCAGTATTTGGACTGGTGTTTAGCAGAAAACCATAGTTCTATGAATGTTCTTAAGTTAGTTGATAAAAAAGAAGATTTACCAAAATACATTCATCAAGTAGCTCAAAAGCTTTCCTATATAACTAGAGAACAAATGTATGATTATTGTGATATGCTTTATAATTACGCTGATAAGTCAGTAGTGGCACTATTATTTGAGACTGTAAGGGGAAGACCAATTAAAGATCACACTTTTGAAGAATTAAGAAACATTAAAAAGACTGATCTTATTCCTGAATCAAATACAATTATTGTTACTAGAGATCCTTACGGTGAAATCTTATTTCCTCAATCAAGGCCGATAACTGTAGATCCTAGAACTATGGAGATTTTACAAATGACTTGTTTGGAAGACACTTATCATAAATTAAATGGTTTAGATGATGGTAGATTTGCTATTTTACCAACTAAAGATACTCCATATATTTTACGTACAATCGGAAGGAAGAATAATACTGAAGAAAGGATAACTGTAGGAAATATTGGTGCAAGGTTTAAGAACTTTAGACAATATACTGGAATTAGATTCTTAAATCCTACCTTAGTATTTCAATCTGGATTACTAGACAGATGCTTAAAGAAAGAAAATGAAGTTGGAGAATTGACATCAGAAAATTTTAGACAATTATTTAGAGATTTACAATTAGATGAAAGGGGTTGGCAAGGATTAAAAGAAATGTATGAAACATACAAACAAACACAGTCTATAGTCCCAAATTAATGGGACTATAGACTCATTGAAAGGGTGTGATAATATTAAAATAATTATATAGTATTTTAAGTTATATTGTCGAAAGAATGGTTATAAAAGATTAATTTTTGTTTTGCTATTTTGTAGACAAAGTGGGATAATGTAATTAGGCAAAGGGCGAATATACGTTCCTAAAACAAGCTCAGAAAGGATCAAACGTTTGGTTTTACTAAAAAATTATAGAGGAGAAGATGGAATGACAGAATTAAAAGTATTTGTACTTAAAGACAGTGAAGGAAATTATGTTGGGGCTAATTCAGTTTCATATGATAAACAAAGTGGGAAGAATATCTATTCTTACTCTGAACAGCTTACAAATGGATACTATACATATACGGACAAATTAGATGCCGAAATAAAATTGAAGTCTCTTCAAGATAAGGGAATGAAAATAAAATTTGTAATAACCTTCCATATTGAAAATGTTGATATGTTGGAAGTTTTAAGAAAAGAGAATAAGATGGGCAATATCAAGTCTTGTCCGTTTAAACACATAGAAATTAGGGAAAGAACGATTAATTCTCCTATGTTTGATTTTAATGAAACTAAAAGTATTGTTATTGATTACAGAGCGATGCGTAAAGCTGGGGTGTAAACCCCTTTTCTCCTAGTTGTTAAATCGTAAAATAATATTTAGAAAAGAGTGTTTAGATGAGGATGAAATTTATTGTTCCAATGGTATTGTGTTCTTTAGTAATTAGTCAAGGGGTTATCATTAAGGGGAATCCGAAAGACTTATCTAATATAAACCATATAAACATTACTAATTCAAATATCCTTGAAAAATTTAGAGAGGTATACATATTACCGAAAGAGATAAATATTCTAATTAACGAAACAAACAAAAAACCAAATTATGAAATTGCATTATCTGAAAAATATCAAAATCTTGTTTATGAACTTTGTGTAAAAAATAATTTATCTTATGATATGGTCTTATCAATTATGTATCAGGAAAGTAGATTTAACCAAAGAGCAATAAATCATAATACTAACCATTCAATAGACATGGGATTATTTCAACTCAACAATAGATTTATCCCTACGCATCATGAGAGAGCCGTAAAGTATTGTTATTTACCTAAGAATACATTTTTTGATGTATGGAATCCAGATCATAATATAAGGGCTGGAATAGGCAATATTGTTTATCTCCAAGATTACTGGAAAACACAAGGAATTATGGATGAACAATCATTAGAAAGACATGTAGAAAATAGTCTTCAATTAGGATTGTATGGTTATGAAAAGACAATTAAACAGACAGGCAGGACTAGTAGAGAATATGACCGTTTAATATCAAGGAATAAGAATTTATTAATAAAAAATCATACTTTATTGTAAAATACCCCATTTTACCTCTCTCATGCTCTATATATCTCACGTATGCTTCCATTTACTACCCAATCTGATTGACCCAATAAAAACACGATTTTAAATGGTATTTTAATGAAAAATGTAACAAATTTTTATGATTCACATAGTGTATAGAGTAAAAATAAAATAATTATAAAGGGAGTGTATTAAATTTATGATTAGAAAGCCTGCTAAAGAGGATTATTTTATTAACGATGTTTGGCAAACGATTCCTTATAAAAATAATAAGGATAAAATTAGAATCACTAAAGAATTGGAAGCAAATAGACATAGGAGAGGGATTAGATTTATCGAAGATGATGATAGAGGTAATATAATTTACTCTCATGTTATGGAGCAAGGTGCATTTCATTAAATATACATAAGATATTTTTCATAAATCTTTCCAAGGCACCCTTAATTTATAACCTAAATCCGTATAAGTCATTAAGTGGACAAACCAAATAAAGAGAAAAGAGTGTGAAGAATAATATGAGAATCACTAAAAAAGTAACAAAAGAAGTAGATGAGGTAGTGGCAACGCAGTGTCATAAATGTGGAATATGGTATGAATCAAATCATAATGACACAACTCAATCCTTTCATATTGAATTCACTCAAGCAAGTAAATATGAGTATCCATGGGATGTGACATTGTGTGAAACATGTTTAGAAAAAATAGTAAAAGAGTTTTTAATAGTACCTGATAATTTTATGGGTGAAAAAGCATACGTTCCAGCGTTTATTACTGATCATGAATTACATCAAGAATTGTTTAATGAGTGGAAAATTTCTAATGAATGGAATTATGATGAAAATCCGTGGAAAGATTATTATAGTGATGGTAATTCAAATGATAAATTAGAATCTTACGAAGAGTATGAAGAGTATTATGAAGAAATCTCTGATGCAATAGAAGTAAGAAAACCATTGCATATCAATGTTGTAAGATTAGCAACTATTCACAAAATTAGACTTGTACAAAAGGAGTTATGAAAATAATGATTGATAATAAACATTTATTTTAGAAAACAAAATAGCATTGTTAAACATTTTAAAAGGAGGAATAAAAATGATTTATCAACGCACAAAAGATAAGTTGACAAATGAAATTATTACATTCTTTGGAGAAAAAGGTATTGAAAACACAGAAGATAAACTTATCCAATGGTTAGATTTTGCAGAATTTCAAATTAGTGATGATACATACTGGTCTCCCTGTGAGAATTGTATTAATGTAAATTGTATTAAGACAGAAGATTTTCCAATGTGGTTTTGTCCTTATCAAGAGTAGGATAAAAATGGAGTCAAATTTATGAAAATATTAAATAAAGGAGAGAAAATAATGAAAGTAAAAATTATTAAAAATGCACCATCAAGTAGTACTGCCTCAGATATTAGTAAATATATTGGGAAGATTTTTACGGTTGAAGATGATAGAGTATATGATGATGGTTCTATTGGAGTAGATTTTGGCGATACAAATGGATCTGTAAAAGTTTATAAGGGAGAATATCAAATTATCGAAGATATTAATAAAGAATTACTTAAATTTGTGAGTAAAAATTGTCCAGAAGATGTGTATTATCAAGATATATTAGATTTTATTTTAAAACATAGGTTAGTATTGGTTGATTTATTACAGTGAAATTGAACAATATAAAAAACATTGTTAGAAGAGAGAAGGAAATAAAATGTTAATCAACCAAATTAAATCAGACGCTCTAATCGCACGTAAGGCTCGACAAACTGACACAGCAACATTATTAACAACTCTATATTCTGAAGCATCTATGGTAGGAAAGAATGCAGGAAATAGAGAATCTACAGACCAAGAAGTATTACAAGTCATTGAGAAATTTATTAAGAATGCAAATGAGATTCAAACAATTCTTTTGAAAAATAATAAGGATGCATGTAATATTGTTTCTGAAATTAAAGTTCTGAGTAAGTATTTGCCTCAAAAAATGAGTTATAATGAGTTAGAAAATGTGGTTAGAGATATCATTGAAGCGTTAAAAGATATTAATTCAGAAGTGCAAATTGGCAAAGTTATGTCTGTACTAAAGAACTCCTACGGCGGGACTTATGATGGGAAAATTGCTAGTGAAATTGTTAGAAAGGAGTTGGTATAATAATGAAAATAGAAGTACAATTATCCGCAAAATCTCAAGAACATATTGATTTTTTAATAAAAGCATATAAAGAGGTATATGAATGCCCTAAACAAATAAATGGAAGAACATTAATTCACATTTATCCTAAATCAGATACAATAAATGATAATGATGGACATTCTAGTGGATTTTATGATGCTATAAATTGTGAGGTACATATTTATAACACAGATAATATGACAGTATTCAAAACAAAGCATCATGATCAAATTGAACTTGAAGTACCATGTAGAACTAGAATATTTAAGGATTTAAGCACAATGTTATTGATTGATTGTCCCGTGACATTTGGTAATTGTCAATCATTAGAAGTAAGAAAGGTAAGATAATGGATAAAGACAAATTAATTTTAAGTACAATTATGGCAACATTAGTTGGTGCTTTTGAATATAAAACAAATCAACTGGAAGCAATGATGGGGGATAAAATGAAATCGTTTGATAAGTATTTTGAAGGTTTTACTGAAAAGCAATATGAGAAAGAATTAGTTAAATTGTTCAATGAATATTTGAGTATTGTTTAAGGAAAAGTATTGTTGATTGGTTTAAAAAAATTGTTAAATAAGAAAGGGGATATGTAACGTATGAGAGTAAAATTATTCACCCATACGGATCTTTGACGGAGTAGGATGTGCACTTCTAGCAAAATTAGCATTCCAAACAGTAGATATTGAATATTGCAATTATGATGATATAAATGAAAAAGTTGAGAATTTCTATATTGGATCTACAAAGAATAATTATGATAAAGTTTTTATTATAGATATTTCTGTAAATGAAGAGGTAGCTACTATAATTGAATATTATAAGGATAAAAAGTGTTATCCAGAAGTTATTTTATTAGACCATCATAAAACAGCAGAATTTTTAAACAAATATGATTGGTGTACCGTTAAAGAAACCATAAATGGAGAAAAGACTTGTGGAACATCTCTATTTTATAATTACTTAATAGAAAAAGAATTGTTACAAAATTCAAGAGCATGGAGATGGGATGGATGTTCTAATTTATATTCTTTTGTTGAATCAGTTAGAAAATATGATACATGGTTATGGAAAACTGTTTACAATGAAATTGAGCCTAAGATGTGGAATGATTTGCTTTATATAATTGGGAGAGAAAACTTCATTGAAAAGATTATTGATTTAGTTACATCACAACATGGTTTAGAATTTACTGAATTTGATTTGAAATTGCTTGAATATAAACAAAAAGATATTGATAAATACATAGAATCAAAGGATAAAACAATTATTGTAAAAGAAATTCAAGGATATAAAGCAGGAATTGTATTTGCAGAACAATATCATTCAGAATTAGGTAATAAATTATCAGAAATGCATCCAGAATTAGATTTTATAGTAATAGTTAATCCTTCGCAATCCGTCAGTTATCGTACAATTAAAGATATTGACCTGAGTGAAATCGCTAAGATGTACGGTGGAGGTGGTCATCCCAAAGCTTCAGGAAGTCCAATAAGTGATGAAGTTAAAAAATATATACTAAAGGTTTTATTTTAAATATATGAAATCTATGTTTCGAAGCATTTTAAGAAAGGAGATTAAATAAATGTTATTAGAAGGAATTGCTATTGGCTTATGTATAGGTATTGGAGGAATGTTTTTATCTTCAAAGTTTTATCAAGACATATTAATCTTAAAAGCAGAAAAAACAGGTAGAACACCTGAGAAATTGGGTAAGAAATTTTATTATATTGTTCCAGAAGAAGAATATATAGATATGGAAATTGCTTATTTAACTAAAAAGAATAAAGGTGATTAAATGATTAACTTATATCTTGATGATTTACGCGAATGTCCTGAAAGATTCATCATAGCACGTAACGCTTCAGACTGCCGTTTCTTGCTCTTAGAAAATCAAGTTAACCTCTTATCTCTTGATCACGATTTAGGCGATGTAGACGCTGAAACAGGTTATGACCTATGTAAGTGGTTAGTAGAAGAAGGATACAATAATCCTAAGTATTTACCCTAAAGAAATATTTCTTCATACTGGGAATGGTGTAGGCAGAGACAATATGTTTAAATTACTAGAGAGATATAAACCTGCATGGGTTAAATTACATCGTGGGCCTATGCCAAACAATGATTAAAATGCCAAACAAAACCAATCTACTTATAACAGAACACAACAGAACAGAGGTGAATAAATTGAATGCTATTTTAAATTACTATGATAATCCAAGATTAAATGATGTAGAATCAGTTCGCAAAGGGGATAGAGTTAAATCTACCACAAAGGATTTTGATTTAACTGAAGATAAAGAGTATGAAATTATTGAAGTAAATAATACAACTATGATTACCATTATGAATGATATTGGAGAAATTGATATGTATACTGTGGAGTATTTTAAATTGTAGATCGAAATACAGATTTTAAATTAAGTGAAAGAAAGGAAGATATAAATGTTAAAAGAATTAGGTGAAATTCAAGAAAAAATTAATGATTTAGAATCACAAAAACAGTTTGTAGAAATGGAATATTACCAATTAGGGAGTGATGTTAGTAGGTTTCAAAGAGAAATAGACGTGCTTAAACAAAAGGCATGGGAAATATTCAAAGAAAATTTTAATATTGAAGAATAAACTAAAGGAGGAATAAATTATGACTAAAGAACAAATTATTGAAATCTGGGAATATGCTATGTATTGACATATTCCATTTTCTGAAGCAGAAAGATTATTCAAAGAAGGTAAAATTTAAATCTAATTAAAATAAGATTGTACAGAAAGGAGATAATTAGAATTGAGAAATAAATTAATAATTGAAAAAGACAAACAACTAATTGATTTACTAAAATTCAAACATAAATCTATTACAGAAACTATTGAACAATTAAATGATGATAAATTAAACTTAGAAACTAAATTAATCAATAATCTAATCTGTCCAACTTGCTATTCAATATTGAAATCAGAAAAATATGAAGATTATATTCATTATGATTGTACGAATTGTTGGTTCGAAACCAATACATATGAGTAAAGAATTAAATAATTTCATTTACTTAAATAACAAATCAACATACTAACAAATGGTGTCAAGATAATAATTATTCCAAGTAATTTAATTATAATCTTTTCTTTAGTCAAAATATACCACCTCTTTGCATTTTAAATAAAAAGTACCTCTTAGTTAGTAATCTTTCTAAGAGGTAATGGATGTAGGACGAGCGAATTTAGTTGACGATATTATCATATCCAAGTTAGGGATAATTATACAAGAAGAAAGAAGGAAAATTAAATGAAATGTATAAAAGAGAATTGTAGAATGCCATTTATGTCAGGGAATACTGGTTTCTGTCATGAACTCGAAACATTTATCTTTGGTGAAAATCCAGAATGCCCTTTACCGAATAAGATTATAGAATTAGAAAAGAAATTAAGGGAATATAAATGTATTTTGGATAAGGTGATTGTTTATCATTCAAAAATAAAGATGAGTTAAAATGATTAAATTAAATCCTTATAATTGGCAAGATGCTGAGTGGTGGTTTGAAGATGAGGAAGATGTGTTTGAATTTATAAGAAGAAATGAAGATATGATTGTTAAATATTCTTTAGAAAATGGAATGACTGTCAGAGATGGTATTAAGTATCTATTTAAGGTGAGAGATTAAAGGAGGAGGTAAATTGATGAAATGTATAGGTAAAAAGTGTAGTGGTTATTGTACGGATTATTTATATCCAATATGTTCAGAAATAACCACTTTAAATTTAACATATAAATTAAATATAAATTCTGAATGTAAATTACTTGAGAAAATTCAGGAAGTTAGAGATGACCTAATTAGAAGATGTAAATTGTTTGAAAATATTTTAGAAATAGGAGGTGAGGACGGTGGGGATGATATCAATTGGTCAGATAAGTTGGATGTTTAGTGTCAGTTAAAAAATGTAATTTAAAGGAAAGGAGGGAATTAATTTATTTGTATATTGGCAGAAAAGCAGATTATGCAATGATGGTATTATATACTGTAGGTTTAAATATAAGAAGACCATTTAGAAAAATATTTGGATATTGCGATTATTGTAAACGATATTTTATTTATCCACAAAGAAGACATATGAATACAATGTATGAAAATGAAGAATCTAATTATTGTACTTGTTGTGAATGTTGTTTTGACCAAATAGAAGAATACTGGTCAGAATGTTGGATGGAATATAATAATAGTAGAGGATGTTAATATCCTATAATATCAGGATTTGATGCTATTATAGAAAGGAAGATTAAATAAAATGAATTATATAAGCATCACAGCACTCATAAAAAATGGTGGAGATAAACAATTACAAATTACATCTGAAATGCTCGGTGAATTAGCATTATCAATCAAGAAAAATGGATCTGAAGTTGTGCAATTAAAGAATGAGTCAATTATTATTGCTGGAATATTGATAGCAGGAAAAGATATAGGTGAAAGAATTATTGTTTGTGGAGATTATAAGGAGAAAGGAGATAAGTAAATGAGTAAGTTATTAATTGAATTAATAACCAATGAATCAGGAGATTGGGAAGTATTGCAAGTAAATTTAGGGGAAGATTTTAAATGCGAAGGTCATTCAATTTCTAATCATGGATGGGTTGGTTTATTAGAAGTATTGGGTTATCAAGTTGAAGTAAAATGTATTTCAGATGAAGATATGGAATGTGGTAGATATTAGAAAGGATTTAAACATAGATATAAATACTTTTGACTTATCAAATGCAGAAATAGTAAAACCAATTATTCATAAAGATAATGGCACACTTAGAGATGTTGGAAATTCAGTTTTAAGACATAAGAAAACTAAAATATATTTAATCAATGAGTTTAATTTTAATGGTTTTGATATGGTGGTTATTATTGTAGAATATTGGGTTTCGACAGAAAGTAGGTTTGTAAGGCAAATGGTAGTGACTAGTAAGAATTGTATTAAGAGAATTAAAAAATAGAATAAGTTTGTGATTTTATCCTAACTAAGTGAAAGGGGTTTAATTTATGACAAAAGAAGAAATAAAAAGATTTCGTCAACTAGAAAAACAAATTGATAAATTAGAATTATCATTAAAAATACTTAAATATGAATATGAAGAAATACAATGCGATCACAAAAAACCAAATGGTAAGGATGCAACTAAGAGCAGAGAACTTGATTATTTTTGTACTATTTGTGGGAAGTCGTGGGATTAATTATATGGATGAATTTGAAAAGTTAAAATATGATGGTGATTATCTTACTTATGGATATTTTAAAACACATAAACTTAAAAATAATCAAACAATAGGAATCTATTTTTGGAAGAATGAATTCAGTAAGTCAAATGATTATGTAATACTATTAGCAATTGCAAATAAGAAAAAGCATCTCAGACAATTGATATTTGGAGAAAAAGATATTCTAACCGATCATGAAACTGGAAAATGTGGATTAGAAGGATTGCTATGGGGTAAGAAACAGATTATTGAATTTGAGAAATCTGTTTATTGTAAAGATGGAGATTTTATTAGTGTGTGTTGGACAGATAATAGGCGTAGAGATGTTTATGAATATGGATTAAGAAAATTAGGGTTTGTGATTGGATATAGGTATGGTAGAAAATGTTTGAGTAAGAAAATTATTAAGGATTAGTAATTATTTGAGAAAATACTAAATTATAAATCAAGAAATAAAATTATTTGACAACGACCTTGTTTGTATGATATTATATGTATAGGAGCAAATGAGGTATAAATCTTTAATAGAAAGAAGGAGAGATTTGAAATGGAAAAACAAACTCAAATGCAAGAATTAGTCAAGACGTTAAACAAGCATTCTCATGACTACTATACTCTAAGTAACTCAAATATATCAAACGACGAATATGATGTATTGTATCGAAAACTAGGAATCTTGGAAACAGAATTAAATTATATACTTCCTGACAGCCCAACACAAAGAATTGGTGATATCACACTTGATAAGTTTGAAAAACATGAACATAAAGCTAGACTTTATTCTATGGATAAGGCACAAAATATGGAAGAACTTGATACATGGGATAAAAAAAGTAAATTATTTATAAGACAAAATAAATTACCTCAAATTCAATATGTTGTAGAGAAAAAGTTTGATGGTCTGTCAATTAACAATACTTACAAAGGTGTATTATTATCTTCGGCAACAAGGGGTACTGGTGGGTTCAAAGGAGAATTAGTCACAGCACAAGTTAAAACAATTAAAACAATTCCATTAAGAATTCCTAATGATACTTTGTTGGAAGTTCATGGTGAAGCATATATGAAAAAAAGTGTATTCAACAAATACAATGAAACTGCTAAAATTCCTTTAAAAAATGTAAGAAATGGAGCATCTGGAGCAATTAAGAACCTAGATGCAAAAGAGACTGCTAATAAAAAACCTAGATGCTTTCTTTTATGATATTGGATATAGCGAAGGATTAAAATTCAATACTTACATAGAAATGATGAAGTTTATTGAAGAAATGGGATTACCAGTAGATCAAGATTATTATCTTTGTAATACACTCGAAGAAGTTAAAGAAAAAATTGCTTTAATTGAAGAACTTAGACCTAATTTAGATTATGAAATTGATGGAGCAATAGTAAGCATTAATGATATCAAGACAAGAGAAATGATGGGGTTTGCCACAAAGTTTCCTAAATGGGCAATCGCATATAAATATTTTTCAGAAGAAGCAACTACTGAATTGCTAGATGCTGAATTTAATACGGGTCGTACAGGTAAAGTAACTCCCAGAGGTATAGTAGAACCTGTTGAATTAATGGGTGCAACAGTTAATTATGTAACATTAAATAGTATGGACGATATTAAGAAAAAAGGCATAAAAATTGGAGCAATGATATTCATAAGACGCTCAAATGACGTTATTCCTGAAGCACTAGGCGTTGTGGAAGATAGTATTACAGATGATATGCCAAAAATTAAAATGCCAATTCATTGTCAATCATGTGGAAGTGAATTAGTACAAGATGGAGTTCATTATTTCTGTAAAAATTCATTAAATTGTAAAGCGCAAATCGTAAAATCCATAGATCACTTTGGAAGTATTCAAGCTATGAATATTGATGGATTTAGCGAAAAAACAGCAGAATTATTTATTGAGAATGGTATTATTGAAAATGTTTTGGGATTATTTAGTCTAGAAGGTAAAAAGGATAAAATTGTTAAGTTACCTAAGTTTGGAGTTAAAAAATATAACAATCTAATTCGGTCTATTGAAAATTGTAAAAGTGCAACATTGCAACAGTTTCTTTTTAGTCTAGGTATTGACGATATTGGGTTAGGAGGATCAAAGAACTTATGTAATCACTTTAACAATAATCTGAATAATATTATGAATGCAACTAAAAAAGAATTGTTAAAAGTAAAAGACTTTGGGCCAATTACATCTGATAGCGTGTATAGCTATTTTAATAATAAAGACCATCGTTTATTGGTAGATGGGTTGTTGAATTATATTCAATTTAAAAAAGAAGAAAAAAAGGAGATTGTTAATATGGATGGAATCTTTACAAATAAGAAACTTTACTGTACAGGTAGCTTTCTATCACATTCTAAAAATGAATTAAAAGCAATTGTAGAAGGATTAGGTGGAGAATTTGGTTCAGGTTATGCTAAATCCTTGGACTATTTGGTAGTAGGGAAGTTAAAAGGTTCATCGAAAGAAGCAAAAGCGTTAAAAGATGGAGTGTCTGTATTAACTGAAGATGAATTTCTAGCAATGATTGGAGAAAAATAATGATTAAAATAGTTGATGGAGATATTTTAAATGCCACAGAAGACATACTGGCACACCAAACAAATTGCCAAGGAGTTATGGGTAGTGGAATAGCAAAACAAATCAAAGATAAATATCCTGAAGTTTTTGAGCAATATAGAAAGTTTTTTGTAAATAATAAATTTACTGCTTTAGGTAAATGTCAAATCGTAAAAGCAGAGGAAGGTAAATATGTAGCAAATTTATTTGGTCAATATAAATATGGTACAGATAAACAACATACTGATTATAAAGCATTAGAAGAAGCATTGTTCTCACTTAAAGTATCTGCGAAAGACAACAATAAATCTGTTGCTATTCCATACAATATTGGTTGTTGCCGTGGTGGTGGATCTTGGGAAGTGGTTTATAAGATTATTGAAGAAGTTTTCAGTGATTATGAAATAACTTTATATAGATTTAAATAACAATGATTAATTGAGCGAGGGACTGAAAAATCACTGATCTAGTCACAATAAAAGCAGAATCCCAAACTGTGTGTTAATAATAAAACTGGGTGTTTGCTCAATTTGTAACATGATATATTTGAGGACTAACTAGGATTCGGTAACTGAAAACTACAAAAGGCTTTTGCGAAGTGTTTCACTTTTGTAGCTGTTAGTCCTTATTTAATAAAATCCCTCATAATATCGAATTTATCTAAGCACAGAAAGGAAGAAATAAAATGACAGATGAAAATAAGTTAATTGTAGAAATAGAAATGAGAAAGTATTATGGAGATAGATATTATGATGAATATCACTATAATCCATTAACTGGAATGGAATTTGAAAAACTTAGAGAATTAATTTTTACTTGTATTGAAAAATGTCAGTAAGTTTTAATAAGAAAGAAGGTTTAACAAAAAAAATGAATAAAGAAAAATTTCTAAAAATGCAGGAACATTTCCAAAATCTAATAGATGAGTATGGATGGGCTTCTCATTATGTAGCATTAGATCAATATCATAATAATTTTCATACTCATGGATTACAAGAAAATTATGATCATCCAGACTTACAAATTACATTACCACTTGACATGAATTCATCGCAAGGTATTGCTATAAGAATTATTGCTGATATTAAAGAAGGTAAGTTATTTGAAGTTGGTCAGAAATATTATGGTTATTTAAAAGAAGGTTATCCAATTGAATTTAAAGAATTTGTTGAATGTGATAGACCAGTATTAAGAGTTTTATTGTGTGACCAGAATAAGAAGATGCCTAGTGAAAAAGGTTGTGATAAGTATTATAAAAAACAATTGGATATTTTAGACGATTAAGGTATTATAATAAGTAAGTAAATTTGAAAGGAATGATCTTATGAAATCTTGGAATGAAGTCAAAAAAGATATGGTAATTTATATAAAGAATCCAATTGAAATATATGATCTTGATATATTATTGGGAACTACAAAACCATATCAAAGGGCGTATGTGGAACATTACGATGGCGAAGAGGTTGTTGCCATAATTTATAGTGGGAAATTTGAAGGTTATGATTTATACTGGCATGTCAGTAAAGATAAATCAGAAGAATTGTTGACAAAGGAAGAATATAGTTTAGTAAATATTAGCGAAAAGAAGATTTGGATTGAACTTAGTAAGATTATAAAGAAAATTGATTCACTTAAAGAAAAATCGGAAGATATTATTAAAATAAGAGAAATAATTGAGAAAAATGCTAAATAATCAAAAGTTAAAACCCTGTAACCCTTGTTATTAAAGGGTTTTGAAAATCAATAAATAGGATAAAATACCAATTTGATAGGAGGATTAAAAATGGATTTAGATATTGAATATTCACAAGAAGAAAAACAAGAATTATTTGAAAAATTTCTAAATGCTTCTTTTGAACTCAAAGCAGAATTAACCTCTAAGTTATTTGATGATCAGACATATTTAACTGATAAGGAAGAAGAATTTATATTTACTTTAAAGAAATGGCATCAAAGTATTTAAATAAAATAGGAGGATGATAAAATCATGACAATGACAAAAACTGATATTTTACTTTATGGAGCATTACTTGAAAGTGATATGTATAGTGATGGATATGGTTCAACAGATGAGGATACTGAATTATTACAAAAGGCATTAAAGAAAATATATGGTGTCACAGAAGGTGATTCTAGAAATGTTTTAGAAAAAGCAGAAGAACAAATGAAAAGTGATTTAATGAGTTTGGTTGTAGAATTTAGATGTAAGATGGTAGAGTACATGGGTGCTAATAATTAATTGAATATATTAAAAGGAGAATTATTATGAATAAAAAAGATGTAGAATTAAATGAAATATTACAAACTATTAAGGAATCTATAAATAACGGATATGAACTTGAATTATCTTTAGATTATAATAGTGAATTAAAAGATTTGCCAGATAATAAATTGTATACACCAGAAGAAGTAAAGAATATGAACTACATAAATTTCATTAGTGAAATATATAATCATTTTAGATCAATTGAAAGAGAACAACTTTATGAATTTAAATCTGATTTAGATCATTATTTTGAAGAAGATGTTAGTTTTAATTATAGATTATGTGCTATGAGACCATTTCAAGGCGATGCAGGATATAAACGAGGAGGTGGTTCTGGAACATTTTCTATGAGAATATTTTTAACTCAAAGAAAATTATTATTACAACAACTCTCAAATCTTTTTACTCTATCTGATACTTATGAAGAAATAGGAAGAGATTTTGTCATAAATGAACATCCATTTGGTTTAAATAATATTTCTACAGTTATAAAACATATCAAAAATACTATATATAATAACATTGTTGGTAAGATAATTGATGAAAAATATTATGATATTGAGCAAAGGAGAATTACTCTTGAAGAATTAAAGGAATTGGTTGTTTTAAATATTAAAGCAAATAATTATAAATTGGATGATTTTGAAATAACTATTGAAGAAGATTATGGAGATTTCTATTTTGCAATTAATGATCAATATTTAGGTAGAATTATAAAACTCGTACAGAGAAAAGAAGTTACAATTACTTATTATTTGGATATAAATGAAGAAGAATAAAAATCCCAAGAAAGGATTATTTGATTTCATGGAGGTAATAAATGGATTGTATAAAATGTGATATAACTGATTTATGTAGATTGCGCCCTTATGCTGTTGATGTCGAGCATAAGATTAGAGATATAAATATGCTTGGTTTACCATTCATTATTACAAGTAGGTGTGAATATTATAAAGATATGGTGTCAAAAACTGAATTACAGAAACAATTAACTGAATTACAAAAAAGATTAGAAGAATAAATAAATTTGTGTACTAATTAAATGTTGGTTGATTTAAAATTTAACTTTTAATTGTTTTTAGAAAGGAGGAATTTACATATGACATTATTTCATGGAACTAACAAGGATATAACTGATGGGACAGCAACTGGTACATTTTTTACAGACGATTTTGCATTGGCTCTTTCTTATATGAGAGATAAAAATGGAAATACTATCTATGCTTTTACTAATAATGAAGATTTTATAAGGGATTTATTTTCACAAGATATGTTTGGAGAACATTTTATTTCTAAATGCTTTATACCAATAAATAATTTTACAAAACTAATAGTGGCTTGAACATCAAAAATTAGAAAGGAATTGATAAAATGAAGAAATATATGACTTTTGGTTGGGTAATAGAAGGTGGAGGTTGGTTCGTTGACAACACTTTAGAGGATGCTAAAGAACAATGGTGTTTTGGCAGAATTGTTTTTGAAATAGACGCTGAAGATGCCGAAGAATTAATGGAATATGGTAAAGAAGTAAAAAGTAACAGACTTATGTTACAAAAGATTAAAGAAAAATTCCCCATTGTATACCAAGAAGGAGAACCACCAGAGTATTTAGTGAGTAAGTAACCATTAGAAATTATGGACTTATAGGAGGGAACAAAATGAATTTAGAAGAAAAGATTAGTGAATTAAGAATGGCACTTGAATGCCTAAAAGATGAATATATTCAATATGTTGATAATGCCTGTCATTGTGATGAATATGATGATGATAATGAAGAATGTCCATATTGCTATGCTAAAAGAGTATTAAGAGAAACTAAGTAAAAAAGAATAATTTAACCAAATAAAAGAAAGGAAGTAGTAAATTATGAGTGTTGATTATTATTCATGTGATTGTTGTGGAGAAAGTGTCTATGATGAATTTGTAAAAAGTTGTGAAAAATGTGAACACAGTATTTGTACAGATTGTGTAGTAAATGATGATATTAATTCCGAATATATAAGTGGTTATCGTGTTAAATATGATGGTTCAGAAGAACAAAAAGAGGAATACGGAATTACTGAAGAAGATATAGAAAAAGGATGGATTGAAATAGGCAAACCAATTCAGGATACAGGTATTGATCCAAAGTATTGTCCTTTCTGTAATGGTAATATGATACATAATGATGATTTATTGGATTATTTATTAAGTAAATATGGTTTATCTAAAGATGAAGTTAAAAAGGAATATTTGGAAAGAGAGATGTAATATGAAAATTATAAAAGTTCTAAAACAACCAGAGATTCCTATTTATATTGTAAAAATGTGTGGAGATTATAATGATGGAGATTATTCATATTCTGAAGAAGAATTTGATGAAAAATATTTTAATGAGATTGCAGAGTGTTTATTAGAAGTTAATAAATTAGTTGGAAAAGATTATACCAATGAGGATCAAGGATATGAAACTGTAGATGAACATATTGGTAAATTACAATATGAATTTGATGTTGAGTTTGATCGTCCATATGGAGATTCAGCTTCCGATTTACCTATTCATAGTTTAGAAAGTTTAGAAATTCAGTTTATTGATATTGATGGGAAAATATATGATGTTGTTTTAGAGGATTAATTAAGGAGGATATTATGCCAAAAGTAATTTCTCAAATTAAATGCAATGATTGTGGAGATGAATTCACAGCTACTACATCTGAAGACTTTACATATTGTAAATGTGGAAAATGTGGAGTAAAACCAGAAGTATATGGAACAACTTATAAAAGAGAATCAAGTTTTAAGGTATTAAAAAGTGATGTATATTATTCAGATGATGATTTTATTATTTTAGATAGTGAGTCATTGGATTTATGGAGTAAAATAAAAGAGCTAGAAGACGAATTTAAATTTCCTTTGGCTTTTTATAAGTATGAATGGTATAAAGATAGTGCAGATGGTAATAAATTTTTATACCATATTGAAGCAGAATTACATTCATGGAAACACCAAGAAAATAATAAAGTTAGTATATGTATTGATTTACAAGAAAGTTATGGGAACACAATAGATGATATTAAGGCAAGGCTTAAAGGTTTTTATAAAATTCTACTAAAAGTAAAAGTAGGAAAATTAGATTTAAACAATAGGAAACTATTAAAAAGAATTAGTACAAATTGGCGAAAAGAACAACAGGAATTATATGATTATACATTTGAATTTTAATAAATGCATAAATAATAAATGGCTCTATGAGCGTGTTTCAGGGATTGAATTATCCTAGAAAATGAATATTTGATTTGGGAAGGAGATTTATGAATATGAATGCATTATTTGAAGAAAAATCTAAACTATATCATTCTAAACCTAACTATATCAAGGCAACAAAATATGAAAAAAGTATGGAAAACGGATGGGTTATAGAATTTTTTGGTGAAGATAACGGTTTCGGGTTTAATTTTAAAATTTTTAATTCAGAAGATGATGCAATTGAATACTATAGATTAAAACCACTACAAGATGTTGCCACAATGAATAAAGGGAAAGAAAATATCATTCAATATGAGGTTGAATACAATGAACCAAAACCTTGTTTATGGCATACTAAAACAAGAAGAATAGAAGACTTTGATCATGAGTGGGAAGAGCAAGTATATGATATTTTAGAAGAAGACAGTTGGATTATACAATGGAAAGGGTTAGATGGATTTAGTATTTATAGTGACAGTTTTATGAAATCTGATTGGGTATTAAATAATAATTAGTGATATCATAAAAGCTACCTTTTAAGGGATTAAAAGAAAGAAGGAAAACTAAATTGAAGAAAATGTTTATTACTTTGTCATTAGGATTAATTTTATCAGGAATCTTAACTGGATGTGGATCAGTTTCATATACTCCTCCTCCAGTTCCATCTGTACCACAATTTTCTTTCCCTGCGGAAAGTACATATGGTTCTGTAATTGATGTTGATTATGAGAAATCTGCTTTGGATTATGTTGTGGTTAAATATAGAAAAGATGATGTGTTAAATTTAGTCACGTATAAATTAGATCCAATTCGTGGTTACACTAATTTAGAGTCAGTTATTACTATTAAAATTGGGAAATAATATTCAAAAATAAATTTATAGGAGGTAATAATCTGGAAACACCAATCTTTACAAAACGAGAATCACGCCCAAATGATTATCAAGAGATGACTTGGAGCAAATTCATCAAACTTAGAGAATGGGCAAACGTTGCTTCACAAGAAATTGGATATCCTATATATCTTGTTGGTTCAACATTACATAAAGAAGTACCAAGGGATTTTGACATAGTAGTGGAGATACCACAAAAGGAGTTTGAAGAGAAATTTGGCTAACTAACTGAAAGTAATTGGAAAGAAATTCTTGTAAAATCCTTTAACTCATATGTCAAAGAATATTGGGATTGTGAAGAAACATTGGGTAAATGTGGTCATACGCCATTAGATTTTAAAGTTTATCCAGACAATTGGTTTGTGAATGAGGATAAATTATTGCTTGCGATGCCAAAATAAGTAAATAATAGAGGGGTTAATAAAATGAATTATTATTTAAATAATCAAGATGAAGTAATTTTAAGAGAAGTGCCACAAAAAGAAAACATTTATATTAACATACCAACAAAATATATTGATTATAACTGTGGAACAATAAATATCAAAGAGTTTTTATTAAATATATTAATAAACAAAGATCATATTGAACTAACTTATAAACCAAAATATATAGAGGTAACTCCTAAAGAAGCAGTTCAATTAATATTAGACAACCCTAGTTTTTCTGCCAATGAGAAAATTAAAAAGATTAACATTTGGTTAAAATTAATAAATTAATAAATCAATAGTACTAGGAAAGAGGAGTATGATGGGAAATGTCTTATTATTCTAGATATATAGGAATTTATAATGAACCATATGTACAATTACATGTAGTAAGAATTGAAGCTGGCAGTCAAAAAGATGCAGAAGAAAAATTTTTGGAACACCTTGGAAAAGTAAATAGTGGAAATGAAATTTATGTTGGTTTAATATCTGATTTAGATATTATAGGATTCCCTGACCCCAATAATATAAGAGGCAAAAGAAGTTTAACACATTGCTATGATGATTTTTGTAACGAAGAAGAAATGTATAAGATGTTAGAGAAATACATTGAAGAATAGAATGAATCTCATGATTTATGTTATTAGAAAGAAAAAATTTGTTAATCTAAAATAAAAAGGAGTTTAAAAAATATGAAAGCTAAATGCATTAAAACTATCAAAGATAAAGATATCACTATGTTCACAATAAATAAAATATATGATATTGATGATATTACAATTACTTGCGAAGAATGTGGTGGTTGTGATGATGAAGATGAGAATCCTTGTAATTATGAAACAATTGATGATGATAACGCAGAGCATTTCTTAACGGAAGATTATCTTATTAAGCATTTTGTGTGGCTTTAATATTTATGAAATAATACCCAACCAAAATACAGATTTAAGTGATTAAAAGGAGAATAATAAAGTGAGTAAAGAGTTAGAAATAGGTGAATTAGTCTATAATAACGACATCCCAATGGTAGTTTTAGATTTAAAGAATTATGAAGATATGGGTTCTTGTAGTTACGACAGAAAATATAAACTATGCACATTAGAAGAAATTCAGAATAAAGATTATATCTTAGATGATATTGGAATGTGGATACAGGTTAAAGGAATTAGTTTCCCAGATATTAAAAGAGTAGAAGGAATTTCACCTTTTGAAATCAATAAGATTACAGCTTATAAAATAAGACAAAAACAAGCAAAAACTATTACCGTTTATGAGTAAATCAAACCACTGTTTGAATGCATTTAAAGAAAGGAAGATTAATAAATTGGGATACATAATAACTAAAGCAGGTAAAAAATTAGAAGTAGATAATGAGGAAGAAGTTATTGCTGAGAATGTAGTCTTAATTAGTTATGATGCTATATTGAAGGATTATTACATAATTAATATTTTTAAGAAAGATATGTGGCAAAAGGGTTCAGATTCAGAATTTGTAACAGAAATTATAATAGAACATGAACCAAATAATGAGGAAATAATGTATCATATGGTTCAAAATGGTGTGAATCGAGCTAGTGGTTATGCATCTATTGATAAAATTAAAGTTTTAGATTTTAGTGATTAAGGAATTAATAAAAATATGAATAAACATGACAAAACTATATCAAGCATTAAAGCATCTATGTTATTTGAAGGGTTAGAACCTAGCGAATATGTTATTGATTTACTTAAACAATATTCAGAAGGGAAAATTAGCAAAGATGAAGTTATTCATAGAATAAAAGAAAGACATAATATAAAGTAAATAAATATGCTATTTGATTTTATTTAAAATAGTAGGAGAGGAGGAACAAATTTATTTATGAAGGTAGAGATAAGGGATTATGTATTTGAAGGAACGCCTGATGAAATAAAAGAATATGTTAACGCAGATCGAGAGTATATTAATGAAATGGTGTTTAGATTTAAGAAATGCCCTACTTGCCTTAACGAATTAGGAGATATGAAAACTTCAGAATTATTAAATAATATTTATGGAGAACAATACATTGTGCATCGTAGAAAATGCAAACAATGTAATCAATTCTGGGCATATAATACCAAAGTATAATCTCAAGCAAACACAATTTTCATTTGGTAGAGGAGGATAATATGAATAAATTAAAAAATTGGATAAGAAATAAATTAATCACATTTCTGCTTATTGATAAATTAAGTGAAAGTTTTTCAACACATGAAACAGTAACTAATATTAGATTAAGAGATATAGACCATAAATTAGCTTCTATAGATGTTGATCTAAAATATCTAAATAAAGATGTTTCACACTTCCAAGATTCTGTAAATGCAATACATAATACGATCGAAAATGTTATACATATCGGAACAGATGTTTATCAACCAAATCAAGGACATAGTTGGGCGGTAGTATGTGTTGAAGGGAAAATGAATCTTGTTAAGTTTGTTGATTTAAACAGACAAGATGCAAGAGATGTTCTAGACTTTTTAAAGAGGTATGAGGCAGGAAGGCATTGTATTGATACACCATATAAAGAATTTTTCTACGATGGATTGTTTAAGTTTTAAACAAATCAAATCCAAATATTAAAGGAGAAGAATATGAGTAAATTTGAAAAACTAGTAAACATTTTTATGAGATTGTTAGGAATTCTTTTCGCTATAGAATCTATTGGCGTTTTCTTTGGTTTTTATATTCCTAAAACTTGGTCAATAGGTATATTATATATGTTAATTGCTATGTTTTTATTGATTATGAAATATTCTAAACCGAAAACAATTAACTAAATAATAATTGACTTAATACTATAAATCAATATATAATGTTTATAGTATTAAAAATAGAAAAGGATGATACATGTGGGAAGTTCATTAATCGGTGACAGCAAGCTCAATTTCTTTCCAACGGCAATTTGGGAGACATATAGATTATTAGGACTACTAGGCAGAATTGATATTGATTATATGAAAAAGAATTACCTCAAAGAATATTATACAGGACAAGGACAATATCAAGAAATAGCAATTAAATCATTAGACAACCAAGTCCCTATAGACTATTGTTATTTTGACAAATGGCTAAATGATAAGGATTATGACAAAATTAAACAATATTGTGAATATACATTGGGTCACGGAGATAAATTTCCAATTACTGTGGCAGATTTATTTGCTGGAAATGGTGATTTTCTAGATGTTATGAAGTCTTTTATTCCTAAGAAAAATAATAGTAATGATTTTTTATTAATCGCCAATGAATTGGAGGAAGGAAGATTTGGGACAATTCAATCCAATAAAAATATTGACTATTGTTATAATTCTTCATTTGAAGAGTTGAAAGAAATTCCGAAATCTTCAATTTCATTAATGTTGCTGAATCCACCCTATGGCATAACGAATGGTCAGAGGAATGTCAAGAATTACATTTCTCAAATTATTGATCGCCAATTAATCTACAATCCCTCAACATCAAAAGATTACAAAACAGGTTACATCGTCTGTGTAATCCGCAAAGATGATTTTTTAGATTCACTAGACATTCTATCTAAGAATTTTGACATTCTAAAAAATTCAATCTATAAAACAAATCTAGAAGAATACGCTAAATTTAAGCAATATATTTTCATCGCTAAACTTAAAAGAAATCCTTATGACTTCTCTAAACCAATTGATGCAATGGATTTCACTAAACAATATAATGAAGTAAAAATCATAATCGAATCTGAACCAGAGTTCAATCTCAGACAATACAATACTTATCAATCCATGAATTATCCATACATTGACTATGATACCGCAAAAGAAAATAATAAATATATTGAATCTCCCACTTCTCATATCAGTAAAAATGATTCAATATGGAAATGGGTAAAAGGAATTACTGAATTAAAAGATTTAGGTGAAGAAAAATTAGTTGTTCCTAAACCATTAAAATTAGGTGAAATCAGTAATCTTTTAGCATCTGGAATGATTAATGGTGAAATATCATTAGATGGAATAGGTAAGCATGTTGCTATTGGAGGAACTAAGAGTATTGAGAAGAAAGAAATAAGCAAATATAAAGATGATAATGGGGAAAGTTATACAGAAACAAAGATAATTAAAATGAGCCTTCCTTATTTGAACATTTTGTGTTCAGATAATGGTAAATTGAAGATTAAAGAGTTAGGGGATCAGAATGATTAATTTAATTTTAAGATAATACCCTATTTCATATAAATTATGGTTAAAAAAAATAGAAAAGGATATAGAAGTATGTATAAAGGATTTAAAACAGAACTTAGAGTGACTAAACAACAACATATTGATAAGATTCATCAATCCATTGGTATATGTCGTTTCCTCTATAATTCTTATCTAGCCAAAAACCAAGAATTATATGAATTATACAAAGAAGGTAAAATTGATAAGAAACAATCGTTTATGAGTGCTAATGATTTTGATAAATACATAAATAACGATGTTAAAATACTCGAAGAATTTAATTGGATTAATAATTGTGGATCTATGGCTAGGAAAAAATCTATTGTAAATGCTGAAAAGGCTTATAAAATGTTTTTTAAGGGGCAGGGTGGATTCCCTAAATTTAAAAAGAAGAAAAGTCAAAATATTAAGATATATTATGCAAAAAATAATAAAACAGATTGGACTGTGAAAAGGCATAAAGTAAAGATACCTAATTTAGGTTATATTGAATTAAAGGAAAAAGGATATATTCCTACGAATGCAAAAGTAGTAAGTGGTACTGTTTCAATGAAAGCAGGGAGATATTACGTTTCTGTTTTGTGCGATATTCCTGACCATAATAATTATTCTCAATCTGAAAACGAAGGAATTGGTATTGACTTAGGTATTAAAGATTTAGCGATTGTTAGTAATATTGACGAACCGTTTAAAAATATCAATAAAACTGAAATTGTTATAAAACTTAAAAGAAAATTAAGAAGACTACAACGTCAAGTTTCTAGGAAATATGAAATGAATAAAGACGGAAAGAAATTCATTAAAACTAAGAATATAATTAAGTTGGAAGTTAAGACAAAAAGAATTTATAAAAGAATATCTAATATTCATTCCAATTATGCTCATCAAATTACTACTTCTTTGGTGAAATCCAAACCAGAGTATGTAACTATTGAAGATTTAAATGTGAGCAAAATGATGAAAAATAGATATCTATCTAAAGCTATTGCTGAACAGTGTTTTTATGAATTTAGAAAACAATTAGTATATAAATGTTCATTGAACAATATTGAATTAAGAATTGTTGATAGATATTTTCCATCAAGTAAATTATGTTCTGAATGTGGAAGTATTAAAAGTGATTTGAAACTTTCAGATAGGGAGTATATTTGCAAAGAATGTGGGATTGTTCTTGACCGTGATAAAAACGCAAGTATAAATTTGAAAAATGCTAAGGAATATAAAGTTGTTTAATTAAAATAATTCTCAAATACCGATGGTTAGTCGGAAATTTACGCTTGTGGAGTGTCACATCAAATGTTAATAGTAATAGAAATATTGCGAGGACAGCCACGATGAAACAAGAATTGTCTAGATATAAATAGATTACTACTTATAGTTTATTTATATTTTTAGTAACAGCTTGCCGTATCTGAATATTTAATTTATGTTCTGGAAAATAGGTAGTTAAAAATCAAAGAATTAGGAGGAGAGTAATTAATTTGATACCATACTTGCGAACAACTGATAAAAACACAATTAATTGTAATTCTGATTTAGTTATATTAGATTCAAATGAACCAATATTAATTTCTCTATGTGATTTACATATCAAAAATAGAAAAATATGTTCTGATTTAATATCTCATTCTTATCATATTTCATTGCGTGATAGAGAAGATATATTTTTCGAACAATCATTATACGGCAGAGAAAATCATTACAGATATAAATCTGACAGAATGGATAATGATTTGACACATACGATAATTTACAATACTAAAATAAATGATTATTGTATTAATTGGAATAATGAAGATAAGAATGAGATTATTACTAAGTATTTGAGGAATATTCATTATTTACCTGTGACAAGTGAAATTGTTAAAATGATTTTGGATAAAGATGAAGAAACAAATGTTAAATATAAAAGCGGTTATAGTAGTAGTAATTATGGTTGTGTTAGCGAATGTACAGTTTATACGAATAATCCTATGTATATTGATTTAAAGGTTTATAAGATTAATGTAACTTATTTTAAACAAAGTTTAAATGCTTTAACATTAGAAGGATATGAGGATGACTTTGATTGGTCAGAAATTGACGATATAGAAGAATACATATTCGCTTTTCTTGGGCAAATTAAAGAAAGATTGAAGCAGAACGTAAGAGTTTTGTTTGATCCTAAGAATATTAATCAGAAAATGTTTGAAGGCAAAATGAAACCATTTGATGGTCAAGTACCTATTATTCAAGCAGGGTTAGAGGTTTTAAAGAGAAGTAGGTTTGTTTATTTGGCTGCGGAGATGGGTGTAGGAAAGAGCTTGATTTCAACTAAAGCAAATCATTGTCATCTGTATCCTAATAAACATAACTATGTAACATTAATTGTTGCTCCAGCTATTACATTAACTCAATGGAAAAATGAGATTGAGGATAGTATTGGTGATAAAGTAGATATCCATGTGATTAAAAAGACATCTGAATTCATTAATATATACAATAAAAATCAATTGCATTTTAATAAGTCAACATATTTTCTTGTTGGTAAAGAAACGCTCAAACTAGATGCAAAAAGAATCTCTGGTGTAAATATTAAGACAATGGAGATAAAACATAAAAAAGAAGTGCAAAGTGGTGGATATTATAGTTATTCACAAATAAAAGAAGTTAAAGAGAAAATAACTATCGCATGTTGTCCTGATTGTGGTAAACCATTGCAGAATGAATTAAGAAAAAAGGAAGATGTATTCTTTACAGGGAAAGACTTTCAAGGTAATCCTAAGAAGAGTAATTATAAATGTTCAAATTGTGATGCAGTATTATGGCAGAGTACATACGACAAAACTAAGAAAAGTAGTTTAATAAGATTTATTAAAACTAAGAATATTCATTTTGATAGTGTAATTAATGATGAAATTCACGAATCTAACTCATCACATTCACTTATTGGTTCGTCAACTAGAACATTATTTAATTATGCAAAAAAGATAATTTTGCTTTCAGGGACGAGTAATTCAGGATATAATTCGAGTTTATTTAACCTATTTCTTGGATTATTACCAAACAAACTTAAAGCAAATGATGTTATGGAAATAGAAAAATTTATAAAAGCATATGGAACACTAATGGCAGTTTCTAAAAAGAAAGATGGAGAATATTATAGGTCTGGTCGTAGTGAAATTAAAGATAGCGAGTTCAAAGAAATTGAGGGCATAAATGCCCAAGTTTTTAGTCGATACCTTGTAGAGAACTATATATTTGCCACATTAGACGATTTAGGAAAGGATTTGCCGGACTTAAATGAGTATTATGTACCTATCAGTCAAACGCAAGAAATGGAACGCTTAGAGAGCAATCTGTGGAGTGAAATTAAATCTGCAAATGCTTTCAATGCAAAAATGTATGAAGATAGTATTGTAAAACATTATGTTAACAATCCATTTAAATGGGATAGTATTCCTATTAATAGAGGAGACGAAAGTTATAAAGAAGTTCAACCAAAATGTATTAATGATTGTATTTTACCAAAAGAACAAAAATTATTAGATATTGTTTTGCAAGAAATTTCAGAAGGTAGAAAGTGTTGTATTTATGTTGACTTCAATAATGGTGGAGGATATATGCAAGGTAACACCATTGCAAAAAGAATCGAGTCTTTGTTAGCTAAAAATAATATTAAAACATTTACATTAAAGTCATCAGTGCCTAATTATGAAAGAAAAGAATTATTGGAGAAAAAGAAAGATAGTTTTCAAGTATTAATAACCAATGCTAAGTTGATGCAGGTAGGAATTTCTCTTGTATTTATTCCGACATATATAAATTTTATGCCCAGTTATCAAGTTAATATTGTTAGTCAGTCAAATAGAAGGGGATATAGAGTTATCAGTGTATTAGAAAATAGAATTTATCATTTGTATTACACTAATTCATGTGAGAATGGGATCATTAAAAGATTTCAGCGTAAGATGGCTGAGAGTAA
>Ga0209318_1000395_pt1 | contig 43607 bp, 49 predicted proteins | sample RifGroE1_FD_183999 | JGI IMG/M metagenome (GOLD analysis project Ga0209318, IMG submission 183999) | Groundwater microbial communities from Rifle, Colorado, USA - Groundwater E1 (SPAdes) (version 2) | ecosystem: Environmental > Aquatic > Deep subsurface > Groundwater | place: Rifle, Colorado... | reverse complement strand
AGGATACCACCGCCAAGAGCGGTATCAATGGCGATGGTTGCAGCGGTGCGCTCGAATCCCCAGACTGCCGTAGTCTGCCAGGTTGAGGCATCACCGGACTGGTAAAGGATGCTTGATTCGCCGATAGTATCAGTCACTCCATTCCAGAAAAGAACCAGCTTATCACGCGATGGCAAGCCGTCAACAGTGGACCTGTCTAACGGCTTTCTAACGCTATATCGTTTTGTGCTTTTTACAGTAGATGACACTCTGCTCATGAATTGCACCAAATAAAAAGTTCAACTACCGTGTAGTCAAAAGTAGCAGCTAAGTAAGCTGCTACTTGACAACAACTTTCCTGGACTAATTGCCGTCTGTCCAAGTTCCAGCAACCGCCCAGCAATACCAACCAGCAGCACTCTCATACTGACACATAAGAGAATCACCTGTAGTGGAATTGTTCGTCGCTTTATCGCCGTCTGCCAGCGCGGTGCCGTTCAGATACATCCTGTCAGCAGAGTTAACGTCAAGGCTTACAGCGATAGCGCCAATAGTGACAACTCTGAAACTCATACCTGCCGCAACCGCTGGAGCTGTTATTGTAGCCGCGCTCGTTACGTATACCGTTCCCCCGTAAGCCTCATCAGCCGAATCCGCTCCGATGGTATAGTTTGCAGCTTTGCTGGCAGTTGTTACTTTTGCCCCACCTACTTTGGTGGCTGCCAAAACGCCGTCCGCAAGATCCGCCAGATCCGCGTCATAGGCGTTGAAATCGGTTCCTGCTTCAAGATCAAGCAGAGCTTTCATCGCAGCATAGTCAGCAGCAGAAACAAGCGATTGACCGTTAGCTGAAGGCGTTACCCCAGCCCAAGTAGTAAGATCGGTATCGAGGTCTTGCTTGAGAGCTAACAGGTCGAATACCTTATCCGCGCTATAGAAATAAGCTGTATCGCCGTTACCTTTGGTGTCATCAAGCGCTGTCAAGTTTACCTTCAGGGCAAGCTGATCAAATGCTTTATCCGCGCTCCAAAAATAAGTAGTATCCCCGTTGCCCTTGGAGTCGTCCAGAGCGGTAAGATTGACCTTGAGCGCAACTTGATCGAATACTTTGTCAGCGCTCCACAAATACTCGGTATGACCGTTGCCTTTGGTATCGTCGATGACTGCGGCCCATCCGAACGTACCTACTCCTGTAGCTTGGAGAAGCTGAGTGTCAGCAGTTGGCAAAGCATTGAGGCCACCTTTGCTCACGTCAACCAAGCCGTTGGCGTCAGCGTCCAGCTCAACCGCTGCGTATACCTGAGTTGAAAAACAGAAAAGAACAGCGAGAGTGATTAACAGAAATCTTTTCATTACAATTTTCTCCTTTTAATTTGTTTGTTAGATTCTTACAGACTAACGTCCGTATCGCCAGCAAACGTAGTAGCAACACCGCCGAGCAGCGCTGCGTCTTCTGAGGTTACGCCACTGGCATAGACAATAGCTTCGCCGGATTGCAACCGGGAATTGAAACGATATTTCATCGTACTGTCGTTAATATCCAAGGCAAACTGAGACTTGTTATCAACCATAGTATTAGGCACTCTGTCCCAAGGATCGTTTGTTGAGTCTTCGCTGGCTATCTGAGATTCAAGCCAGATGAGGCCAACGAAATCTCCTTTGATCTTTATGTCAGTAGAAACCGGACAGGTGAATACCGAGAAAGCAGCCGACTCTCGCGTTAGTGTTTCTTTCATTCTTAGTCTCCTTTTTGACTACACGGTAGTCGTTTTATTTTGGGAGTATATAAGGGACCATTCTTAATAGTACCTCAAGAACCGCTTGCTTCACACCTGCCACGGTAGACGCTCCATTTATCTTTCCGGTAATCCACTGCTGCGCTTGCTCTACCGTATACTGTTTCAGTTCGCCAGCGTCCTGTGCTTTCTGTATATCTTCAGCTCTCGTAAGCCCTGCCAAAACGCTAGAAACTTTGGCGTCGATAACCGCTTGAACGTCTTCTGCCGAACGCGCCACAAAATGCCCGTTAACGTCTGCGTAAGCTTCCGCCAATATACCTACGTCTTTTGCTGTGAGATCATGCAGCGAGATGGCGAGAGCGTACTCCCCATCTACCGGATCGCCACTATTTATCCGCTTACAGATATTGCCGTTTATTTGCGGTTGGTCAAAGATAGCTTTCATCTTATTCTGCATCCCTTCTCAGTTTTATCGCGTACAAAAGTAGCTTGTGAGTACCTGCCGCTCCTGCGCTTCCGCGCCCCCAGTATATGTTCTTATTTGTCAATGGCAGCATTGGTGAAGATCCACCATTACCCCAAGAATATATGTCTGTATCCCCGTTAGAGGTAGTCATAGAATACAGCATGTGCAAGGCGTTCGTACCGTCCACGCCTACTGCTAATATCTGTGGGTCGGTAGCCCCTGACGCGCCCATATAAGTACCTTCTACTAAAGATACGTCGTTAGCAGCTTTCATAGGTAGGAAAGAAGATAGATCTACGGCGGTATTGCAGTTTGCGGGAACAGCCGTAGGGGAATTAACAGCCGACTCAGACGCTTTAAGATTGTAAAGTATACCGTTTTTCAAATACGAGGCTATAGCGACACCAGAAGAATTGTTCCTGCGCCAGTCTACCCAACGATACATTCCAGCAGCAATCTCTAAATCGGCGGTTACGTCCGTCATGTTATCATAACCGCGATACGCAAAACTACTATCAGCAGATAATTGAACGAGAAAGATAAACTTCTTCGCGTTCGCATCTGAAGGAATGACGTAAGATCCAGCGTCTTCTTTATCCATGAAGACAGTCCGCGCATGGTTCCAGCACTTGCAAGGATTGTAAGTAACTGTGTTACCAGAAAGTGTACCATCGCCGCCGATAATCTCGTTGAATACATGCGTAGAGAAATCTTTGTTTACAGCTAATTGGACCTTCGTAGCCGTATAGTTAACCGATAAACTACCATCAGGGCTTTCTACCTCTTTACTATTCGAGATAGCCAACTCAGCAGCAGCTCGCGCAGCCTCCGCGTTCGTTTCAGCAGTTTCAGCGTTTGCCTCCGCTAACTCAGCAGCTTCCTGCGCCAACTCCGCAGCAGCTTGCGCAGCTTCAGCAGCAGCTTGAGCAGCTTCAGCATCGTCTCTTATTGCAGTCCACCCTGTTGTGTCTACAGCAATTGTCCATCTACTTGCTGCAAGATCTGTGGAAAAAAGAGCCGCAGAGTTATGCTGTATGATGCAATAGTACCAGTTGCCATCGCTGGTATTTTTTATTACATCTTTAACGCTATATAACGTTCCGTTAGCGACCCAATCGCCCCGCCAGTTAGACGCTGCTACACCCTCTTTAACAACAGCATCAATCTGCTGTATGATCATGATGCTGGTATCTTGCGCTTGCTCAAGTTTTTCAAGATCCAACCCGCCTTCCGCGTCCCATTGAGTTTCTTGGGACAGGGGCACAGCCCGACGAATCTCTACAATACCGCCAGAAGCTGTCGGGTTTATCATATCTACATAACCGCCAGGATCAGGAAGTACATTCAAAGTAACGTTATAGTCCGTTAACCGCTCCAAAGGAGTGACTACCCCGGTAGTTGAAATATGCTGCACAACAACATGTTCAACATCGTACACCAAGAAATCGAAGTCATATCGTCCTGGTCCAGAGTAGCTCAGTCTTGCTATCGGCGAAGTATTAGAAACGGTCATTGCGCTGCTCCTTGTCTTGCGGATTCTTCTTGCGCCAGTTTTACGTCTTCGTACTGCTGCGTAAGTTCAGGATACTTACCGGACTGAACCATGTAACGCTTTACATTTTCTCTTCTGTTCTGATACTGAAATTCGATTATGTCCTTCTTCAGGAAATCAGGCTTCTTCTTAAATTGTTCAGAGGCCATAATCTGTTTCAGAAGATCGCGCATCGGCGGGAGTCCTTCTTCTCCCTCAATACCTTTCCCGACCAACACCCCGTAGTCTGACCGTTGCTGTGTACTGAGCGCGATCTTTATACCGTTAATAGAAAAGTCCTTTGGTAGTTTAGGAATATCGACGTTCAATCTTACCATCTCATTAGCTACTATATCATGTTTCACGTCTCTTGTCAAGAACGGATTTACTTCAGCCAGTGCAATTCCTCTAGGAACGTATTGTGGTTCGCCAAAGGCGTTAGGTCGGATCGGAAGCTCTTTAGAAATTCCCCAAGTCCGCTTTTTAATGTCTTCAAGAATACCTTCAGACATTCTGAACTTGTCATCAAAGGCCATTTGATTACTTTGCGAAATGATATTCGGGACAGCTACGGCAGAGCCTATCTTCTCCAATCTTTCAACTACCCCTGTGTAGTCATCATTTCTTACACCGTCGAGAATCCAATGGAGATTTCCGAATACTTCAAAGAAGGCATTGTCTCCAATGGCCTCTATGAATGGCGCTACAGTTACAGCCCAAATTTCTTCCTTGTCGTCGATGTCTTCCGCAGCAAGCCAAGCGTCTCTGTAGTTCGTTACTACGCCGAGAATGGTTCTTATGGGTTCTATGCGTTCGTATGAAACCCACTTTTCCCCTATACGAACGGAATACGGCGGTGCATCAAATTCTGCTTTGAATCGCCCTTTCTCCGTTTTCATATCCCCGCCTCCTGTAATCCTATCATCAAGCATAGCGACAAGGGACATAGGAAGCATAGTGCCTACAGCAAATTTAGCCCTTGCCAAATCCCCTTTCGGAGTTTTTCGCAGTATATCACCTGTAGCAACATCCTTAAAAGCGTTACCGACAATCGAATGCCTTGCTCCGAATTTGGTTATGTTCATCGGAGTACGGAAAAACGGAATAATAAGATTCACGCCAGGAGTACGCAAAGCTTTTTCCCAATCCCCAAGTTTACCTTCCAGCCGATTTGTAAACGTGTATACACTTGACAAGTCTATTGCGCGTTCTTTCATAAACTCGTCAGGATTGTTCCTGAACATCCGGTAAATAGCCATCGAATCTGCGGAACTGTTGCCGATGAAAGCTGCTCTTTTTGCAGCTTCCTGATTTATCGACATACGATAGTTTATCAGCTTAAATGCTTTGTCCTCCTTCATCAAAGCTTCGCCGGGCATTCTGATCATATTACCGAGGAAATCAACAAGCGCCCCTATCCGGCCCTGCATACCCAAATTCTCGGAAGTTATTTGAGGCTTAACCCGCTGTCTTGCCAGTTCGTGAATCTGCATAAGTTCTTCAGGGTAATTAACCTGAGACTTAGTAGCTCTACCTGTAGCAATTCTGAAAGCATCATTGACACCGCCAACGAGTCCAGCTATCATAGCATTGGCCTCTTTAAGAGACCTGCCAGCTTGCGAGATATCTAAGCGGGAAGCAGCCGACAACGATTCGAGATACTTCTCACTTGGTCGGAGAGCAAGCATTGCAGTATTCGATGTTATGTTAACAGCGTGAGTGAGCGGGCCAGAAAGAACTGCGTTAACGAACGCCTCGTAAAAAACATCGTAGCCTTTGGCCGTCTTGTCAAAAGCTTTCTGTCCTAAAGTTCTTGTGGATTTGTCGAGGAATCGCTGAAGCTGCCTACTGTCCATAGAATCGTCAATAGCCAACTCGTTTAATACTCTTAGAGCATGACTATCAAGCCCTGTCTTGTCCTCGATAAGCGCTTTAACTTGACGAGCCATCTGCCAGTTATTACCAGCGTCGATCTGAAATGACCTGAGCAAACGTCCAGCTTCAGAAGCTACGCCTGTAGCCTTTTGTTGGATGAGCAGGTTGACAAAGAAAGCTTTATTCGCAGCAAGTTTGTCGAGTTCACTGCCAGTCTGCTTTGCTGTAATAGCCATCTTACGAAAAGTATTTCCGGACATTACTAAAGCTTGCCGCAACGCCAGGGCTTGAGAGTCATCAAAGTACTGCGGCTTCCGACCAAGCAAGTCCTCAAGCGTTTGCATACCAACGCCTTTCTGTACTTTAGCGTCCGTATGCGCAGGACCGACAGCAGCATCAAAGACCGGCTTGAAGCGAGTATGAATCTCATTGAGCAAGATATCAACATCTTCAGGAGTATTGAGCTTTGCAAGGTTGATATTACCTGCAAAGTCGGGTACTCTGCCAGATTCTAAACCAGCTTTGAGCGCATCTTTGTGCTCCTTACCGAGTTTTTCAGCTTTATCGAAAACGAGCATAGGGGCATCTTTATCCCCGAATGATCTTTTATAATCGTCAATTACATTGGTAGCAGCTTTGAAATCCGCAGCTTTGGTAAGATCAACAATACGCTGATCCTGCATTACGTTTTGAAGTTCTCCGAAAGCTTCCCTATCACCACGATCTGCTTTTGCAGCAAGCTGACCTACGCGAGTAAGTTCATCATCTTTGATAGCGCCATCGAGTCCGAGAAGTTTTCCAATACCTTCTTCCCATATACCCTTATTGGTAAGAGGTTCTTCGCCAAGAGCCTGAAGCTTCTTGACTCGCATACCCTCTTGAAAAATCTTCGCAGCTCCAAGGCCGAGACTGACAGTAGGATCGGCAACCAGCTCAACGCCAGTAGCCAAAACTGGTTTTAGCCAGCCAGGAGCTTCCGGCAAGTGCTTTTCGACTACAGCTTCACCGTGATTGGTAATCTCTTCTCCGTACTTAGGCAGCAGACGATCAAGGAAAGCTTTGCCGCCTACTTTAAAAGCGTGAATAGTATCATCGGTGAATCCTGTTCCGGGGTAGTTCTGATCACCCATTGGCGCGGTTGCGAAATCACCAAGCGCCATAAGCGGAGAAGTAGCCCAAGTGAGCGTGTTAATTACGCTGAGAGACTTTTTCTTTTCTTCCGCAACGTATTCATCGCTCGGCTGGTCAGCTACAGGTACAAACTGACTTTGCATTTCGTGAAGTTTCTCAGCAGCCGTATTAGCCTCTTCTACTGTATCGTAAGACCCGAAATTCCGTCCGGTAGTTTGAAAACTCTTCACAGCTTCCGCGTCTGACATTACCCGCCCATCAGGGCTTACAGTAGGTATCAATACTTCTTTGTTATCAATATTTACGGATGTGGTCCGCACAGTAGAAGTTGTGCCATCCGAGTTCTTAACAACAGATATAGGTTTATCCCACGGAAGATTGCCGCCATTTTGACTACCCGGTAGTTGATTTTCAGTAGCTTGCGGTTCGGCTATTTCCGCCCTGAGCCGATTGAGGAAAGCATGAGGATCGTTCTCTTTAGCATGAATAGCCGCACGTTCTTCCTCGTATACATCAGTATAGTTCACACCTGCTAAAGTATTCATTTGCCCCTCTTGCTCTTATTGATTTCGACTGCACCACCTTCTTGTATGAGAGCAAGATAGCGCTTGGCGAGTATAGTTGCTTCGTTAACTTCTGCTTTGGAAATAGCCCCGCTTTCCATTTTCTTTACTATCGTTTCATACAGGGACGCTACCGCTTCTTTCGTCCTTGGCTTTGGCAGCTCCTTGCTCACTCCGGGGAATACCGGAAGTCTATCAAATCTGGCTTGAGGACTTAGATACCGTTTCTCTACGGACTCAAGAGCTTTTTCGTGGGCTTCACTTGGTGATAACTTTTCACGGTAATCCTGAAAGGCTCTTACATACGCTTGCGTAGCTTCCGCTTCACTATACTCCGCTTCGTCTGTCTTGCGACCGAACATATCCCGCGTACTTGGGATCATAGAGTCTATACGCTTAACTGCATCCGCTCGGAAACCCTTTATGTTCTCCTTCCTCAAAGAAGCCGCATCGTTCATCAGATGCATTTTCGTTTCGTTCTTGAGCACAGGGCTGCTGCTTATCATCGCGATAACGCTCTCGCCTTCAGGCGTCAAAAAGTTGTTATCGACGGTATCGAGAAGGAGGTTATTAATCCGATTTAGTTCACGAGGATCAGTTTTAACGTCTTCGCCGCTAACAACTTTTTTAGCTGCTTCGAGATACGATCTTGCGCCTTGCTCGGAAAGCCTTTGCTGCGCAACAAGCGACCAAACCTGTTCACCCGAAAGAACTTTCTCGCCGCTATACAGTGACATATGCATACCAGCTTCCGTGGTATTTTGGACACGTTTGAGCATTTTCTCTTCCTGCCGCTCACGCATGTTGTAATTCTGCACAGCGTTAGAAGTCTCTTGCCCTTCCCACTGATCTATCATCTTGTCAAAATGTACAAGGGTATCGGCAGACAGCTCACCAGATTTTTCCATCAAATCGCGATACAACTTAACTTCTTCCAGCCCTTCGCCTATATGGTAAACACCTTTTTTATCTGTGTACCCTTTCTTGTCGAGGTATAACCTTTGACCAACAGTAGCCAGTTCACCTTCCCACGCTTTACTGGCCTTGTCGTATTCGTTAACATCGAAGGTGGAGAAGAATTTCTTCTTGAGTTCGCTGGCTACGTAACTCTGCGCGCCATCCTCGCCAACTATATTTTTGCCGATAGCATCCGGGGGGAAAGCGTGAAGCTCTTTGCGGATAGTATCGCGTTCAGCTTGCGTTACGCCTTCGCGAATTTTCTCTTTCTCCATCGCTGCATGGGAAGACGCTTTCTCAAGATAAGCTTCCTTGGTTGAGAGAAAATGCGCAGCAGCTTTTAATCTGACAGAGGGGCTAAGACCTTCGAGAGACTTAGCCATCTCGCTGTCAACTTTCGAGTTGAAATCGCGAAAGCCATCGGTAGCATCAAAACCTTTGGTCTGAGCGTAGCCACCTTCGTTATCTTTGCCATGATACAAGTCAAACAGTTTTTGCCGAAAGTCCAGATCAGCTTTCTTTGTACGAAAGTTGTCCATCGTTTCGACATACTCATCAGCAGCGCGGCCTATGGTAGTCAACCCTTTCATGACGATATCAGGATCGAGCAACGGACCTTTAGCTTTTTCCGGCGTTCTGGTATCCGCTTCAACCATACGAGCCTGAAGCATAGGAACGTTCAATTGACCGAGCGAAGAAGTACGAATCTGACCAGCGCTTGTATCTACGCCGCGAACACCGCCAGTTTCCAAATGCACCGCCGCGCCAGAATAGCTAACTATCCTTCCGCTTCGGCTTATGCTTCCAGATCCTAAAGTTGTGGTTGTACCTTCTATGTTGTCGTATGCTGGCATAACTTCCTATCCTTTTTCAACTACCATGTAGTTAACTATTTGACTCAGAAAGCAAACTTCCGCCATCTTTCTCTTTCTTGCTGTCAACATACGAGCTGGCTAAAGACGATCCAGCACCGAAAATACCGTTCCAGAACGCAGACGTTCCAGCATAGCTAGATTGGTTTGAATGCTGCATTCCCGTTGTGTACGTCTGCGAGGCTTGGACGGTAGAATTATACAGAACAGAACTTGCGTCTATGTTAGCTTGAGCATTAAGCCCGTAACCTTTGAGCGCCGCATTGACGATGTTGCTCTGCTCGAACAGTCTACCTTCAAACAGGATATTGTTCGCTTCCTGATTGCCCGTATACCTGGACATAGCCGCAGCGTCTTTGAGCTTCGCAATCTGCACGTCAGCGCCACGGCGGATAACGAACTTCTCCATTTCCTGCTGGTGCTGAACAGATTCGATAACATCACCAGGAGTATCCTGATTTATGATAGCACCTGAAGACGCTTGATCAACGATGATATCCCCAAGAGCTTCAGCGTGTCTTCTGCCAAGCTGCTTCAGATCCACATCCGCAGCTCCCATTACAAGAAGCGCTTCGTTGTCAAGAAGCATACCTTCGTAATCCCCCATGAAGGAGCGAACCTTAGCGTTTTCCTCGTTAATAGCTCTTAACCGAGTATTCTCCGCAGCAGCTCCGGCCATACCTAACTGAGCATTTATCGCGCCCATCATCAGATAGGATCTGGCGTTCATCCGTCCAGCTTCCGCGATAGCTTGTGAGTTAGCCAAGGCATTTGCAGCATCGAGCTTAGACTGCGCTTTGCCTTGCGAATAACCTGATATAGCACTATACAGATATCCCGCAGCTTGAACATAATCAACCCAAGACATTTTTATGCCTCCGAATAGTACACATTATCTGTCAAGCCTAAGACAGTCAGCGGTAAAGGTAAATCCTGCTCCACAACTACTCTCTGCGTCCTGGCAGCTTCGGGATCGTTTGGAGATTCTGGTAAAGTCACATCAACGATACTCGTAGTCAACGGAGTGGGCAAACTGTCGGGTACAGCAGGGTTTACTTTCGGCACATACGTAAGAGTAGTATTACCCCTAGCGTCCTGCACACCGACTTTGAACCCTGCACTGTCTTTCAAAGCTACTTTAGAAGATACTACACGGCTTAATAAAGAATGCGACAAGCCATCCTCCATCGTTACTACACCAGGAGTTGGTATAAGCCTACTCGTAAATGGTAATCCAACTACAATGTAGTTGAAATTCTTATCGAGTGTAATACTTCCATCAACCACCGTTCGCTTCGGGTGCACACGCCCATTTGCGAGAATCGAAACTTCCTTGCCTTCCAAATGTTCAAGTCCTGTAACAGTCCCTATAGCTTCTTCGCCGTTGTACTCCAAATAGCTGTCAAGGAACCTGCCGTCTCTAGCATCTTGCGAATCGAACTGGTGAGCTTTTACTTCGATATACCACTTCTTTACTCCGCCAATTGTCCTTTCTACAACAGTAAAAAGATCCCATTCGAAATCCCCAGGAATCGACGTTACCGCAAGATACTTTCCGTCCGTTACATGCCGATGCCAGCCGATAACATTATGCTCTCGCTTCATGGTTAAAGCGCACATTACGCCATCATCTCGTACCGCCCAAATTATGCCGTTCGGGGTCTTCTGATAGGTCCAGTCAACTATCTTATGCTTCGCCGTTAAGTGCGGAGCAAGGACGGATAAATCGACTACATCGTAGGAGTCCGTCGCGTAGTCGTAACCGAGCTGATTTACCACCCTCCCTAACAGCTCCACAAAGATAGTGACCGGACCAACCATCAAAGGCTTTATATCTTCAGCGCCTTGCCGAGTATGCCTGTCCATCTTAAACGACTTAAAGGATAACGGTTCAAGTCCTTTTCCGGATATGACCCATTCATCCCCTATTGTACCGACAAGCAAAGCCCTAGCTGTTTCCATCCAAGCTATAGCATTCTGAGAACCTGAGTTCATCGTCAGCGTAACAGCATCATCAGCAGCAGGTTCTACTGAAGTTCCGAAATCCTCGAAATTGCCAGATTTGGAAAACCATAATGTTTGCGGGCGTACTTTCGTAGCCCCGTAGACTATCCGCTGTTCGAAAAAACCAACTTTCGTAGGCCAATTATCGGAAGCTCCCCATCCCGAAGAACCTGAAGGTTGATCAGTAAAAACTATTTCGTTAGCCGCCCACTCGTCATGATCGAGCCGTTTGAAATCCAGCGGTATGCGATTGGCTTGAGCTATCTTCAGCACATCATTTGACTGCGCGTAATCCATTCCCCAAATGTCAAGAGTTCCGGTAAACTCAAAAATATAAGGGACGCCCGGTTCCGCACTTTCCACAAGTCCATCTTTCGTAACGAAAGCAACACGAGTCTTTCCGTTGTTGTGCTTGAAAAAGCAAAGAGCATAAGCCTGATTCCGGTTGAACACAAAAGGTATCAATCTCGGTTTAACATCTGTTACAGCACCGCCGAGTAAAGTTGTCAAATCATAAACAAACTTAGTTCCTGATCTGCGGGTAGCTGGACCTTGCGGCAAAGCTGTCATGTTAAGCATCTCATGGCAGCCATTTTGGTATCTCGAAAAGTCTATCTTTTCGCTGAGAATAGAGTCTACTTCACCAGCGGTAAAATTCCGTTTATGTGGTCGGTAATATTTTCTAGCCATTGAATGCTTCTCCCGGCACGTCTATAGCTACAAAAGTGTCGTAGTCCAAATCTTGTTGATGATGATCGTCGCCTTCTCCGATATTAGCATCTATCAGTTTGGCATTAAGCAAAGAAGCTTTAGCATCTTTTTTCAACTCAGAAGACAACTCAGCATTTGCAGTAAGCGGTTTGCTTATCCTCCGCGCTATCTCATACATAAGCGCATCGACAAAGTATGGAGGGAATAATGCGGTATTAGTTAACTGCTTAGTGTACCGTAAAAGCGGCTGAGTACCAAGCGAAACAACACGGTCCAACGGTATAATCAAACTACGTCCTTCGACAGACCACGTATTCGGTCTACCACTTCGAGGCTCTACACGGCGGGCAACATAGCAATCGGAAGGGAGCGCATACAGAACACCTTTCGGGTGAGTTTCTGCACGTTGCTGTAAGGCAATAGTAACTCTGGCGAACGTCCAATCATGCCCCGACAGCAATAAATCTCTCGATGCTTGATATACCCGTTTACCTAACCGGCCAGTAATAGGGTCCGTATCCGTTATAGAAAAATCGCGAATCGCAGTTTTTCCAAGTTCGGTCAACGCCAAGTTAACTATCTCCACTTCCGAATATGCCATTGTCATTTACCCCCTGAGAGGAGTTCATCAAGTTCGTCTTTTTCTTCAGCAGGAGGAACTTCAATCTTCGTTTCCTCCTTGGCAAATGCTACGTTGATGCCAGAAGTATTTCCGCTGTTTTGCGCAGGGGCTTTAAACTCGTGAGCCATCGGCGCAGTAGCTTTTGCCGACAAAAGTTCTTTGGGATTGTTTCTGGCGTACACGAGAAGGTCGATAACCTTGTCTCTCGGATAGCCTGAGATATCTTCGCCGTAAACTTCTTTGTAATACTGCGTCATAGCTTCGGTAGTAATACCCTCGGACTGACGAAGGACATGCTCGCTTATGCGCGAGAGGTCCGCGCTGGAGCTATCGATCTTGTCCGCGCGGACGAAGTGTTTGGGAACTTCATAGAAGAAGCCGTACTCACCTTCTTCGTAGAACTGGATCGCGCCAGAAATATTTCTGGTCTGGCATTGCCGCAAAGCAATACACTTGATTTTCGGTCGCTCGGTCATTGTAGGTCTTTTGCTCCGCAAAATTTACGAGGTTTAAGCTACCTCTTGAAGCTTTATCACTTCAGAGAGAATAGCCTGTACGTTCTCTTTTTTCTTCTCCGTTACAACCGCAGCAAAAGCCGCGCGGATAGCTGTTACCGCAGTATTGACAGCAGTTTTAGCATCTGCGGAAAGCGCTACATGATTGTCATTCTTTGTTACGTCAATGCCCATCTTAACCCTCCTTCAGAAAACAGTAAAAGTACCAAGAGCCGAAACTCTTGGTACTATTCAGGTCAACTACTTAACTTACATGTTTGTCTGACCCTCGTCCAGGCCGAGACCAGCAGTCCATGTACCGTCAGAAGTGGCACCGACCAGCGCCAGGGTAACATAACGTTTGATACCTTGCGGAAGCGCGAAACTGAAACCTTCGTTCAGCAGAGCCGAGGAAATCGTAATCTCCACCAGCTCCGTAGTAGCAGTTTCGGCGGTATCGCCATGCAGAACTTTTACGCCGATAGCGCCAGCGAGAGAGTGGCCGTTGATGTTGACCATAATCGGTCGTCCCGTACCGGCTCTTGTCGATTTGAGATCGACAACGGAAGCCGATCCGCCATGCGCAAGAGCAGTAGCGAACATATTGAGCGCATCTTGAATCATTCTTGATTCTCCTTCTTGAAATTTTTTAACTACCTTGTAGTCGAAATCCGGATTAGCTGGTGATTACCGCTTCGGTGTTCAGCAGCGCATCGCAGCGTTTGATCGGGATATTCGAGATGTTCAACTGGTTCTTCACGCCATAAATGTCGGAGAAGCCGAGCAGCATGTTCTGCTTTCTGGTAGCCATCTTCAGCAGCCGAGCGTGGATGGTACGGTTCATATAGAACACCGGACGAACCAGCTTGAGATTCGGCAGCGCCATCGTGGCGTCGATCATGAGATCGCACATCTTGTTGATAGCGGCTTCGTCCATTGCGGCAGTGTACTCGATATTGGCAATACGAACAACATACCGCCAATCGGAAACTGCAATGCCCTGCTGTACGCGATAATGCGTAGCGTACCCACGGAACACTTTGCCTTCCGCGTCTCGCAGGTCGATTTCACCGAGGTCATCTGCCTCGATACCGGCATTCGGAGCGGTATTCGGATAGATACCAAAAACGCCGATATCGACACCGAGACCGAGCAGCCAGATAGAACTTTGCGAATCCGCAGACGAGCCACCAGCATCCAGAACATGACTCATGCCGAACGTATTGGCAGAAGGTTTATCAGACGGATTGCCGAGAACATCATACCGTGGCGACATACCATAAAATTTCTTGGGATCGGTACGCGGATCGCCGTAAAAATACGTTGCTGCTACCTGCTGGTTCAACCCCTCAGTGATACGCCGGTCCTGACGATGCCTGAACATAGCCACATCACCAGATTTCTTGGCAAGGACCAGATCGCATTCAGCACGATTTTCGAGAAGCCCTACAGTGTCGCTGACCTGCAAACTTCCGCTCGTGGTGGGCCGAATACCTTCGTTCACCCGCCGCCAAGTACCAGAAGGAATATTTCCGTCCATGATATGGGTGTGAACCGAGCCGTCATTACACTGAGTAAACGGCAGGTCTTCATACAGGTCGTTTGTCTGATTGAACAGTTCGACCGCATTCGCCAAGAACTTGTTATCCTTGCCGGTTTCTTTGGTGATCATGGCAATTGTGGGCCAATCACCAGTGGGATCATACGCCATGTTCTACTCCCTTATTGAAAGATTTTTTTAACTACCCCTGTAGTTACTTTTTAGGGGCGTGTTCAGGGTACATATCATACGCCTGATTAACTTTTTGTCCTGTTACGTTCGCCGGAACATTCTCCGACTTGATGACGCCGCCTTCCTTCATGCTCTTCCCGATGTTGTGGAACAACCGAATTATCATCGGGTTCATCATGGCAAAACCGGATTCGGGAGATTTGAGAAACTTCACAAACTCCAATTTACCATCAGGGTCTGCGAAATTAAGGACTCTGTTGGCGAGCTGCAAGTTCGCGTCTTTCTCGGCACCCCATTCCTTGTACAGAGAATCCAAACCAGCTTTGTGCGCCGTTACCAGCGCCGTCATTTGCTGTTTTTGCAGCTCTGCATGTTTCGCCACGACCTTATTAAACTGGTCTTGGTCCAGCTTGGCTTCTTCGAGGCCCCATTTTGCGAGGTTTTCAGGTATGCCTTGCGGAACAACCAGCTTCTCAGGCAGTTTCGATCCGACGGCTTTCGCCAAAAACGCCTTCGTCAAGTCCTCGATAGACTTAACGTCCTTCAAGCTCTCATGCCCACGAATATCTTCAGGCAGAGAGGAACGCCAATCAGCGCCTTGTTGTGGTTGCGCAGCATCGCCTTGGCCCCCGGCTTGGGTCGCACCCTTGCCAGCATCGCTTCCAGCTCCCGCGCCTTCTCCCGCAACGGCAGCGCCACTCGCAGCTCCGGAACCGGAACCGGAACCACCAGCACCAGAGCCACCTTCGGCGTTAAAATTAAAAAGGTACTTATTAAGGTTCAAGTAAAGCTTTTTCATAATCGACTCCCTCGATCATCAATTCGTGATATAGCTTCGGGTTAATTTGATCCAAAGCCTCCTTAATCTGGACTCCTACGCATCTCCGCCCCTCCGCATGAACGGCAGTTTCCTCGTTAGGAGTAACCAGACTATAAAAACCACACCACTTTAAAATCTCCCTTATGAAGTGCCGAGCAGGTTTGTCCCGCATAGCCAGCTCCACATTTAGCATAAATAAATTATAATCTTTTTCTTCCGCTTTTGCAAGCTTTTTTTCTCTTGCAACGGTATCATCTACCGATTCCAGGTTATCGTATTCCTCGTGAACATTCATCATAATAATTGACCCTCCATCGGCAGCGTTTCGGTCAGATTAAGCCCTGCTTCGCTCATATCCTTAGCCGCTGAAGCTCTATTTGCGTTAGCTTCCTCCTGCATAACTGCCATCTGAGCTTGCTCGGCTTTTTGCTGCTGAGCTTGCATCGTCTGTGCTCTCTGCTCTCTAGCTGATTTCACCTGACCACGCGAAAACATGTGGGCTGGATTAACGCCTTTGATATTCGCGTAGTCATAGACAATGCTATCAAAGTCCGGTATGTCCATAACTTCCTGACGATATTGAGCCACACCGCCAACAAGCTGCAAGAAATCCTGCACAGGAATAGCTGCCATCGACTTCATCATCTGCGCCAACAGCGAGGTAAGTTCTACCTCAAGCGTAAGATTCTCATTCGCGTACTCTTCAGGCAAAGGCGGCAACTTCCCTGCTCTTGAACATATGTTAAAACTCCGGATACCAATAGGCATAATACCTTCGTAGAAGAAACGCTCAAGAGTCGGGCCAAGTCGGATGAATTTTTCTGAATCTATTTGATCAACTTGTCGAGCTTTCAGCGGCGAAGCATTCGGATTCCTTGACGCTGTGAGAAAAACGTCATTAAAGAACACTTCCTGAAGAATCTTATCAAGCGACATTTCCTGCTGTGCTGCGCTGGCATGATCGAAACGTGTGTCGTAAGCAGGTGTTATGATCTGCTGCGGGTCAACATAGTAATTGAGGGCATCCGGATAAGTTCGAACCTGACCTTTCATGTGGACAGGAACATTCAGAGGCGGTCGAATCGACTTGTGATAAGCAATCGAACCACTTTTGACTACCTCCTGTAGTCGTTTTATCGTTTGAACGGCTTCCATTCCGGGGCCAATACCATACTCGTCGGAAGACACAACATCAAAACGCACAGTCGGCCAAGGAAATTCATTGCAGCCTTCGACGCCAAGAAATTCCCGATACTTGTTATCCGGATCAATCTTGCTTTTTATTCCACCATCATACTGGCTCTTGCTCTCACACTGCAAAATGTAAAAACGGGTAAAAGGCATATCCATAAATCTCTCAGGGACAACACCCTCTACTACCGTATACCAAAAATCGAGAGTGGCGTCTCGCTGCTGTAGCTTTTCAAGCATTTCAATCGGCAATCTGTCTCCGAATTTCTTATACAGTTGCCAGAAATTCATATAGATAGTCCTATAGTATCTGTCAACTATATTGAAATCATTCGTACCAACAGCAAACTCACCGAATGTCGGAACATGAAAATGTAATGCAGTGTCCTTCGGACCAGGATTCACCCCGCAGCTCGCAGTCCCAAAGGCACACGATTCTTTGTAGAAATTGGTAATCGTCTGATAGAAGTTTGCACGGCGAAGCTGACTATACATCTCTTCTTTCGCCTCACTTAGCCAAATATTCAAAGGTCGTATTTGCCGCAATGCCCGATTAGCGAATTTAAAATCTATCCAAGGACGGCTGGACGGCGTTATCCCCTCTTTTAGCGCAGACACCAAAACCTCGAAAGCTTGTTTACCTTTCGGGTTAACAATCTTCGAGGATACGAGAGTTCGTTTCTTCGGCCTAGTATTCGCTGTGAAAATACCCCTAGCCGGAATAAGCCAATCCGATACTTCTCTGGCGTCCGGAATCCAGTCGTTACGTATGTTAATGAGCTGCGCGTACTCATTGAGACGAGTTTTGACCGTAGCTCCGTCGCCGTCTTCGAATTGCACTTTAAACTCTTTCATTTAGGAGATCTCCCAAGGAGCGAAGTGGTAGTGTTAGGATCATCCTCATCATCTATATTCGTAAGTATTGTCCCTAACACACCCTTGCGCTTTATATCCGCGTCAGTTATCTGTTTATCAAGTTTAGCTTTTAACGCTTGATTCTCTTTATCGTAGTCCAAAGCGTCTATAGTAGACGTATCAGGTACTGCCGCCGTTGTTCGAAAGAGTTTTTGCTGCTCCAGCATTTGTTGAGTGATAGTTGTCTGTTGCTGCATCATCATCATCATCGGATTTATCAACGCACCAATATCCGGTCCTTCCGCAGCCGGTTGAGCCTCAACTTTAGGTTTGTCTTTTCCTTTCCCACCCATTTTATCAACCTCCTAACGCGCCAAGGATTCCACCAAGAAGATTGCTCGGATCTTCTTCGCCTTTATTAAGTTTGCCAAAAACAGCTTTCGGGTCAACAGCTCCACCAGCTTCAGCGCCCTCTTTATTTTCCTCATCCTGTTTCTTCGCTACACCACGAACAACATCCAGAGTCCATCTATTGCCGTTGGCCCCGTATTGACTTTCGAGAGACTGAAGTTTACTCTCATCCCCCTCTGACCAAAGCGAAGCAAATGTGTTATTTATCCGCTCTTTTCGCTGCTCAGGAGTATAATTGTAGTCCGCCCCGGACGTTTTCGCATAGCCCATTTCTTCCGCGATAGTCGAATCAGTCTTGTCTACTGCCTGATTTGCCGCGGCAAATTTTTGCCGATACAAGCTGTCGATCTGAGATACTGCGTATTTTCGATCAGCTTCAGCTTGCTGCTTGGCTTGCTCTGCGGCGTAGTCAACAGTGGGTCCAGTATTAAATTCCGGCATCTCAAAAGCAAAACCACCGCCGCCAGAAGGTTGGCCCCATACACGGCCTTCATTTTGTCCATATACAGTATAGTGATAATACGGGTTCATCCCAGATTCCGCTACATCAGGGTACATTTCATAGTATTTTTGGCCTTCCTGAGTAGTCGGTCCGCCCATGATATCCCCGCCGCCGCCTTTCCCGCCCATATTAACTACCTCTGTAGTTGAAATTATTTTTAAGCTACTCCGGTTGCGCCAGTTCCGCCAGCGTCGCTAGTCCCGCCCATATCTCCGCCAAACCCGCCGCCAAATCCGTCATTACCTTGCCCATCACCGTCATCGAGCAAGCTACCAAAAGGGTCAGATTTTTGCTGCGCTGTCGTGGTGGCAACCGCAGCGTCGGCGGTTTCTTTGTCTTCTCCAAATTCGCTGATACCGAACATGCCCCCTAAGTAGCCTTCTTCCGCTGAGGTTTTTACTCTGCTGTAAGCTTCAGCGGCCATTAGCGCGTTTCCAGTTGTTACACCTACCGCCAACGCAGCCCCCAAAGCCAGCCCCTCTCTAGCCATGCCTGTATTAGATACCTCGCCCCCGGCATAGCCTGGACTTCCTGAGCCGTCACCACCTTGCGACTTGGAGTTTTTCTTATCCCGCTGCTGATTAGAATAAGCCGCTACTTGGTTTTGCGACAGAGGCGTCCCGCGTTCCACGAAAGCTCCTCCACCCCCGCCTTTGCTACCCATTATATAGCTCCTTAACGCTTAGTTTGCTTAAACAGCCATTGACGTACCTGTCCTCATTCGGCAAGTATAGGACGTTCTCCAACTCGCATACCTGCTTAAAGCCGACTTTGCGAATAAAGCAAATAGCCTTTCGATTCGTTACCGGCGTTATCCCTACAAGTGTAGATATATAGTAGTCTGGACCGCCAACTGCGGTGTTGAAGTGTTGTTCACATCCCTCTTTCGCTATCCTCACCGTAGCCGGTCCAAAGTAATCAGGGTGCATACTGAAATGAACTTGAGCAACCAATCCGCTTATGTTATTCAGCATGGTATCGGCGCATACTTTCTTATTAACCGTGTCCCACATAATATAACATAGATTGTTTTTAATTGTAAGCATTTCTTTTACATCTTTCAAATTTGGCTCAAGAGTATCACACAATCTATCCTTGAGCAAATTCGCTGCAAGCAGGTCTTCCCAATATTTAACTACCGCGTAGTTAGAAAGATCAAACACCCTATATCTGATATATCTATTTGCTACAGCTAACGCAGCCATGCTCAAGACTCCCTATTAAGATAGTTATTCGGATCATATCCCTGCTCGCTGTTCATCTGGCTCATTATTATCTGTATGGCCTCTTCAGAAGAAGACGCTGAACGAACATCGTTCTCTAAGCTGAGTTGTTCTATACCGCCACCAGCAAAAGTTAGGGCCGCCGAATCCGAGTCGTTTGGTGAGCCTCCGATAAGCTCTGCAATCTTCCGCTTGTTCATCAGCTTTATACGGTTCGATGTATCTGCTTTGTCCAACAACTGATTCGTTGACTGCTTGAGCAGACCATCATCGTCAGGAACCGACCCCCAACCTAGCCAATTCTTATACTCAAGGTACATGTACGCCCGCTTGTTCGCACAAGACGGCTTGGGCGAATGACCATTGAACCAAACCGGGATAACTACATGCTCAAGTCCCTTACTGCGTAAGCGTGTTATAACACCTTCGCCCTGACCTGCATCTATATAGATAAACTGTGGCTTGTCCTTCAGATACTCTTCATACAAAAAGTCAGCCTGATATATAGAATCCTTGTTCTTCAGGCGTATCGGCTTAAACATAACCGGCCCTTTACGTTTTACGAGAGAAGCCGGATCTATCGTATATCCAGGGTCATACCCATATATAAGAGGATGATGACGAGTAGCCCCAGGAGCAAGTTTCCTTTCCAGCGCCTGATAGTACTCTTCTGGAGTGATCAATACTTCAGAAGTCTTCGCGAAGAAGTTACACTCCATCTCACGGTCAAACGACCCCGGCGTTTTGCGCTCCATCAAGATACGCATTTGCCGTAATTGATCGTCAGTGAAAATACCGGTCTCAGACGCTTTGAATATTACGCTGTTCCATTCAGGAAACTGATCATCTTGTCCCAACTTGTAAAAGTCGAAGAACATATCTAGACCTTTTACAGTCCCGATGATCAACGCTTTACCCTGGCGATCCTGCATTGCAGGGTACAGAACCTCGTAGAACGCGTAAGACGAGTTCACCCAAGAGGCCATTTCGTCCATTACTGATGCATCTATGTAAATACCGCGGAGCGCCTCAACGTTCTCAGAACCAACGAGAAATATCTGGCCCCCATTCGGCATGTCTATCCTGAGTTCCGTCTCATTAAACCCTACCAAGTTGCCAAAATTAGCCAAAAAGGTCTTGAAATACGACCAAACTACCCTCTTCGCCTGCTTCTGATTAGGCGCTATGTAGTACCCACGGAAGTCAGAACCTCCCGCCAAGGCTTCTTTTATCAACCAGATAGCCGCCGCTACCGTTTTCCCAAACCGACGATGACAAACAGCTGTAAGAAAACGGTAGCCCCACAGCCCCTCCTCCAATTTCTGTTGGTACGGGCGCGGCTTATACGGTATGACAATACGTTTCGTATCCCCCATGAGCTATCAGCCCCCTATCTCTATTTGATAGGACTGCTGGTGCTGCTGTGGAAGCTGAAACACTTTGCCAGGAGTAGAGATAGCCTTCTTCACATGATCCTTGAAGTCGTCCCTGATACGCATACGCTCTTCAGGAGCCTCGAAAGCGATCTGAATAATGTTCGCCGTCTGATTCTGATTGACCGAAGGCTCTTTCACATTGTGATACGAACCAAGAGTAAACTTAACCAGAGAAGCAGGCATCCTATCTCTAAGGCCGTTGATGAGGCAATGATCCTCAATCCGCGTTAAAGCTGATAACAGTTCGTGTATTGAAGACTCGGGGTATTGAGAATCATCATCTTCCCAGTGTTTTAAGGTACTGACGATATCCTGAGTCCTGTTGAAACCTATCGCCAAGGCCAAACCCGGAACCGTAGGCGGAAGCTCCTCGCTCTCGCGCATTGCGAAAAATAGTTCAATAAGGATATGAAGAAGGTCAGGATCGTGCATAGTTAGATTGTTCATGGCGTAACTCCTATAATATATTAATAGGATGATTATAGCATTAGTGGAGATATATGTCAAGTTATTTTTAACTACAGAGGTAGTCGAAAAATTTTGCATAAAAAATTTTAGGGGGAGAGTGCTATCGAAAGTGTAGCAATTGTATACAATCTTTGTACACTAAAATAGTATATTAGTTGTTGGGGAGCATTTTACGATTTTAGTAGTTGCGACACCGAACAGAATAGAAATTTAGAAAAATAGTAGTGATGACACCGAACAGAATAGAAATTTAGAAAAATTCGTGAATGGGTGTAACGCTAATCTAGCCGCCGCCAGTTTCCCCCGGCCCCCGTCCTTCCTGCGCGCGCATACTGGCGCGATAGTAAGCGCGCACGTACCCCATCGCCTAGCGCGTGCGTTGATCCAACTCGACATCGAGGTAGACATGAGCTAGACATCTATCGACATCGGGCCAGGCATTCGCGTGCGTGCGCACTGGCGCGCTTAGTACGTGAGCATACCACCGATTGCGTATGGCGCAAGAATTGCAAACGGTACTGGCACCGTTTACTAAAAAGCCTTGTTCGGTGCCACGCTCTCTACAAAATAACTACACATGTAGTCGCACCGTTCGAACGGTACTGGCACCGGTTACATTCCGCTCCATTTTACGCAATGTCCGGTGTTACTACTACTATAACGCTATATTCGCGCATTTCGTCCGGTGCTGGCACCGTTTGAAATGGGCATATATGCTCCGTTCGGTGCTGGCACCGATCCATTTCGGCTGCTAGTCCGGTTAGGCTTTGTCTAAATATCGCATATATGGGCACTTTTACGTTTTAAGTGACAATAACGCCGTTTTTGTCAGGCTTTTTTTTATGTAATGATATCATGCTGTTACAAGAGTATATTAAAAACAGGGGTATCTTACTTGAACAAAAGGACTTGTCAGGTAGTCTGCAAGTGTCTGAAATGATTGGTTTTCTGACACGGTTACCACTGTAGGGGTAAAATTGACAAAAAGTTTATAGAGAAAAAATAAAAAGGTATCAGATTGTATACAATTACGGTATTCAGGCCGCTACTAAAAAAGTAGCAGATATATCTTTCTTAAACTCTTTAGAAGGAATAAGGATACTACAGAGCCTACCGTATCAATAAATGAATCATAACGGCAACTTGCAAGCATCCTGACAAACTCTTTTGTTTTTCAAGATCCACCTGCCAGCCATGCGATACTACCAATTATCCAACAGTATCAAGCACTTAATCAGTGACACTACCGATTCGGCGCTATCACCGGTTAAACCACAAAAGTACCCATATATGCTCCACATAGACAAAGCCTAACCGGACTAGCAGTCGAAATGGATCGGTGCCAGCTCCGTTCATGCCATATATGCCCATTTCAACCGGTGCCAGCTCCGTTAAACGGTATCACGGAGAGTTATTTTAACTACCGAGTAGTTATTTTTTCATTTTTGCTATTGACAACACACTTTCAAAACTGGTAAGATAAAATAAAAACACCACAGGTTAAGCGAAAGCTTAAATAGCCAACAACTCAACAAACGGAGATACTGAAATGAGAAAAGCAATAATGACAATAGTAGTAATTGGTATAGTTGCAATGTTCGTAACTTCAATTCACAAATTTGAGCCTAAACAAGTAACGAGTGTGGACATTACTTGTAAAGACGGTTCTTACTATCGCGCAGCTAGTTTAATGGAAGAATGGCGCTGTGATATAAAACGCCTTGATATTAACTACTGAGTAGTCATAAACCAGCAACAGCACATCAAACCAGGAGGATATTACCATGTCGAAACAAACCGCAAACCAGACCAAAAAAGTAGACTTCGCCACCTTGTCAACCAAACAAATCAAAGATATTCATCATAGCCTTCATACTAGATTCATGGCAGTAAATGCCGTGTTGGTCAGTAAGTCAACCTATGAGATTCAAATGTCAGGTAGTCACTGCGCAACGGTGAAAGTTGTTGATGATACCCTGATAATTGTTGAAAAAGGACAGGCCAGCACAATAAAATTTGCGGATAAGCCTAACCTAAAACTTTTTCTTGACAGGGTAGCGAACAGTTACTATAGTAAAGGTTCTTTACCAGTACTCGAAACGAAACAGCCTGAAGCGAGCCAGGCACCTACAACCAACAAAACAAAAGGAGTAAATACCATGGAAACTAAAACCGCTGCTACTTATGTCGATGTGAACAAAATTCAGTCAGCTCTTATTAAAAATGGTTGGGCTGTCAAGGATGGCGTCTACTCTTCGAAGGCCGATTGTCACGTTATGTTCACTGAACAGATTGTTACCATTGCCAGAGACGGCGAAAAGCAAAAGATCAAAATTCAGGAAGCAACCGATAAGAGCCTTATTGCATGTATTCAGTCCCTCAATACGAAAGGCGATGTGTTGAAGCATACCGCCATTAAGGGTCTTGTCGCCCCTGTATCAGCTACTCAAACCGCCAGCAAACCGGCATCAACTCAAACCGTCGAACGTGAGCAGTCACCCGGCAATAAGGAAAAAGCTATGAAAACCGATACCGCCGAAAAAGCCAAAAAAGAAGAAAAAACGGCAACTCCACCTGCGCCCCCGAAACGTCCTGAGAATCCGAATGCAGACGGCGCAACTCCTGTATTCGACATGTTGGCGAAAGCCGTTGAGGTTACGGAGAAAACCGAGAAAGAGCTTGTCTCGGTATGGGCACCAATTGCCACAAAATATGCTTACTCGGTCAAGGGACTCATCGCTGACATTTTCGCTGAAGGTCGTTGGCCTGAGAAGCTTAACAAAGACGGTATTCCGTTTGAAGTTGACGGCTTCACTGTTCCGGCAGGGTACAAGGGTGTGTATGACGCAGAAGCCGCAAGTGGCCATGACGGTCCCGGTCACATGGTAAATCGTGCCGCCCGTATGTTCACGAAATTGAATCCTGATGCGAAAAAACGTGCAACCACTTCCGGCGGTACGGGACTCCCGGCAGATTCGAAAAACACCGCTTCCGACAAGACGCCGTTTAATCCCGAAAAGGCTATGGCGGAAATGTCCCGACTTGCCGCTAAATTGTCGCCGGAAGATCTCAAGTCGTGGCTCAACTCGGATCAATCGGTTCTTCCGATTCTCAACGAAATGATCGAAGAAGCCGGAAGCCAGGAAGATTTGCTTGCTGGACTTGACAGCTAAACGAGAACGATTCTCATTGTAGGCATTACCGAAAAGGCCAGTCTAGCAGATTGGCCTTTTTCATAATGCTCACAAAGCAGACGTAAGCAGTACTAAAACAGAAAAAACCATATCCAAAGGAGTAGCATACCATGACAAAGCAAGTTGAAGTTGCCCCCGGTCTAATCATCGAAATAATCATTTTTCGTCCTGTAAACCTTTTCGAGCAAACTCCTTTCGAGGATAGCTTTGTTGATATTGAATACGAAATTGAAAATATCAGCGACACAAAGCAGATTGAAAATCATTCTGTAAACACTTTACTTTTGTCCTAATCCATATATGCTATACTATCGGCGCTGTTTGGCGAGGAAGCGAATATTCTTTTCATTCTTAACTACCACGTAGTCAAAATCTGATATGGAGTAAAAACGAAATGGCAAAGATACTTGATGTTTACGGAAAAGAAATGTTTTCAGATGATAATTTAAATCTGATTCAATTGGCGGAAAAGCACAAAGCCGATCTCAGCAGGGCCGATCTCAGCAGGGCCGATCTCAAAAGGGCCGATCTCAGAGGGGCTAATCTCAGAGGGGCCGATCTCAAAGGGGCTAATCTCGAAGAGGCCAATCTCGAATGGGCCAATCTCGAATGGGCCAATCTCGAAAGGGCCAATCTCAGCGGGGCTAATCTCAAAGGGGCCGATCTCAAAGGGGCTAATCTCGAAGAGGCCAATCTCGAATGGGCCAATCTCGAAAGGGCCAATCTCGAAAGGGCCAATCTCAGCGGGGCTAATCTCAAAGGGGCCGATCTCAAAGGGGCTAATCTCGAAGAGGCCAATCTCGAAAGGGCCAATCTCAGCGGGGCTAATCTCAAAGGGGCTAATCTCGAAGAGGCCAATCTCGAATGGGCCAATCTCGAAAGGGCCAATCTCGAAAGGGCCAATCTCAGAAGGGCCAATCTCAGAAGGGCCAATCTCAGAGGGGCCAATCTCAGAAGGGCCGATCTCAGAGGGGCCGATCTCGATCTTTCGTCTGGTATTCCTTATCATTGTGGCGGTACGAAAGTAAAAGGCGATGATAGGCTTTTCTCGCAAATTGTATATCATCTTACAAGACAAGATTGGTCAGCTTTAAGCGAGATTAACAAGAAGTTTTTAGCCTCGATCCCGAAAGATATCGTTAATTCTTTTTGCAGCTATCGAGACGATCTAACTACCATGTAGTTAAAATCTGAAGGAGTCTTAATTACCATGAAATTGGACAATCAAAAACTACTTGTTATCAGTAAAAGGTATTTCTGGCAAGCGGTAGCTGGCACTTATGTTATAGGGCTTTTAATAGGCTTTGCTATCGGACTATCGTCTCGTAATCTCTGAGGTAGAATATGATCGTAAGAAAAGGCTGTCATAGATGTTTCAATTGCCTACAAAGGACGTTCCGCAATTGGGACGAATTTGTAAAATGGCTGGATATGGAAAGAGGAATGGTTCCCCAGAAAAGATGGTATGATGTTTTCCACAAAAACGGAGAGGTACTTACTGTCTTTTGGTGCAAGGTTCCGGAACGTCCTTACAATCTGATTATCCGTAATCCGATAAAGGCACACTACAAAGCGGGTACAAGTTGTCATCGTCGTGATGAAGATCCGAGAGCAGATTAAGTCAAATCCATATATGCCCATATATGCAACGATTTTTCTTGACACGAGTCAACCTACGTGTTATAGTCTAGTCTTGCATATATGGGGCATATATGGGCATATATGGCTTAATAAAATAACTACCATGTAGTCAAAATCTGAAGGAGCTGAAAATGCCTAAAATGATATCAAGTAGTGAAGCAAAAGCAAGGTTGGCAATTTGGCGATGGGCGGAAAGAGCAGTTGCTCATCTTTCTGAAAAAGAGCAAGAGCGACTTCTCGAAATAGCCTTCGCTATGATACTGAATGGCAATCTAAGAGGCGATATCTCGGAAGCCTGGAAGTCTCTCGGATACACCATGTTGGAAATTCCGGATCTTTATTTGTAGTATAAAACCAGAAAAACCATAACTGAAGGAGAGAAGACTATGTTACCAAAAATCACGCATCAAGAATTACCCGATTTCATCGACCTTTGCGTCAAGACAGGCGACAATCTGCTTATCGTGGGTGAACCTGGAATAGGTAAGACTGTCGGTATAGTCGAGTACGCAAAAGAGAATGGCTTTGGCTTGCAGCTTGCGCATCCCGCCGTTGAAGATCCAACCGATATCAAAGGCTATCCGGCAAAAGCTACTCGTGTCGTTACGCCTGAGCAGGACGCCCTTGATTGCATGCTCAACGGCGAAGAACCGGCAAAGCCAGTTACGCAGGACATAGCTACGTTCTTGCCATTTGGTAACATGCTCAAGATCATGGACGCAAGAGAGCCTATGTTCTGGTTCATTGATGACTTCGGTCAGTCGCCCTATAGCCTTCAGGCTGGATACATGCAGTTTCTCGGCAGTCGTGAGTTATGCGGGAACAGGATACCCGATTGCGTACACATCATCGCAGCCACAAACGGACGCGAACACAAAGCTGGCGTGAAGGGGCTACTTGAGCCGGTGAAATCGCGTTTCGGGTATATCGTTGAGCTGGTGCCTGACCAGGATTCTTTCCGAGACTACTGGTTCAAAAAACAACTACCTCATGTAGTCACGGATTTCTTGAACTATACCCCTGGCGCTCTTTGCGACTTTAAGCCCAATGTTGGTATGGAGAAATCGCCTTGCCCGCGTCTTTGGGAAAAACTCGGTAAGGCTCTTCAGCTGGTTATCAGCTTGCAAACACAAGGCGCAGGGAATCCCACTTTTGTAGAAAAAATGTGTGTGTCGGCTGTTGGGGAAGAGTACGGACGGCAGTTTTATGCTTTCCTCAAACTATATGCCAAGCTGCCAAGGTACGAGGAAGTCGTTGCCGATCCGGAAGACTTCCCGATTGACCATACCCTGGATATCAGATACGCTATGCTCGGTATGTTGGCGAACAAGGGCGAGTTGAGACATTCGAAACAGCTCTTTACCTACATCGAAAAACTGAAGAAAGAGTATCAGGTCATTTTCATGCGTACTCTTGCAGCTATGAAATCGCCTTTGGTTAAATCGAAAGAGGCACGTACTTGGGTAGCTTCAAACCCGCAAATCTACTTGACGGCCATCGAGCATGGCGAGTCGTTTTAGCTTTTAGCTTGCAGGGTATAATCTGAAGTGCTATACCCTGTGACTTAGAAGTTAACTACCATGTAGTCAAAAACGTATAGCGAGGACTAAACCATGAAAAGTATAGAAGATATCAGAGCATCGCTTATTGTTCGTTTCCCGCTCATGACCAAGACGTTGCTGAGCCTTCCGTTTGAGGAGGATAAGAAAGTAGATACACTGGAAACTGACGGAAAAGTAGTCAAGTATAATCCTGACTTCTTTTATGCCTACAAGCCTACTGTCCAAGAGTACTTTATGATGCATGAAGTTGCGCATGTATTCCTTGGGCATCACTTGCGGATACATCCTGAGATGGATTTCGAGGACGCTAATCTTGCGATGGACTATGCGGTTAATGACTTGCTGCACGACGCTAAGTTCCATTTGCCTGAAGGCGTAGCGTACAAATATAAGTATCGCGGTTTGGCCTTTGAAGAAATCTATGATCTTGTTCACGTAGACAAGAACGAAAACTTCAACGCGCAATCGAATGGCATAGTCAAACCGTCGCCTGATCTGAGCGAAGACGGAGAAGGTTCCGGCGAGGGCATAGACTGCGATGATCAACTACCGAGTAGTCAAAATACTGAAGCCAAGAGGCAAGAGCTTATCGACCAGCATAATCAGGGTATGCAGGAAGCATTGCAATCCGCCATGATGATGGGCGCTTTATCCAAAGAGCTGCAAGACTTGTTCAAGAAGCTTCTTAAGCCTCAGATAAATTGGGAGGACGCCTTTGCCGAGTTGCTGATTAAAGCTACGGATCGAGAGGACTATACTTTCAGCCGTCCAAACAAGCGATATGACAGCGATTTCATCATGCCGAGTTTGTACTCTGAGAAGGCCCATAATCCTTTTATCGTGATTGACTCTTCAGGCTCAGTTGGCAGAGAACTAAAGGCTAAACTTGCTTCAGATGTTATGCGCCTGATAGAAGACATTCAACCTGACGAGGTGACGGTTGTTTCCTGTGATGCTCAGATGCATCTAAGCAGTATGCAGAAGTTCGAGAACGGGGATACTCCCGACAAGATCAATATAGTAGGCGGCGGGGGAACAGATTTTAGACCGCCTTTTGAATATTTGGAAAAAATTGGAGAGGAGCCTGATGTTCTGGTATACCTTACCGATGGGTACTGTAGCAGGTTCCCAAAGGCTCCATCGTACCCGGTAATCTGGTGCGTATGGCAGGACAGGCATCCGTTTAATCCGCCGTTTGGCGAGGTAATAGTTATCTCAGAAGGAAAATAACTACAGGAGGTAGTTGAAATGGGCGAAGCAAAGAGAAGTAAAGAAGCAAACGGAAACAAGATAGACCTTGCGTTGCTGGCGCGAGGTTTGAAGACAACTACCATGTCTCACGTAACCCTTGATGCAAATGAGAAGATGACCGGAGAAGAAATGTTCTCTATGATCGGCGGGATTGAAGACTTAGATATAGACCCGTTCATTCAAGCCTGTAAAGGACTTAATCCTTACTGGAACTGTCTCGAAAAAGCTATTATCGTTCAGAAGGGCATGCAATCCGGCCATGTAGTAATGGGTTCTTTGTACGTCTGGAACGACAAGATGAATGCTCAGTATGGCTACGCCTGGAATCCACCGAAAGAGTTCCATGCTTGGTGGCAGCCTAATCTGAGTAAGAAAGCACCTATCATAGACATTGCCCTGCCAGGCGTAATAGCCAAAGGCTCGACTATTAGAGATGAACAAGGGCTTATACTGACAGGGCGAGAGCCTGTAATTCTGGCCGGATACCCCCCGTTCTGGCTTGAATACGATCATAAAATTATTTTTACAGGAAACTGAAAATAGCCCTTGACAAGTGCTTGATATCATGTTATATTATTATCTGTCACAATACAAAGGGCTACTACATGATACGGATTACGCTTCTCACCCCCACTTGGACGGAAGCGCAAACGTGTAAGCTATTCTCCCTGGAAAATGGAAAACCAAAACTAGAGAAGCCGTATAATCTAGGGAAGTTTTTTCGCTACAAGGAGCTGCAAGTCGATGGACTTGTTGGTTGGTTTAAACTGCTTTCACGTTGCGCCAATGCTCCGGTTATTAGAATCGCAGGGCGACCCTCTACAGGATTGCCAGATACAGTACAACGACTGAAGGAAAATTTCTTTAGTGGTGGTACTAATCTGTTGCTAATTGACGCTGACGACTGGCCTGTACCACAAGGTTTCAGTCTTCGCACGAAAGAGAACATATACGCTACTGTAAAAGAAATTCTCGTTAACAGAATGGGGCTTAACCCATTGAAGGACGCAGCATGTTGTGTTCTACTGTCTAATTCGTTTTGGTATTGGAGCAGGATTCGGGCGCATATTTATTTTGAGTTAAGCGAACCGATAGACCTGGACCTTTTGCATACTTGGGGATACGCCTACAACGAGGCGTCACCTGAGTATAAGATTGATCCGACCTTGTTCCGCCAAGTGCAGCCGGACTTCATATCAAAGAGACAGTGTATAGGGTTCGCTGATCCCTTGCCTGATACCCTCCGGCTTACTTTGCATTGTGACAACCTTGCGCCCACTGTGAATAAGGCTGTCTTGGCGGAACATCTTCAGAAAACGATTGATCAATCGAAACTTTATCAACCCGTTTCAACTACAGGGGTAGTCAATAGTTCTGGCGCAAAACTAGGGGTTACCTGGGAAGAGACACTAAAACTCTGCGGATCGGCGCAGCACGGAATCAATGAACCTGCTTTCAGGGCTTGCGCTCAGATGGTTCAGGCGCTGGGAAACCAAGTTGTTAAAGACAATCTTAACTACTATGTTGACAAGGTATTCGCGCTTACATGGCAAGCCATTCAAAGCTACGGAGTACGAGGAAATAAAAAGGATCGTGATTACTACGACCGAGCGAGGTTCCGAAACTACCTGACCACTTCTTTGCAGAAGCAATTTGGGGAGAGTTCTGACTCCAAAGTATCTGAAGTGGCTGCGGTACTCAAGAAGGTTATTGAAGGCGGCAATCCCGCGCTGTTGTTTGACCGGGATATGCTAGAGAACTACCGTTACATCAGGTCTAAAGATCCCGGCAAATGGGCGACGATAAAGAACATCGTTAAGACTAAGCTGAAAGGGAAGGTAACTACTGCCGACCTTGAGAAAGCTCTTGTGTCCGTAAACAAAACGGATGTTGGGGCTATGATGGATCAGGTCATAAACTCTTTTCAGTGGATAGAAGGAGCTATTGATCTCGGCTTGTACTGCAAGAAAAAGACTGCTTGCGGGTACAATCTGATAGATATAGGATCAGGAGTAGAGAACGATCTGTATCACAAATCCATCGAGCTTTTCTCGGACGCTACGCCCATGCAATTTGAGCGTAACATTATGAAAGTTCTGGTAGCTAAGTCTCGCGACCCGCTGACAACGTTGTTCAGCAGAGTTGTTGTCGAAAACAGATGCTACTCAGAAATAAAAGGCAAGAAGACAACCACGTATTTCAACGTAGGAGTAAACGCTGCTGGAAAATTGACTACCTGTGTAGTCAACGAAGATGGAATCAGTATGATACCGAGTTCTGATTCTCCTGTGATATGGTCAACTGACCGGCAGATAATGCCTTGTGAGATTTTAGAAGAGACGAACGTTACCGAGAAAAGGCGTGACGCTCTTATAAAAAATTACATCTTAGGTATGCGTAACCTGCTCACTGTTGAGGACGCAGACGCTTTGATAGATGTTATCTCCTGGCAAGTAACATCCGTAATAAACAGTGGAACTGCTTTGTTGTTGGAGTTCACAGGCGGATCTGATTGCGGTAAAAGTACCTCGGCGCTGTTTGCTAAAGAGCTTATAGACCCAACTTCATCGGATATAAAGGAGGCTCCAGATTTACACAATGGTCTGTATAAGAAAGAGGACTTGGCGAAGATCCTCAGAGCCAGGCACGTAACAATCATCGACAACCTGAGTAACCTGTCGCCTACGCAGCAAGACTTATTATGCTCGATAGCGACTGGCTGGAAGTTCGACTTACGGGTTATGTATACCCAACAGTTTGTAAAGCTGGTCATAAAGAAGCCGATAATACTAACTTCTCTTTCCCCTGTAATAACGAATCAGGACTTGCGCTCAAGGTCCATAAGCGTAGCTGTAAGCGGGAAGAAGAAAAGAATGTATGGTGATGTGTTCGAGTATTGGAACAAGAACAAAGCGGAAATGCGAACAGGGCTTTTGTATCTCGTATCAAAGGTAATCAAGTACGTTAATGAGTTGAGAACTGGCCGGGGTAATACAAACGGCAGGGACTTATGGGGCGAGGCTGCGAGGTTCGTGGTTATGAAGCATATAAACTTCAAACACGGTAGCGACACGCTTATCAAGAAACATATAGCCAGTAGAAAGCGGGAACGGGATATCTCCGAAGCTTTAGTATCTGCGGGTTCCGCTCAGATCATAGCCTGGATATGTAAAGACGGAAAGACTTTCAATACGAAGAAATTCACGTCATCCGCGTCTGCGCTTTACCTTCAGTTCCGTAAGTTCATTAACGAGAACGCAGGAGAAGTCGTACATATCCATGGTATAGCTGTGGAGATATCAACGCAAAAAACATCAAGCAGCCCAAGGTCATTTGGTATGATGCTGAGTAGGCTACGTGCAGATATCGCAGCGACAGCAGGATGGGATGTGGAACGCAGATCAGTCAACGGGATTGCCAAGTGGATCTTTTCTAGGATAGATTAGAAGAGAAAACTTGACAATTCTATAACAGTGATTATAATATAAGTATAACAAAAACAGGTGAAACCATGAAACTAAATATGTTTTTAGAAAAAAATGCAATATCGGTAAGACGTATGCGGGAAGAGTTGGCTGAAGAATATCCGAACGCTCCCGGCCTAACAACTCTTCAGGACATTGCAGTGGGCACAGCAGAGCCAAGACTCGAACTGGCATTGATGATTTCTAAATGGTCGAAAGGCCAGATAGATTTTCACGATCTTCTCGTTGACCGTAAACGGAAGTACACGGAACACGGAGATGCCATATTCTCCTTTACGAAACCTGAAGTTGATCGGGTTGGCAAGAAGAAAGCGCAGAAAGAAGCTCAAGCTTTAGCGCTGCCAAAGAGAGATGATGACGGTGATCTCGATCTTGACGAAGCTTTAGATAATTTGTTGAAGTAAGCGGAGCAGTAAAACAACTACACGGTAGTCAAAATCAAAAACGAAAGGAGTCACAATTATGAAACTCATGGTAGACATGACAAGCGCAGAAGACATGGCAAGAGCAATCTCCCTTTTAACCTCCCTGACCGGCGGTGTTTCCACAGCTACCTCGGTGACGGTTACTGAAACAACTCCCGGTCTGACTGAAGACAGCGGCGAAGACTTCTCGGATATGCTCGGCGGGACTGAAGGCGGTGATGAACTTGACAGTCTCCTCGGCGGCGCAGAGGTAGAACCCGAACTGCCCACGGTCGAAGACATGAAAGCTGCTGTTAGCGCAGCTATCGGCAAGAAGGGCAAAGAGGCCACAACTGCAATGGTTCAGAAGGTCTTCGCCAAGCTGAGCGTGAAGAAAATGTCCGATATCAAGGAAGAAAAACGCCAGTCGTTCATTGACGTGATGGCCGGGTTCGCTGCTCAGAAGTAAATAACAGTTTGCTGAACGGGCGTTAAAATTCAAAAGGAGGAAGAAGCATGGCGGAGCATAGTAAGTTAATGTCTCCGTCAGCTTCCGCTTTATGGACTGTATGCACAGCGATGCCGCAAGCGTTAATAGACGCCAATCTCGCTTATCAGTCTTCAGCGGACGCTGACCTAGGGACATTAAAGCACGAATACGCGGAGCAGATATTCCTCGGTCTTTGGGACAGGAAGAATATACCTGACGAGCTGGTAAATTTCCCCGGTGTAGACGACCCGGTTATGGAGTGGAACGAAGTACTGATTGCGGAAGAAGCTGCAACTCAGTTACTCAAAGATGTATCCGACAAAGCCTACATACGAACGGAAATGTCTGTGGCTATGGACGGCTGGCGGAAAGACTGCTTTGGTACTTCCGATATCGTCTGCTATGACCCTTGTAATCCTGTTACCAAGCAAGGTAAGCTGTACGTAGTTGACTACAAATTCGGCAGGGTACGAGTGAATGCTTTCGGTAACTCGCAGCTTGGCATATACGCTATAGCAGCTATTGAAACTTTGGAAAAAATTTTTCCAGACATTCGGCAGAAGCTAGGCCACGTCAGCATGGGCGTTATCCAGCCGAAGACAGGACGTGGGTACTCTGCTTCTACAGAGTTAGCATCGGCCATGTATGAGTGGGATGAGACATTCCTGAAACCTGCTCAGAAAGCCGTGCTGTCAGGTGAAACGAAATTCGTACCGGGGCCGCATTGCTCGGACAAGTATTGCAAACTGCATCGCGCAGACAAGTGCCCTCATATCCAACAGGAAATTCAGAACGTGACTGACGAGTTCTTTAACCTCGACTTAGGCGCTATAAAAGCAGAACCGAGCCGGGATAACATCGACTTCTTTCGTAAGCTTATGAAGTACGATAAGCTTATCAGCAAGACTATCGAGAAAGCCTGGGCGGTAGCAACCGATATGGCGCTCGATGGCGAGAAGGTAGAAGGGTTCAAGCTGGTACTCGGTCAGAGTAGACGGAAGTTTAAGGACGAGAAAGACGCTGAAGAGTTCTTGCGGAGGAAGGGCATTCCAAAAGATCAGCGCTACAAGTCCAGTCTCATAACTGCACCACAGGCTGAAGCTGTCTTGAAGAAAGAGGGCAAACTTGACTCAGACAGAACGAAGAAAGCTTTCGAGGATTTGATCGAATGGACAGAAGCAAAGAAGGTACTTGTACCAGAAGACGATCCGCGAGAAGCTGTTTCATTCGCTACAATTCAGGACGAAGTAGACGAGATGTATGACTTAGGGACAGAAGGGCCGGGGGAGGACGACCTTCTCGATTCATTGTTACAGTAGGATTTCAACTACATGGTAGTCAAACACCAAAAGGGTGATTACCTAAACCAGAAGCACCACATTCAAAACCAGAAAAGGAGTAGTATCTATGAACCCCCAAGATATCAAAGCTAAGAGAATTGACACGGACCCGAATACTGTACGTGTTCTGATTGCCGGTAGAGCGTCTTACTTCTGCGGCTTGGAGGCTACGCTGGACGACAGTGATAATCCTCAAAGCAAGAAGAGCTTTAAGTCCGCTGTGCTGATTCCGAAAGACGCTCCTAAAGCCGCTCTCGGTATTCTCTCTTTGGCTGTGAAGGACGCCATCGAAATCGGTATCAAGAAAAAATGGAAAGGATCGAAGCCCCCGAAACTCGATCTGCCGATTCGCGACGGTAACATCAAGGCGCAGGAGAACGCCGACAAGTACGCTGCTTACGAGAACAACTTTCACTTCACAGCAAAACGTCAGGAAGAGAAAGGCCGTCCGGTGCTGAAGGCTTACGGTAAGATCGTCGAAGCTCAAGGCGTTATCGAATCAGGCGACTGGTGCGTATGGGATGTGAACTTCTACCCGTACTCGAACAAGAAGAATGGTGTAGCGGTTGCACTCAACGGTGTAACGCTTATTATGGAAGGAGAGCGTTTTGCCGGTGGGCCTTCCGAAGATTCCATTACCAATGAGGCCAATGACCTTTACGGCGAGATGCTGTCTAAAGGTCTGTCGGACAGCGTAGCCGACGATCTGCTTGGCGATTTGATGGGCGGATCAGGAGCCGGTAAAGCCGACGAAGATCCCCTCATGGCAATGTTAGGATAAGGCTATGGCTCAACACTCAACGGTCTTCTACCGCGTGGTCAAGGCCCACGTATGGAGAATGGAAAAACAACCGGAAGTATAAAACCCTGTGTATTACATAGCCCGGTCTAGCCCCGACACCTAGACCGGGCGTTTTAAGGACTCTAGTCATATATGATTGATTAGAAACTATTACATGGCAACGAGTTTGCCGAAGAAGGAGCGGAAATGGAAACTAAATACGTAGCTGGTTTTATGCTGTCTCATGACCTTAAGCGGGTTGCTCTGATTAGGAAAAATCGTCCTGTGTGGCAGGCTGGCAAATTGAATGGAATAGGCGGGCACGTAGAGTCAGGAGAAACCGATATTCAGGCTATGGTCCGGGAGTTTGAGGAAGAAACCGGACTTAAAACCGACGAGGAACTTTGGTTTAAATACGCGAGATTATCAGACAATGGTGCTTTTGCAGTTTCCTTTTTTGTCACTCAGGGATCCCTTCAATGCCTTGAGTCAAAAACAGATGAAAAAGTCGAAGTGGTAAATGTATCCGAGCTACATGAGATCGAAGCGATAGAGAATATCCCGTGGCTGGTTCATTTGGCTATCGACAATATCACTGACGGAAGACCGGCTTTTTGCGAGGTTACCTACCCATCGCTTCCTGGAGATGGTTGCTAGTCACCTTGCACAATATCGAAATAGTATCTACCAAAGAACAACTACCTTGTAGTCAAAAATAACCTGCTATGAACTTAACCGACCAAGACGTTTTCTTAGACTTTGAGACACGCAGCCGAGCTGACTTGAAGAAGGTGGGCGCTTGGCGATACGCCGAAGATCCAAGTACCAAGATCCTTTGTATCGCTTACGCCCTTGGCAACCGTGAGCCGATGATCTGGATAGAAGGACAGCAGCCGCCTAAGCTTCTTATGGAATGCATCAAGAGAGGTTATCGTATTCACGGCTGGAACTCATTATCTTTTGAACGTGCTATCTTTGAAGTCATAGCAGGACCACAACTCGGTTGGGCAACACCGAAACTTGAACAGTACCATGACACAATGTCAGACGCTTTAGCCTTAGCGCTTCCGGCGAGACTCGATGACTGCGGAATAGCTGTAGGCGCTTCATTTCTTAAAGACGCAAACGGCAAAAAACTTATTCAAAAATTATGCAAACCGATATCAGCCGGTAAGCTGAAAGGACAATTTAGAGAAAGAGACACGCATATAAAAGACTACGCGGATCTATATAGCTATTGCAAGCAAGATGTAAGATCAGAACGCGACGTATTCCTCAGACTGCCAAGGCACGTTGAAGGTGTAGAGCGACAGATAATGATATTGACTGCTGTAATGAATGAGCGAGGTTTGTTCATCGACAAGAATGCTGTTATCAAAATAGCAGAAGCTATAGAGATCGAGAAGGATATTCTCTGCACCGAGTTTGCACAGATAACAGGCGTTACTTCTCCGACAAAAAGAGCGGAGTTCTTGAGCTGGCTGCAAGCTAAAGGACTGAGAATAGACAATACACAGAAAGAAACTCTTCGTGATATCATTACTATGATAGACGAGAAGATCATAGGCAAGTATGTAAAATGGTGTGAACGTGAAGGACTGACTTACGGCGATACAGCTCAGGAAAGTTTTAACAATCTACCTGATGTTTTTAAAAACGCCATTGACTCAAAAGTTGTAGAGGTTAGACGAGCTATAGAGCTGGCGCAGTCGATAACGAGAACAGCTAATGCCAAGTACAAAGCTATCCTCAATTCGATATGTCTTGATGGGACTGTAAAGAACAATCTCATATATCATAAGGCGAATACAGGCCGCATGGCCGGTGCTGGTTTTCAAGTTCAGAACCTTGCTGCTGAAGCAGAGAAAGAACCAGACGCTTTGATCAATTGTTTCATTGATGACGATATGTTTTTCGTCAGATTATGGAGAGGAGTTCTCGAAACTGCTTCAGCTTTGGTTAGGGCCATGATCAAGGCAAGACCTGGAAAGAAGTTCCTTAACGGGGATCTTAAACAGGTAGAGATGCGCGGGTCTGCTTGGTCTGCTAGAGAGTGGGATATCTTAGCGCAGTTAGGTCAGGGTATTGATCCTTACAAAGTAACAGCAGCCAGGATGTATCATATACTGATAGAAGTTATACACAAGGATTCTAAAGAGCGACAAGCGGGAAAGATAACTCTTCTGGCTGGCGGATTCGGTGGCGCAAAGATGGCTGTCCTCAGTATGGCTAGGAAGATGGGTATAGACATATCTGAGAAAGAGGCTGAAGAGTGGATCAAGGATTTCCGTAAAGGCCGTAAGCGGCTTGTCGATACATGGTGGGCCTTTGGCGATGCAGCTCTTGAAGCTATGGCCGACCCCGGCGTGTATAAATATCCTGAGACAAAAGAACTTGGGCCAGATACCAGATTCAAGTTTATCAAGAAAGGACAGTATCTATTCCTCGTACTTCCTAATGGTAGACATTTGTCCTTTCCGTTTCCGGAAGTAAGACAAGAACAGTTTAAAGGCCGAAGCCAAAGCGTAGTAACTGCCATGTGGGTAGACAACTACACGAAGAAATGGTCAAGGCGGGTAATTACTGGACCGAGTTTCTTCCAGTCTGCTGTTCAAGCGTTGTGCAGAGATTTGCTTATGGAAGCTCACTTGCGAGTAGAAGCTGAAGGTTTCCCACTCATGCTCTCAGTGCATGACGAGCAGCAAAGTGAAGTGCCAGATGACGCAAGGTATCAGGTTAAAGAGTACGAAAGGCTTATGTGTATCGTGCCTACCTGGGCAAACAGATTCCCGATAGCAGCAGATTGTTGGGAAGGATATCGGTTTAAAAAATAACTACAGGAGGTAGTTGAAAATGCGAGTATTTTGTGACAATCCAAAATGCCCAAACCACGTAGCGGTAGACGAATCTATTTACGAATACGGTAGATTATTTTCTGTTCATGTGAATCCTGCGAACGACGCACTCGCTCCAACAAAACGACACGTATACGCAAAACCTTTTGCGGGTCATATATCGTTTTGCGACATCTGTAAAAAAAAAAAAAAAAAAAAAGCAATAGACCTATCTAGGAGGTAGGCGATGAAAAGAGCATTCTTTATTCAAGTAGCCTTAGTAGCTGTCCTTATTCTTACAATAGGCGTATCTGCAACGGTGAAACAGAAAGATAAACCTATTTGGGAAGAAGGAGATTTCGTGCGTATGGCGGTAGACAGTAGAACAACAGGTCAGGTCATAGAAGTTACCAACTGCTATCTGTCTGATTGCCGCTATCTCGTCCGTTTCCAAGGTGGAAATGTAGAACGTATGAGAGCCTTCGAGTTGGAGGATAATCAATATGCCTTTCGATAACAGTATACTCGATGATCTAGTATTCGTAGAAGCTAAAACAGATACCCACACTTGCGAGATAAAAGCTGGTATACCTGCATGTACTTTTACGCCGTTAGTAACGGATACTGAGCCTTTTGCTAATCTACCCCCGCCTGTAAAGGCAACTAAAAACAAGCAAGGTAGGGCGCTGCTTGAGGCGGACATTGAGGACTACGGACGAAAGCGCTTTAAAGAACTTGGTTGGAGTTTCGAGAAGTTCACAAGTCCTCAGAAGCGTTCGGTGCCGGATGATATCTGCATAGCTCCAGACTACCCTACGGCCTTTGTGTTTTGGATAGAGTTTAAGCGACCAGGAGAAACCGCAACAACTAATCAGTCTAATGACCATGCAAAGCGCAGAGCATTAGGCGGTGTTGTATTTGTAGTTGATTGCTTTGGACAACTGGACTTGACGGTTGATATCGTCAAGTGGATTTTAAAAAATGGAGTTGTTCCTAAACTTCCACTGTATTTGATGAAATGAAATATCATCCGATGAAAAAGCAAGTTGAGGCCATGCGGTTCATGCTTCAGAATCCCCGTTGCGGTTTGTTCATGCGCATGGGGACTGGCAAAACCGTAACCTGCCTGACAGCAGTTGACATGCTTATGTATGAAGCTGCTATGCTACGTAGGGTTCTGCTCTTTGCGCCTATCCGCGTAGCAGCTATCTCATGGCCTGACGAGATAGCCAAGTGGGATCATACTAAGCATCTGACGTACTCTTTCGTACATGGCGCAGACAAACGAGCTGATATAATTGCTGCGAATAATTCGGATATAGTTGCTGTAAATTACGAAGGGTTACAATGGCTAGACAACAACAAGCAATTATTCCCTCGTTTCGATATGTGCATTGTTGATGAGTCTACGTTTGTTAAAAACCCAACGGCATTTAGAACAAAGATACTGCACAAGATATCTCGGTTCATACCGAAGATAGTAATACTGTCTGGTTCTCCTGCGCCGAACTCGCTTGAGGATCTATGGTCGCAGATATTTCTGCTTGACAGGGGCCAGCGATTAGGCGATAATATAACCGAGTACAGGCGAAGGTACTTCTTTAAGTCTGATACAACTTATGGCTGCTACCTCAGAACAGGAGCGAAGAAGGAGATAGTAGATGCCATAGCTGATATAGTTATGGTCGTTGATCAAAAAGATCAAGAAGGCATACCCCCTGTTCATAATAATATTGTTAAAATAGCATTACCGAAAAAACTGCAAAAGAAGTACGAGCAGCTTGAGCAGGATTTCTTAACTACTCTTGATTCCGGCTACAGCATAGAAGCCTTAAACCAACAGGCTAAGACACAAAAACTCAGGCAGTTTGTATCGGGGTTCGTGTACGAGAATGGTTCAACTACATCGGTAGTTGAAATTCATACAGCAAGGCTGGAAGCGCTGAAGGAGCTGCTTACCTCTTTAAGTGGACATAACGTTCTGGTAGCTATACAGTTTAGACGAGAAGTTGATCTGATATGTAAATATCTCAAAAAGAAAATACCTTTTATAAACTCAGAGTCTAATACCAAAGAGGACTCTGTTAACATACGATTATGGCAACAGGGTAAACTGCCGATACTGCTTGCTCACCCTGCGTCCATAGGCCACGGCATGAACCTGCAATCAGGCGGAAGCGACATTATCTGGTTCAGCTTAACGTGGTCCTTGGAGCATTGGGAGCAGTACATCGCAAGGCTTGCAAGAACAGGGCAATTGAGCGCTAAAGTAATAAACCATATTCTCATAATGGCTGATACGATAGACGAGCCTATACACAGTTCACTGTTGAGGAAAGACGCTACGCAGACTGGCGTGTTATCAAGTTTAAAAGCATGGAGGAACAAGAAGAATGAAACGATCAGAAATGGCAAGAGTAGTGGAATTAGCGCAAGGCCGTAACGCGAGAGTACCCGCGTTCATAGCTTTGCTACTTACTCACAGTGAAGACTTTGCGAAAGATACACCGATGGAAATATGCCAGTCGATGAAAATGTCTGAGTCATACGTGCATCAGGTAAGGAGCTTTATGAAAATTCAAGAAGAGCTTGACCGCCTTGGATTTAAGATAACTAAAAAATAACGGTTCGAGGTAATGGCTCCTATAAAGATATGCAAAGAAGTAAAAGTTATTTCTTCTGTAGAAATACGCTGCGCTATTTGTAAGAAACCACTTGGCGTAGAGCTGGTTGGAGGAGTTAGTCTAGCAAAAAATATTTACGTGAAGCCCTGTAAATGTCAGCAATGAAAATTGGAGGAAGGCAAAAATGCCGGAAGAACAAGAAGGTTTAAGTGGGAGCGGTGAGTAGCTATGAACGTAACTGAACTTTGCAGAAAAAACTTGTATGATCGTCTAGGTGTTGACGAAAAGCCGAAACGGGATTCTGTAAAAGTAAGCCAAGAAATAAAACAAATGACAGATAAGCTGGATGAGCTTGTTTCAAAAGCCCGTCCGCGTCTGATTATGGGAGGGATACGCTACGCCAGCGAATGGCGGCATGACGATCTTATGAACTACATGCAGAGTAAATTCGACGAGTATAAGAAAACCGGAAATTACGAAATGCTTATAGACTTCTTCAACCTCATCCCAATCGAAGGGGTATTAAAAACGCATCCGAATTTCCATTTCAAAGCACTTGACAGGAGGGATTAAAAAATGTCTTTGGCAAAAGCAAGCATAATCAAAGGGCTGTTTTGGCTGATTATCACCGTCTATCATGAAGCTCAAGGTGAATCAGCGCAAGGTCAAAAGAACGTAGTGAAGGTCATCCTAAACAGAGCTTCAGCTAAAGGCTGGCCGGTTGAAGACGTAGTTAAAGCACGAAAGCAATTCTCCTGCTTCAATGGCGGCGTAAAGCTTATGCTCGATACGCCAGGAGAGTTCAAAGCCGTAACGAAAGTTGCTGAAAACGTTTACGCAGCTATGGACGAATGGTTAGAAGGTGACAATCTGAAAGGCGCTACGCACTATTACGCCGCTACCGGCGCGAATGCCATACCTATGCCATATTGGGCAAAGACTATGGAGCTTGTAGGAACTGAAGGACACCATATATTTTTTAAAGAATCTTAACTACCGAGTAGTCAATTTCCTCTTCATCCAAGCCTCAAGGCAAGTCGGACAAAAACCGTGACTGACACGTAAGAAAGGACAGACAGGGAGAAATTCCTTGTACTGTCCTTTCTCGTTTCACATCTTCTTACATACACAACACTGATAGACCAGAGGCGGTTTCACTGAATAACCGTTGCTTGCGGTTTGTTCTTATACTCCGCAATGCCTTTTATCACGGCAACATCAGTGCGTATGTTGTCCACACTACGGCGTATAGCCTCGACTTGATCGGACATTTTCTCTTGCTGCTTGTTCATCTGAATCTCATGGTCCTTTTGCTTCTGTTCGATTTCAGACTTAAGATTGTACCAAGCGCCGATAAGAGCGCTTAACATAATGCCAAGGACTATAGCCGCAAGTATACCTATGCCTTTAGTCTGATTCATAAACGTTAATAGATTAGGAATGTTGTCAATAATCTTAATCCGTTCTTCAAGAGCTTTATGCTCCTCACAAACCTCGCAGTCTTTGTCGTTGCCGTGAGCCATTTATTCCTTTCCTCCAGGGCCAACTTTCTTCGAGGTTGCGTACACCAGATAGAAGCTGATAGCCCCAAGAGCCTTGACGATGATTCCGACTACCTCGTCCACAAGCTCCTGTGGTAACTCTAACTCGGGAAGAAGATACCTTCTGAGTAGATCGAGAAGCACCGCAACGGCTATCGTCGTAGCCTGTACGTTCTTCCAGCCAGCAGGATTGCTCAATTCCTCGCCAGCACGAACTGCTTTAAAGAGATCCAAAAGTTTTTGCATTACCTGCTCCTTTTGACTACACGGTAGTTGAATTTTATTTATCCCATCTTACGCTGCTATCAGGATTATACATATTCTCATACGAATGCGTCTCGGTTATGCTTGTAGTAGCGTCAAAATTTGCTGTTACCGTAGCCCCACGATCCGCTGAAGTACGAGGCATAATGAAAGTATTGTTATTGCTTCGATTGAGAACGAAGCCTTGACCCCCGCCACCAGCTCCTGTGTACGCGGTGTTGAAAACATCAGCCGCCAGTCTTGCATAAGGGAAGAAAGCTGCCAGGACAGAAACCCAACTATCATCCTTGTCGCTGAATTGACCGGTATACAAGGCTACGTTCAGCGAGGTAATACAACCAACTTCCCCTTTACAGCCAGCAAGCGCTCCGCTAAAAGCCGTCATAAAAGCCGCTTTATCGGTCTTCTGACCGCAGCCCATTAACAGAGAGAATACGACTACTGACAGTGCTAAAAGCTTTTTCATTTCTTAAATCCTCCTTTATAAAATTTTGTTAGGCAAATGATTGATAATAGTTTCTAATCAGTCATTGAAATGCTTCTCAGCGTACTGTGCCAACAATTCATGGATGTGATACGGTGGCCGCTTTTCCTTACCAAAAAACCGCTCGACA
>Ga0209318_1000394_pt1 | contig 43622 bp, 71 predicted proteins | sample RifGroE1_FD_183999 | JGI IMG/M metagenome (GOLD analysis project Ga0209318, IMG submission 183999) | Groundwater microbial communities from Rifle, Colorado, USA - Groundwater E1 (SPAdes) (version 2) | ecosystem: Environmental > Aquatic > Deep subsurface > Groundwater | place: Rifle, Colorado... | reverse complement strand
CGTCGTCGTCACCGTAATCGCTCTGAAAGTCTGGAAGTACCTTTTGGACATCAACCCGCGCATTTCCATAGGTTTGCAACCATTTTGCATATATAAAAAGACCTTAGTCTGTAATATAAACGAAGGTCCATTCATTCTAGTGGCGGTGATTGGATTTGAACCAATGACTATGGTTGTGCACGTGCACATGGCTCTAGCCAACTGAGCTACACCGCCAAAATAAAAAGACCCCACCAGTTAAGATGAGGTCTTTTTTGTTGCTGTATGTACTTTAAATTGTTTTAAAATTAATGTCTAAATCGCGTAAATTCATTTATCGCATTATGTATAGTATAAAAGACTTGACACGTGATTTCAAGTATAAAGATTTATTTTATTTTTGTCTTAATTTATGCAAATTAAATACAATATGTAAACACGGCTATTTTTAACCCCCAAAATGCTTAAAAATAATTTTCGCAATCTTTTTCTTTTACATCAAATACCTCTATATCTCTCTTCTTATACTCGACACTAAAGGTTTTAAATGTATTCATAAGATTTTCTATTTGAATTTTTGCAATTATTTTCGCTTCTTCGGGACTACTTGCGTTAATCATCAATTTGATTTTACCTTTTGCTATAACTCGATATTTATTCATCTTAATCCCCCTCTATATCTAATTCAAATATTTTAATCTTAGTATTGTTCATGTCTACATACTCATGTATATGTTTATAATATTTTCTTTTCGGTATTGCTTCTTCGCATGTTTCTTCGATGTATTGTTGCGCTAACTCTAATGTCGTAAGTGCTTTTACATGCATAGGGCTTGCTATCACACCATGTTTATCAAGATTAATTACTACAAATACTTTGTTCATCTAAACCCACTCCTTAAAATAATTTCGCATGTAATATATGCCTTACATGTTGCGTATATTACATATTCACCGCATCAGACCCAAACAAGAACACCGACAATCTTTTAACCAAATGTCTCTTGTGCGTATTGACGCCATCTTGATTCATCCCCAAAATGTCCGCTATATCCACAATACTCATATTCCCAAAATACCTCATCTCAATAATCTCGAAATGCTTTTCATTACACACGGCATCTAGTGCCACCTCAATCCACTTTACATCTGTCCTGGTTCGCTCAAGACTCTTTAACTTTTCTTGTATTCTCTCCTGGTGCACCTCCATCATGTCCTTAGATTCCCCACTACCTCCACCACCAAATGTTGCAATATCTTTAGATTTCCCGATGCTGTCTACTTTGTTAAGATCCTCGATATATTGTTCAGTCTTTATAATTTGCTGTTTTAATGTTGGATAACTATATAATAGCTGTTCTGTACGTTTAAAAGGATTCAAATTACTCGCAGCCTTGATACCTGCGTTTACAGCTTTTTCTATGATTTTGTCGATTTTCTCACTATTAGCCATCTAATTTTTCTCCTTATGATTTATATTTTTCAATAATTCTTTTTATTTTTTGGTATTTATCTATGTCTTTAATATTTACTGGTTTTCTTGGATTATTGCATATCATTATGTTTCTATAAATATCTAAAGACCAACCTTCTAACACTAATACTGTATATTCTTTTTTTTGAATTATTGATTTTCTTGTTAAGTGCCCATCTATTACCTCTAGTATTATTCTTATAAAAACAGATATCATCGCTACTGCATAAACATATTTATTAAGCATTATTCACCTCTTCGCTTTGTTTTTATTGATGTTTTTTCTCACCAATCTTTTGATATATATTTGCTATAATAACTCCAGTTCTTGTTAAATCCGAATCTTTTTTTATCAAACTTTTTTTATTCAAAATCAATAACTGTTGTCTAGACGCAAGAATCAGGTTATTAATATCAAAATTGCGATTGTTTGTATCTGTAAAAATAACTACATGATTTTTTGGGACTTTACCGTTTTCACTCTCCCAAATTATAATATGTTTTGCTTTCCACTTTTTTTGGATCCGCTATTTTGACCCAAACATATCCGTCACAAATCTTTTCACTTCCCACAGGTTTATAATTATGAGGCACATTACCTTTTTTGAATTGTGTAGGTTCCCAACCACCACCTCTTTTACCTTTATTTGCAGGCACATTACCTTTTTTAAATCTCCCATCAAGCCCACTATTTAACTTTCTATTCCCTATAAAATTTTTTATTTGAGATAATTTTAATTTAACCCCAAAATAATCATTAAACAAATTAACAAGTTCTTGATAACTACGACCTTTTATATTTTCTAATAAAAAACCTACCTGTTCCTCTGTATATTTATGCATTTCTAGCCCTCCAGGATTTTTGGCAATTCACTATCAGTATTCAAATTAAATTCATTTGCAATTTTTCTTGCATCTAGAACCAGTGAAGCGTTAGATATTATTTGAGAGGCAAGTGAAGTTACAGCCTTAGCCCTGCCGATTTCCTCTTGTAGATTTTCTCCTTTTAATTCTTCATCTCCTAACCTTTCTAGTTGTGCAAATAAATGGTTATTTAAGTCTCCAAGTGTGTTTTGCATTCTTAATCCTCCTCCTCTTCATCTTTATCCCAATCAGTTATATTTTGCAAACTTGTGTCAATTCCCTCACTTGCTATTTTTGCCCCAATCTTAACAGAATCTTCAATCACGGATAAAATTTCATAGTAATAACCTGAACCTTTGTCAAAAAATCCTGTTATGTTGTTCCATTTATCAAAATTGTTGTGTGCCTGTCTTATTGCGTATGTAAGTTCTCCTCTTGTCATCTAATCACCACTCAATCCATACCATCCAACCACAGGATAGTCACGTTCATTTTCCAGCTTATTAACGTGTTGTTTAAATAACTTATCAAGAGTTTCATTAAACTTATCTTTGTCGTTATCACACGTTATAAATAGTGCGGTAAACGCCGTTTGCATGACATCAATTAATTCGCCTTGTAATTTCTTTAAATGCATTTCTCTTTCAATTTCCGTCGCATCTTCTAACCTAATTAACTCAGTCAAAACCTCTATATATTCTCTGTTTATATGTTCAATCTGCTCATCTAGTGATGCTTTTATATCCAACAGTGCTAATGCTTTTTTATTCTCCATTTTACTCAACTTCCTCTCTAATTTTCGACCTCTTTATGTATTCTTCAAAAAGCTCTTCACAACTTACTGAACACCCTGAACCGCAAAAGTATTTTATTTGTTTTTCTGTTAGTTTATATTTTTTATTTTTAAACATAGGACATTTACTATCTCGTTCTTCAATCTCCATTAATCCTACCTACGCTTTCTCTTATTTCGAATTTTAAATAATTCAAAATGACCTTTCGTGCATCTTCCCATCCATAACAAAAAATTGCTAAATAACCTTGGATATTCAATTGTTCTATCCACCATTTTTGAGGATCAGATATAGAACTTCCTTTCGTTCTTTTTAGCTCTATGTATAATCCATGGTAATTTCCGCATGGTACCGGAAAACAAATATCAGGTAACCCAGATTTTGTTCCTTCAGTTTTAAGTTTTCGCGCAACTCCTATAGGTCTTTTACCACCATTAGGGATATGGTGCAGCAACTCCAATTCTGGATGCTTATTTTGCATAAGTTGAGCCCATTCAAACAACGCTATTTGTTCTTCACTTTCAGTCGGCACTGGTAGTTTATTAGCCATTTGCCACATTCCTCTCGTTTACAAAATCTATCCATATTTTTGTTATAAATTCGTTAGTATCAGGATCAAACGTTAAATTTAAAACCGTCTTACAACTAGGGCATGTTCCCATACCATGTTCATGATCTCCCCAAGTTTGAAATATCGATTTTGATGCATAAAACCGATGTTGGCAAACGCAACAATTACATTCATATCTAGGTTCCAAGATTAGTCCCCCTTTTTTATTTGACAAAATTCTCAAAAAAAACATTAAAATCTTTACTTTCATGATTTCGCTGGTCAAAATTGTTTCGATTATCCAGTGCGTTAGGCGGTTTATCCCTGCTTTTGCAATTATGATTACGCAACTCTTTTTCGTTTATGTAATTTTCTAACGTAAAAACTTTATTCTTCACGCAAGCCTTTAAAATCGTATTAATATAACTCCAAGTCTTGGCTTTGTGTCGTATTCCGTCTTTGATCGTCTCTAAGATTAATTCCTGTTCTAATCCCTGATCCATAAAAGCAAAAATATCATCAACAACAACATCAGAAATTTCTTCTTCAAAATGCTTTTCGTAAGTTTCGATAATTTCAGGCTTTATTATAGACTTACTAGTAGATGTAGTTATATTCTCTACTCTACTCTTCTCTACTCTACTCTGTGTACTATTAACGTCATTTATCGAATTAATTCCGTCATTTATTGAATTAATGACTACTTTTACATTTGTTGGTATAGTTTTGACTATTTTTGTATCTATCACGTACTCTTTAATCACTATTATTTCTTTGCGTTTTTTAATAGCATCAAAATATCTTTTTTGTATTCCTAAAGATGTTATTATGTTATATTTTTCAAATAAAAACTTATCGAAAATTCCTTCTTCGATACAAGTTTCAACTATATCAAAAACGACATTGTAATCTATGTTATTTCTCTTACTAAACAAAAGATTTTCTTTATCTGTCCATTGATAAAAATACCCCTCGGAGTATATTTTTTGGTATAGTTTAAGAACTACCGCAAAACCTTCTATGCCGTGTTTAGCTTCTACTAATTCAATTTTATCGTCCATGTGCACATCTAAATTAAAATAATCTAATCCATTTTTTATTCGCCTGCCCATATGTGCACCTCTAGTTATTATTTAGTAAACAATCACTTAAAATCAATTTCAAACTTATCTGCCTGCTGCACTAATATAACTCCCTCAACCACTTCACCATCTGCGGTTATTAATTTATCTCCGCTAAAATTGCAAGATTTCTTCAATTCATTCCATTTCAACTTGTATTGTGTTTCTAAAAATTCACTATCTTTATGATTATCTACAAGCCATTTAATTAGAGTATCTTCATCTCTATCAAACGTGATAGTGCCAAACTTTTTCTTTAGTGTTCCGCTTGGCAGTCTATAAGTTTCTGCTGTTTTTGTTTTCTGTTTGTTGCAACCCTCAAAATACTGCATTAACTTACCTTTTAAGTAAGATGTTCCGTTTTCAAATTTTTCAACCTCTTTTTTCATAACTGTTCTATATTCTTCAATCATACCTTCACATACTTTAATCATGCGTTCCATTTCATCTTTTTTAGCTTTAATTTGGCATATTGCCCATTCAGCTTTCATATCATTATCTAGCTTAAATTCTTCTTTAAGTTCTTCTTGTGGCTCTTCGGTTGGTAACATTTTGTAGTCAACTCCTTTGTTTTTGATTTGGCAATTCACCATTTGAAGCTTTTTCAAACAATTTATTTCCAAGTTCATGAAACTTTTGATATTCAGGATTTTTGGGGTCATTATTCCATCCAACAAAGTCTTTTGGAGATTTACCCAAAGCAGCACTGTAAGCATTACTTGCATTATCAATTCTCATTTTTTTAAATATATTTATTCCATCTTCATAAAAATCTCTAAGGGTTGATATTGACATATTTGTTAAATATACAAGAGTAAGAACTGTATATATTAATTCTTCATTATCAACAGCCTTATTAAGCTTGCAATCTTCAATTATTTCAGACATATTTCTCATTTTGCAGTCAACTCCTTTTTGTTAAAATGGCAATTCTTCATCTTGTGGTTTTTTATATTTGTAGTAAAAATCAAATATATGCTCATACATGCTTTTTGAAATACTATTTCTAAAACATTCCGAGTCTATATGATCCAAATTAAAAAGTTTACGAATTATCGGAACCGGTACGCAAATAGGACGACCATTATGTACAATAAATAATAAATCATAATAATCATAAGGAGGTCCGTTTTTATTACTTGGGCTTTTTACATAACAAGAATTATAAATATTCCCTTTTGTCTCTCTAATAAATAATTTAACTTTTTCCACCTCTTGAATTCCGATATAATTAAAAGTTTCCTCAACAGGAACGTGGATATTGTATTTTTTAAGCTGTTCTTGAATTAGTTTTACTATTTTAAAATCTTCTTCTGAATATGTATTCATTTTAAAAACAATCTCCTTTTCTTAAAAAAGTGAGGAGAAAACCATCTTCTCCCCTATATGAGGATTTAAGGGTTGCATCAGGTGCAACTACCGAATTAAGCTATTATTTCAACGTTCGTAAAATCTTTCAATTCCTCTTGTAAATACTTTTTAATTCTAAGCATAGTTTCCAGCTTCCACGCCCCACCATCAGCTTCAAAAAGCGCTGCAGAAGGTCCGCTTTTCATTCTGAAAACATATTTAATTTCAGGTTGATCTATTTCAACGAAAGTCTTGAACGGTACTAATTTAACAGGATTCGGAACAACGACATCTTCAACCCTCGCAATGCCAGCTTTAGCTGTAACGCTTTGAGCGATACCATCATCTCCTGTAGTTTTTACATTTTCCTCTTTAATGTTGCCTATGAGTTTTAATACAGATGCTTTATCATCGCTATCCAAAAAGCAAGATTGCAGCATGATATTAAATTCTTCTATATCAAGAAATCTAGATGTTTTTATTTCAGGAATTATTGCCTCAGTATCTATATATGTGTTTCTTGCCATGTCCTTATTTAAAGGATTTAGTACCGACACCGATTTATAATCATTAACAACAATTAAAAATTTAGTTGATACATTATCAATATTTGTTTTTATGTAATCTACTAATCCTGTTAATGTTGATATATTAAGCTCTTTACATCGCGGTTCTAAAATTTTGTTAATGTTTTTAGTACTATATTTAAACCCCTCTACTTCTATAATTTCATTCTTGCCAAGACCTATTAAATACTCTAATGCTGATTTAATCATTGTTTTTAGTCTCCTTTTTTTAGTTGTTAATACCTATCTTGCGTGATGCCACTTTTGGTTCTATTATTTCGCCTGTTTCATGATCAATTTTTGTTTGACCTCTTAAAGAGCCTTTTACAAACTCTTCAACCACGATGTTGTTGCCATCTTTTTCAAATGCAATTGAAGTACTTATTGCCTTAGCAGGGGCCAGTTGGCTCTTAACCGAAAAGGTAACTTCCGACATATCTCTAATATCTTCTTTTGGCTCAAATACTAATGTTATAGTCACTTTTCTTTTTGCTTTTGATGGAGTGTTTGGGTCCATAATGTTTTCTAGGACCTTCTTAATCTCTTCATCAGCTCTTTCTACTAGTGCCCCATCGGCAATGTTAGCTATGTTCATGTTTTCCATTTAATTATTCCTCCTTCAATTCTTCTAATCTGTGTCTCATTTCGCTAAAAACAGAGCCTACTTGGCATAATTTAATCGGTTCGCTTAATTTTTCATTATTGGCTGTAATTTCCCACTGCTTCAAACATTTTTCTAAAAATTCAATTTCATTTTCATCTCCTGTAAAATCTACAAAATCATTGTCCAAAACCTCACCTCCTTTTCTAAGCTATATAAACCATCTTGCCAGTTAACTCCGAAATTTCTCTCTTAAACTTCTCTGCATCACTGTTTTCGTTCGATAGATGCAGTAAATAAATAGCATAAACATTTGATAAATCATTTGCTAACAAAAACTCTTTGCAGTGACCTAAACTAAAATGAGATTGCAAGAGCCTGTTTTTTCTTTCTTGTGAAATCAATCCTTTTTCAACGTTTTCGTTCAAAATATCAAGGTCATAATTGCACTCAATCATGATGTAGTTAAGATCACTGAACATATATGGTATGTACGCGGTATCCGTTGCAAAAAGCAAGGTTTCTTTCGTCACTTTGCTGTAAACTATAAAACCTAAAGGATCCTTGCAATCATGTATAGTTTTGAACGGTGTAACATTAAAGCTTCCAATATAATTTGTAAATTTCTCTTGAGCTTCATAAAATTCATTAGGATGCAGTCCTAAATAAAGTCCTGTTACAAAAGACATATACACATCTATGCCCAACGCTGTTAAATCCTTAACTGCCATCGCGTGATCATTGTGCTCGTGTGATATCAACACTGCATCAATCTCATGCAATTTATAATTAAGTGCCTTTTTTATTTTATTGATTGGCAGCCCTGCTTCTATCATCAATTTTGTTTTTCCGTCATCAATTACATAGCAATTGCCCGAGCTTCCACTTGCTATAACTTTGATTTTCACTAAACCACACCCTTATAATTTTTAGAATCCCGGTCCTTTCGCTTGAGGCTCTATCTCTACATCCTGGTACTCTTTTTTATCATCTGTAACAATCTCAATAACCTCTTTGTTCGCATTTTCCTGTATTTCACTTTCGATAGATTCCTCAATATATGTATTTTCGATTTGTTTAAGCTTCAAATAGTCATCATCAATCTTTTGACTATCAATGGTTATGTCTTTATACGCGGCACGATAAATTGTTTTGTGGCACATTTGTTCAAACCAACCCTCAACCTTCTCTTTTTTACCTGTTTTTTTGCCATTTTCGTACACGTCTTTTTCGCCTCCCCAAAACTCTGCTGATGCATATTTTGGCTTGCGTTTTTCGATGTCTTTCATACTCATAATGACTAATTTATTTTTTTCAGGATTAACAGAATAAACATGATAATAAAATCCACCAATAACATCGCCTCTATCAAAAGGATTGACTATGTCAAGCTCGTAAGACTCATATTTATTATTGCGATCCTTTTTTAGTGGCTTGAATTTGTCGGTTGAATAAACCAACTCAACTATGATACTATCAGGGATATCTAAGCCATACTTGCACGCCTTTAATTCTATACCTCTATACCCATCAATGAATACAATGTCGTATTTCGATATGTTGTTGTTCTTAAAAGGTATCATATTTACATGATTACTTTGAGCTGGATCCAAACCAACCCTCGCAACTGCTACAACGTTTCTTGCTAATGTGTCCATAGCTACATTTTCCCAAGTTATTGGTAATGGATTTTTATCAGCATCGTCTTTTGAGTATTTTAAGGTTTTTAACCTCTTTATTTCTGCAGCTTTTAATGCAACATCAATGGCGATAAAATAGTTTTGTACTAGCCTTTTTTGAAAATCAGTAAGGGCTATTTCTCCAACTCCTGAACCATACTCAGCCATAACTTTAGTAGTAAATCTTTCAGATGCTGTAGCAGGTACTTTAATTTCGTTTACTTTTTGAATTTGAGTATCTAACATGTTGATTCATCCTTTCCTTCGAAATATTCGGCGCAAAATTTCTTCAAAATTATATTCGTTATAAATTCTCGAACTTCGGGATTGATTGGATGCACTACATCCATAAATTTGTTTTTGCAATTAGGATTATTGTTTGGCTTGCTTGGCATGGCTACAAATAGTCCGTTCGCTCCATCTATGATCTTTATATCGTGTATTGCTACAGCATCATCAACAACAATGCTTACCACCGCCAAGGCTCTTGTCTGTGGATTTTTAAATTTTGTAATTCTTATATCTGTAATGTTCATTTTTCTTATTCCTCCGTTTTGTTTTTAAATTTTGTCAACAGCAATTCACTATATTTTGTTTTGCTTTCTTCTTTATATCGTCATCCATAAAAATTCCATCATCTTCCCACCATATTGGATTATTGTCTGCATCTATCAAACCTTCACCATAGTCTTTGTTAGGAATACGATAAACATAATTCTTGCAATTTTTGCAATAACCATAAATTTTATTATTCATTTCTTCCTCCGTTTCAATTCGTAAAGTCTTGGCTTTTCTGTGTACAATCAAATTAATGCTTTGCGTATTAATAAGCGGTAGTTTAGTTATCGATTCCACGTTATCGACAAACAAAGGTGCGGTTAGATTGTAGTGCTGCGACAATGCATTAATAATGTCAATACCCACTTTGCTTCGTGACGCATGATTCATGGATCCATAAGACACACCCTTGTATGCAACTTCGCAACAATCAAGGATTCCTTGATTGATTTGAGTATCAAAAAGTTTGTATTTTGATATCGTTAATCTCGAGTTGATCTTTTCGTCAAGCATTTGCATTTTGGTTCTGATGTAGGATTCAATTAGATACATTTCAGACTCTATAATTTCGTATTCTTTAGCAAGTTGTTTTTGCTCGGATTTAAGTTCGTTAATTCGATTTAAAGCTTTGTCTTTTTGCTCTTTTTGAGCATATTTAGATTGCAGATCATAAACTCGCTTATACAGTTCGCCGATTGTTTTTTCGTGATTATTAATAACCAAGACGTAACTATCCAAGACAGTTTCAAGCTCTTTTTGTAATGCTATTTGTTCTGTTTTCTTTATCTCAACTTTTTCTTTAAATTGATTTTTGATAATAGATTCAGCTTCAATTATAAGATTATTTAAATCCTTAATTCTGTTATTAATTTCAACTAATTCAATATCTTTCTTTTTAATGTTTTCAAGTAATTTTTCTAGTTCATTTTCTTTTGACTGTATTAAGTTGTTATACTGTAATCCTTGAGTAGTTATTGACTCTAATTTAGCCGACTTGTTTGAATTAAATTTGTTTTTAGCTTCCTCGATTGCATCTTCCGGAATTGATTGATCGCAGGTAGGACATTTTGAATCGCACGAAAATATTGCACTGTTCTCTTTGTTCCAATCCCCTCTTAAATTTAAAACAGTCGATTTGAGTCCAGTTATATCTTGTTGAATAATTTGCATCGTAAATCTCATGCTATTTGCATCAGAAGTTATTTTATTTTTAGTTATTTCAGCATCGATTATTTGAGACTGAAAGCCGCTAACTTCCTCTTGTATCTTTAATTTCTCTTGCGTTTCTAGTTCAATTAATTCTTTTTTAATAACAGCAAGCCTGATTTCTTTCTCAGATACTTCTTTTCCTGACTCGATTCCTTTGATTGCTTTTAGATGTTCATTAATTTGTGCATTTATTTCCTTGATTTGATTTTCGATAGCATTAAAATCTTGCCTATCAGCAAGCATTTTAATTGATAAATTAACCTCGTCAATTCGATTAGGTAGTTCTTTCAATCTGTCATTAATCTTTGACTTTTTGCCTGTTATGATTTTCCTATAATCATCTACACTATGTTCCTTTAAGATATCCTCAATTCTTGATAATTCAGGATTTTTCGCAATAACATCTGCATCATTCACATCTCCAAATGCATCAATTAATATAGATCTTCTTTCCCTCCAGGGTAAAGTCGCGTTAAAAAACAATGCGTTTGTTAGTGTCCTAAATAGTTTTTCGTCACATAAATTACTAATTACGTTATCGTACTCGGTTTTTTTGCTCGGCACGTCATTGATAAAATAATTTGTAGTATGTCCCGAGAAAACTGCTTCAGCACTGCCTCTTTGTTTAGTCCAGTTTTCTGCATAGATCTTTTTGAGTTTCAATTCTTTTCCATCTATAACAAGAGTTGCTTCAACTGTTACATCCAGTCCGCTTATAACATTTCCTAATTCATCCTTAGGCTTGATATCAAAGTCCTTAGCCCCAAGACTATCCTTGTCAAACAAGAGCCAAATAAACGCATCATAAATTGATGTTTTGCCAGCTTCATTATCTCCATAAACATTGACGTTTTTGCAATTAAACGGGATTTTATTGTTTACAATTCCTTTAAAATTGCTTAAAAACATATCTTTTAATCTAATATCCAAAGTTTTGCCCCCTAATTTATTAAGTTGTATTTCTGCTAACAATATTTCATAATTTATTCTCTGAACTGCAGCACCGAACTGAGGTACTGCAGTTTTCAATGAGTTAAAAAACGATAATGATTCGCGTTTCCTGAATAAGTGTTCAAGTAGATCTTGTTTGTTCATTGTTGTAACCAAGTAGTTTTCCTATGTTTTCGATAAAATCAATTTCCTTTACCACTTCATCTTCTCTCATTCTGCAAGACCCAAGACGGCTTCTAAAGTAACTATGTACCTCTTCTAGTTGTGTTTCGTATTCATATCCAACATCAATAACCTCATTTAGTTCATCATTATCTGCAAGCAAATCAACGCTAATATTTTCTATTGCCTTATCAAATTTGCTATCAAATTCATAAACTGCAGGTGTAGGTGATTCTCGTACTAGATTGCCTTTTAAATCAAATACCATTTAGCACACCCCTCTTATTTTGTCTATGTAGTAGTCTTTTTTTAGGTCTTTAAGAGTTTTAATAGTATTACGTTTAGCGCAACTTATTTGACTCTCGATATCTCCACCATACCTATAATGAATGGTAAAAAACTTATGTCTGCTAAACCTAATTACTAAAACTTGTTTAAAATCTTGCCAAATCTCTTTGATTTTTGATATAATCATTGTAAAGTCCCCTTTCGTTTTGATTTCGTATTTCGCAGATACGTTTTTGTAATCTAGGGATAACAGTCCAGTTAATAAATTGGGCTGTTTTTAATGCTTTTTCATTCCCGGTGGCATTGTATTCATCTTCCATAATCTCGGCAAACAAACGCCTTCTTTCAATTTTTCGTTCTAAGAATTCAACCTCATTAAGCTTCTTTAATTCCCTCAATCTTGCCTCATGCATAATTTCTAAGTTCAATCACTCCACCTTCTTTCTTTTCGATAACAATTAATTTTCGACCATCTTTAATCCCTTCTTGATATCCTTCTTCCCTGCCTAAGTATGCACCTACAAAAAGTGCCGAAGTAATCCCTAAAATAATCAATGCACTAACCATCAATATCCACCTCCTGTCATTAGTTCCTCAGTCTCCTCATCTGTAATGCTTTCTGGCATATAGTACGCTTCAATTCCGATGTCCATAAATTTGTATATCTCAGCCAACACCTGCTTCATGTCGTGCTCTTCGTCGTATGTGCCAAGTAAAACCTTCTTTCCTGTAGTGCACTTTCTGCCGTAAATGTTGTAGCCGAAAAGTTTACCATTGTGAAAGTATTCCTCGCCCCATGTTTTAGTTATTGCATGTCTTTTGTCTTTGTCCTGGTTAATTATCAATATAGATTTAATCGATAGTATTGGAGCCAATTTCTCGGTAGTAACCATTATTTTGTTCATGCAGTCAACGCAAACATCATTTCCGAAATACTTAAAAACTTGAGTTCTTTTTCCGCATATACATTTTCCTATCATTTTGAAGTCCCCCTTGGGTCGCATTATGAATTTATTAAAATTATAAAAATAGCTTTTTAAAATTTCTTTTTGCATTAATTATTGCAAATTGTTTCGTTGCCCTTCTTGGGTACTTGCAAGGCAATAATAATTTAAATAAATGAAACTTTTCTCCAAACTTCTCGATTTGATACTCACGCCAGGCGTTTGCAATTTTGTTCGTTCCCATTTTTTTCTTCATCATATTTCTTAGTATTTGTCTCAATTTAATTCACCCCTTAATAATTATTAGTTTGTGGTATAATCTCCCAAGAAGGGAGGTGTTACTGATGAAAAATAATACCGAGTTAGCTTCAGAACTAACAATTGCATTCATTACGTCTTGGAATAATAAAAATACTACTGTTGCAATAAACTCCAATGATGCAGTTGAAGTTCTAAAAGCGTTTAAAAAAGCACTGGATAGCTTTGAAACTAAATAGGACTAGTATTTAGTTGTATCCAAATTTTGAGCATTTCCGGTAAAACTTCTAATTCTTTGTCGGAAATGCTTTCTTTATCCAAAGCTTTTAGTATAAATTTCTCAAGCTTATTTTTTATATCCTCATTTGATTTTTCTTCTAATTCTTTATCCACTCAACTCACCCCCTCTACTACTCACTTCATTCACTTGTCAATGTTCGGTAATTATTTGTTTATTGAAACTTTATGTTCCCTTTTGGGAACTATTACACATAAAAAGATAGTCTAAGCTCTCATTAAGTTCTACGCTCATTATCTTGCACTGTTCAATATCGAGAGGCTTAGTTTTACCATTGATTTTTTCACTAAAAGTAGAAGGATTAATTCCTATTTTTAGAGATATATCAGCATGCGTCCTTCCTTGTCTTATTATTTCAGCTTCTAGGTTTGGATACATTGGTACGTTTTGCTTAGGCTTGCCTCGTTTAGTTTTTTTCTTCAAATATATTCACCCCTTTAAAATTCCCGTTTGGTAACTCTATATTCCCATTATATTTTATTTTTATTTTACTTGTCAAGCTAAATTATAAATTATTTTTGTATTTCGGGAATATTTTATTGTCATTTGGGAAATAGTATTGTATAATAATTACAAAAAGGGGGTGATATTAAATGTTTTCAGAAAGAATTAAACAATTAAGAGAGGAAGTGGGACTAACTCTAGAGGAGCTCGCTGAAAGACTTGATACTTATAAATCTACGTTATCAAGGTATGAAAATGAATTACGTGCTCCTGATATAGATTTTGTCGTAAAATTAGCTCTTTATTTCAAAGTATCGATTGATTGGCTCGTTGGAAATACAGATAATAGATATTTATCTTTAGTTCATATGCAACAAGTTCCCGAATTTAAAGAGGAAGCTAATAGATTTATAGAAGTCGCACAACTTGCATATGAGTCAGGACTATCTGCCGATGACTTAGAACGAATAATAAGAGTAATAATAAGTACCAAGAATAGAGGTGTGTAAAAATGGCGTCAAAGAATCCGTTTCAAAGAACGCAAGGAGGTCCGTGGATAGGCTATGTAGAATTAAAAAAAGACCCAATTACTGGCGAAAGAAAGCGAGAATGGTTTAGAGATGTCAAGAGAAAGGTAGTAGTGCGACAAATGAACGCATGTAAAGCAAAAGTGGATTCGGGTGATTTTATAAAGTCAAATAAATTAACACTAGAGTCTTATTTAAAAACATGGCTAGAAGTTTATTGTATTACAAAGGCTCCTATGACTATAGATGGATACACATCTCATATTAAGAAGCATATAATTCCGTCGCTTGGCAAAATGATACTATCAAAAATTAAGCCTATTCACGTACAAGAATTTTATAATAAGCAAACGGAAAAAGGGATTAATATTAGACAACAACATGCAATTTTGAGGAAAGCATTTAATGATGCAATAAGCAATGAATTATTAACTAGAAATCCATGTTCATTTGTAATATTGCCAGAGCAAAAAGAATACGAATCAAATATTTACACTGAAGAAGAATATAATAAGTTGTTAAAATGCATAAAAGGCACAAAGGATGAATTGGTTATTGTATTAGGAGGAATGTGCGGTTTAAGACGTTCCGAAATCATGGGTTTAAGGTGGTCCGACGTAGATTTAGACAATAATATTATTCATGTACGACAAGCGGCAGTGCCTACATCTAAAGGAATAATAATCAAAAAGCCTAAAAATAAAACTAGTTTTAGAAGCTTTATTTTTCCATCAGATATTAAGAATATTTTAAAAAAGTATCAAGGCATTGGAGATGCATATGTTTTTCCAAAACAAGATGGCACTCCTGAAAATGGAGGAAATTATTCACATAGATTTAAAAATCTTTTAAAAAAACACGGATTACCTCATATCAGATTACATGACTTAAGGCATTTCACTGCAACCATGTTGTTAGGGCATGGCGTAGATTCAAAAATAGTAGCCGATTTCCTTGGGCACTCGACTCCGCAAATTACTCAAAAAATATATCAACATGTTACGAGTAAAATGCAGCAAGAAGCTGCTGATAAGCTTAATAAAGTACTAAAACTAAGTTGATGTTTTAATCTTGTAAATAAAAATCCTTTTATTTGCTTAATGTTTTTATCTACAATATTAGTATTTATTTGTGTCATAAACTAGATGGAAAAATATTCAAGGTTGCAAATGGGTTGCAAACTTAGATTTTAATAAAAAAATGGAGAGTTTAGTTTTTGTCTAAACCCTCCATTTTACTGGTGCCGGAGACCGGAATCGAACCGGTACGAGAGGTAAGTCTCGCAGGATTTTAAGTCCAACGATTCAGATTTTAGTTGCTAATCTGTCAACTCTTTACTGGTGGTATTTTTGTAATGCTTTTGTTTTTCGACATCTATAAGCTATAAGTTTATTTTACAAATATAATTTGTTGCCAAACGAATAACTTTTGTCAATCAACAATTTATGAGGATTGCAAAATGGGTTGCAACTTTTAAAATATTTGTTTTGCATCACTCAACGCAATTACATATATTGACGTCTCAATTAATGATTGCATTTTTGCATTTATTAATTCGTATTTTAAAAATGTCTCTTTGTTTTCTTCGGACAACTCAGACATTAAATCTTTTATTATTTCATTGCTTTGTTTTAGCAATTTATTATATTCATTATTTTCCTTTAATATTTCCTCGCATCTCTTTACTACAAATTCTTTAAATGCTTTACTACTTCTAATCATTTGTGCCCGCTCCTCTTATGCATATTTTTTTATTTTAGTCAAAGAAAGTGCACACTTTAGTGCACACTTTTTGATATATGCTAATCTAATACATAATATAAAAAGTGGTGAAAAAATGGCTATCAGAGAAACCAATACTCGAATTACAATTACTTTACCAAAAGATTTGCTTGATGAACTTGATGAGTTAGCTTCAAATCAAATGCTAATGGTAAATAAATTTATCACCAAAATATTAATACAATATATCGCTTATATCAAAAAGAAAAAATCAAGATCAAAACTAAATATTAAAAAGAAAAAATAATTATTTTGCCTTCTTTCTTTATGTTTTTTTGCCGCGCGCAGTTTACATAATTTATATATTCTATATGGCTAAGAAATAAATAGCAATTAAAATACGCGAAATGCATCTTTTGACGCATGAAATGCAAATTTTCTTATAATTTGTCGAATAATAAGATAAATTGACTGTTTATGTAAAAAGTATTGTTTTGTTGTAATTTTTATGATAAGAATTAGTAAATAATTTACATAAGGGGGATTTTTATGAATAACATGTTATTGAAAAAGGATTTGTCCACGGAACAATTAGCAATAGTACAAAGTGAGTTAGATAAAAAGAAAAAGAGCAAAACTGTTATGTATTTAGCATGGTGGTTTACAGGAGGCATTGGAGGACATAGATACTATCTTGGTGATACTAAGAAAGCTATGGCTATGACGTTTACACTTGGAGGTTTAGGGTTTTGGGCTCTTTTAGATGTGTTTAAGATTGGCAAAAGATTAGAAGAAAAAACAGAAATATTGGAAGCTGAAATTATAAATAAAGTAAAATCCTTAGACGGTTCTGAAATATCAGAAATTAAAGAAAGTATTACTTCGAACAATAAACCTAATAAAAACAAATTACCTGCTGCTTTTGTTGTTATTGCGGCGTTAATCATTTTTGGGGTTATCCTAGGGGTTTCATCGAATAAAACTGCTCCTGTATCTTCTACTGTTGCTTCAGTATCATCTAATGCGGCAGAGACTGTAAACGAAAAAGTCGATATTATAAGCGAAAAGGTTGATAAAGAAATCACGAAAGAAAATTATGAAAAAATAAAAGCGGGAATGACTAAGCAAGAAGTTATAGATATATTAGGAGAGCCTGATATGGTGAGTGAAAGCGAACTTGCAGGTTTGGGTAAAAGCGAAATGTTTCATTATCAAAAAGGCTTCACCATGAAGGCAATTGATGTTTTTATCAGCAATGGCAAGGTGAGTTCAAAGAATTGGACTGATTTGTAGAAAAGAGGGTTTATACCCTCTCTTCGGATATATGTCTTATTTTATCAATAAATTTTGGACTATGAGTCAAAGCCTGCTCAATTATTGCCCAATCCTTTTCGTCGAGTTTTTCCTCTACTAATCTATATCCTCCACCGCGTCCTGGTCTGCTAACTATATTATATCCTGATTTTTTCAATAATTCTCTTGCACGCCTTACATTTCTTTCTGACATTTCAGTCATTTCTGCAAGTTCAGCTATGCCCATTATGCATTTATTTTTTCGCAGGATTCGCAGGATTTTTAGGATTCGGATTAAAAAATGTTCTTTGCCACTACTTTTTCTTTTCAAGTTTTCCATAAAATTTCTCCGTTATAAATCGCTAATAAATTTTCTTACAATTTCAGAAGAACTTAATTTAGGATCCAAATTTTGTCCATAAGTTTCAATTTTGGATTTTTCGGTCGGCGTAAGCCTTACATGAATTACTTCTGTCAATGATTCGTTATTTTTTTCTAAACCATAAAATTTATACAAATAATTAGGCAATTGTTGTCCCTTGCATTTACGCGGGTGATATCCTTTGTAATCTGTAAAATCCTTGTTACCCAACTCTCTAAATGGAGTTATTAAAAATTTAGTTAAACTTCCATTTTCCAATTCCACTACCGCGTGCAGTGGTAATGAGTTCAAATACCATACTCCGTTAATTTTAATCATATTAAACCTCTTTCTACCCGTTTCGATGGGTTGTGTTATATTTTTGCCACTTTATTTTTCCAACCCATTAATGTATCGAATCCATTTACGGGATTTGTAAATTTTATGCCCGCATATATATATTCGTGAATCTCTTTGCCTTTGGTATATTTATACGTATTTTTTTTAGATTTGCAATCACAATTATCGAACTCATCAATTTCAATCTTGCAAATAGTGCAAGTTTTTGTCCTTTTTACACTGTGAAAAACTCTCGACAAATCCCTATCAATTAAATCTAAATCACCTGATTTGCTTAAAAAAGCCTGATTTAATTTGTCTAATATGATCTTCAAAAAATCTTCTTTGCTATAGTTTATTGATTTTATTATTTTTATATTTTTTATTAAAGGCTCTTCATCATTTCCTATGCCGATAACATCGCCTGAGCATATAAATGCAGGCTCTTCTCTCCTTAACGCAAAACTATTTAATTGATTTAAATTAGATAAAATAGGTAGGTTATTTTTAAATTCAAACACCGATACACCGATTTCTTTTTCGTTCGTAAAAAAATTTGTACTTTGTTTATTTCCTGGAATTTTTCCTAATCTTAAAAATACCATAATAATTCTCCTTCTGCTCTTTCGCCGAGCCGCGATTTATTTGTTTATGTATTTATAGTATCACGCGTGTAATACAGTGTCAACGCTTTTTTTGTAAGTTTTTTAAATTTATTTCCAAAAACTATTGACTTGGAATAATTAGAATGTTGTGATTAGGTAGAGACATTAATGTCCTTACCAAATTTACATTTTCGATATAGATCATATTTTTGAAAGTTATTGAATTTGTGAAAGATTAATAAATTTAGATGTGTTAGAAAGAAGGGTAGAGTCTACCCCTCTTATTTGGATTAAACGCACGCGCGCGTCTTATATTTTAGTTAAACGCAAATCGTGCGTTTAATGTGTCTTATTTTATTGCCTTAGCAAACCTGTGTAACATTGTCCAAGTTTCTTCTCTTGTCATGTTATCCTTTGGTCTAGCCCCATCAGATATTTTGTTGTCAATTACAAACTTTTGTGCTTCCTTTGCCCAATCCGATACTTCTTGTTGCATATTAACACCTCCAGTTAATTTTTGTTTAAATGAATCCCATCGGGCCCAATTATTTGCACTAAATGATGATGGACAGTTTTTGCGTGATGCATCATAATGCCTTCTGACATCATCTAAAATTACATTATATTTTTTTATCAAATATTTTATAAGTTCAACTGTATTTGCTTCCGTTGCAGGTGTTACATTTCCGTTAACCCTGCACATTTCAACACCAATTGAATTGTGATTTGTTATTCCATATTTACCTGCACCATCTCCGCAATGCCAGGATGCATTATTATCTTCAACAAGCTGATAAATTGAATTGTCATCTACAAAATAATGTGCTGAAGCTTGCCTTCCTTGACTAAAATAATTTGCATTTCCTGCTGCAGAATCAGTTAAATTTCCTGTATCGTGAATGACTATGTACTTAATTTCAATTCCGTTTCTGCTTGAAAAATTATAGTTTGAGATTTGTTTAGTTATATCTAACATCATATATCGCCACCTTTTTTATTGTTTTGATAACCAAAAAAACTACCTATGACAACCATAGCTATAGGTATAAATTGTTCAGCAGTTATCAAGCCTTTCCACGTCATCATCGCAAGTGTTGATACAATAATTAAAGTGACTATAGTTTTTAAATCAATCAATTTTGCTAATCTTTTTACCATCTCACTCATTGCGCTCATTCCTCCTCTATGTATCTCTTGTAGTACTTTTCACATGCTTCGATTCGCTTGTGTGCTTGTTTGACAGATTCGTCTACTCTTATAATTAACTCTCTGTCTTCTTTTACATCCTTCTTTACACTCATTAGTTCACTTTTCATTTCAACCAAGTAAGTACTTATAGTTTCTAGCTTTACTATAACCTCTGTCATTTTTGAAGCTTCTGTTTTTGCTTCGGACGTTTCTTTTTTTGCATCGCTTTTTACATTTCTCTTATAATTAGTGATGCCCATATAAATACTAAAAGCCAACGAAACCCCTGATATTAATAATGCACCTTCTATTGTCATAAATCCCCCTTTAAATAAAAATAGCACCCATTGCGGGTGCTTATAATTTTATTATCTTATTTCAAGTTCTTTTTCTTTGGCTATTTCTATTTTGCCATTCAAAGGCGTATATTCCGTATCATTAATTCTAATCTTAGTTTTGTTTTTATCGTCATCTATATATTTGCCTTCTTTAAAATCAAACCTTTGCCATTTGCATGTTATTTTTAATTCCTCTTCTACCTTATAAATACTATTTACGTTCCCAACATTTTCTTTAATATTATCGTGTTCCTTATAAACCAAATCTCCTTTTTGTGTATACATAAATACCTCCTATTCGATTATTCCGTATTGTGCATATGACTCTATTGCTTCGGTACATCCAGTTGTTATTATTTCTATTTTTAAAGAACTATTAAAGAATATTCTATCAATCATAAAATATCCAAGCATTAAGGGCATGTTAAGGGTTTCTATGTCTGTGCTTCCATCAGTCTCTAATTTATTTTTTATCACAGATAAAGTAGTATTTTTACATTCAATTGAGTCTAATCCGCCGCGTATAACAGAAAACCTTGCCTCGTTAGAATTGCCACCATATGCACTAATTTTTAGCATGTCTTGTGAAGCTACTATTATTTCTAAATTCCTTACGTATGAACTATTTGTTAACACCTGACCTGCTTTATGATAATACACTACTCCGTCAATTGTTATTTTAAGAGCAGCAGTTAAAGTGCCACCAGGACTAGTAGAGGCTAAAAGTCTAATGCCACCAAAGTAACCTGCCTTATTAGTTACCTCTAATAATGTGTGTGTACCATTTACATAAACTGTACCATTGTTCATATAATGCTTTGGAGTATATTTACTAATATCTAATACCTTGCTTCCAAAACTATATCTTGGCATTATGCAATCACCTCGCTAATTCCTTGTATCGTGATATTTACATCAGCCCCTGCATCTTGCTTAAAACACATTATTTCGCTTACTGAAAGCACATAATCTAATCCGGTAAGTACCTCATTAACCGAATCGCTCGGGTCTAAATCGAAACTTAAAAATTGATTTCCTGCTGCACTTCCATACAAGTACCCCGATATGTGCCTTTTTGTTGTAGCACCATCTTGTAAACAAGCTGTAATGCTTGTAATAGTAGTTTTGTAGGTAGCGCCTGGATTGGTAATTTGACTTTCGGTATTTGTAGTTGTCAACGTGGCTTGCAATAGTTTCTTTTGTTCTGTATCTCCTATCATTATATTCTTACCCCCATTCGTAATTTTCTTTTAATCATTATCATGTTGGTATTGCCAGTATCGGTAACTTCCTTTAGTTCATTTATAGCACCTACCAGATTTGTTTTGTCTGTAGTTTCTAAATTTTCTAAATCCCCAATTTCGCTATCGATATCAGCAATTCCCTGCTCGATTCTGTTTAAATCATTTGCCTTTGGTATAGCATTAGGATTTAATGGATCTAACGAATCATAATCTACCCAATCAGTTTTTGGTACGTAACTCATGCTGATATCACCTCGCTTATTGTTAATACATATCTTATTACCGCCTCGTTACCCGTCATAGGTATATTTACATCATCATCAATAATAACGGTATCATCTGATTTGCACAATTTAATATTATTAATTTGTGTAGTATCTACTGCCATAACACTAAAAGTTACTTCATATTGATTTTCGCTTACTATTTCTAAATTAAAAGATGTTATTTCTATACTGTCATTTACTAATGCTTTTGAAATTTGAGTTTTAGTATATTGCATTATCTCGTTTAAATAAGTAGCTTGAATCATTTTCTTTTTACCTCCTCATCAGGTGTAGCGAATGTCGTATTACCAAGAGTCCAAACACCTAATTTTGTGTTTCTTACTATGTTTGTGCTATAAATCTCTTCTTGAATTCCTAAAAACGTTCTAATGGTATACTCAATTGATTCTAACTTAGATCTCATGTTTTTGACTGAATCAATTAATTTAATAAATTTTTGTATATTGAATTCGCTTACTGCTGCATAATCTATAGCAACTCTAAAATGATACGGATTTCCTTCGTAGTCAAACCATTCAATTAATTCTCCCTGTCCAAATATATCTATTATGAGTTGCTTAACTGCAAATGGAGTCCCTTTTGTAAAGTGATAAATATAAGCATTCTTAACAATTGCACGCCTGCTTTCAAGAGGTAAGCTTTCATCATAGAAATCGACATGCATTTCAGCGGCCAATAAATTAACTACCTCACTATTAGCGTTATCAATATCTACAAAAGTAAAGCAATTATTAATAGATTGCACAAGCAAGCTAAATTCTTGATCTATTGCTTGGCTTGCTGCAATTATATCTAAATCCGACCTAAGATTTTCAGGAAGCAATTCCAGTAAAGTAACTTCATCTATACTTTTACTCATCTTCAAGTCCTCCATAAGTTATAGTAGTGGTGTCGTCTGCAGCTACTTCCGTATTGTTTATAGGCGTATAACTAGGACTATTTATAACTACTCTTTTAGCTCCGGCTAGAATTACTTTACTTATCAATTCGGACGGATTAATATCCCTTCCTATTTTTGATTTTTGCCAAATCTTATACTCATTTATCGCACTATTAACTGCAGTTTGAATACTTAAAGCATAGTCTGAATCACTTGTTTTAATATAGTAAGTAATATCTACATCGTAAGGTATTTGAGTTGGTGCTTGTACTGTAACGCTATCCGTAAGCGGTCTTCTTGTTGAATCACTTAAGTAATTTTGAAGTCCTAAAATTAAACTTTCTTCAGGGATCTCTCCATCTGTTAATATAAACCTTATATCTACTTCGCCAGGATCAGGAGATGATACTTTTACATCTAAAATACTTGAATTGTATTGCTTGGTAAAAAATTCATAAGCACCACTTGGACCTGCTACAGAAAATGATTCAGGCTTCAAAAATATTCGTTCTCTTAAAGAATCATCACTTTCGATATCTGTTCCTCCTTGTGGTATATCTAAATTAGATATACTTTGAATATAATTAATAGGATCTACTAATATATTAATTTGTCCAACAGTATACCCATTACCACCAATTCCCACATCTGTACATTGCATAGTAATATCTACAAAAGTTTGTTCTGCTATAATTTCCGCATATTCAGTTGATTCGAAAAACACATTATTACCTGGACTCACTCTAGTGCCTTCCGGAATCGAAACTGCAGAACTTTGAATAGCAGATAAGGTAAATCTGATAGTTGTTATTGCTTTAGTGGCATCTTGCCTTGTTATGCCTATTCTTGCTGCTATGTTGTCGAGATAACCGCCTTCTGAGTATTTCAACAAATTTTGTTTTGCTGAAAAATCTATCAATTGATAAGCCGTGTAGATTCTTAACGCTTGTGAATATATCCATATCCTAATTGGATCACCAGGTGCAAGTGTTTTCTTTTCTCCCGTAGACTCAAAATAGGCATTTTCATATTCAGAAATCATATCTCTCAATAAAGTATCGACATCTTTGTTTACAAAATTAATATCTTGCAAGTTACTAAATAAATTAGACAATATTTATCACCACCTTCGGCTTTAAAATTCCTTTAATTGCATCATTTTCAAATTGTACTTCCAGAACTTTTGCTCTAGGTTCGTATCTGCTTGTTTTTTCTATATACTCAATTGTTAGCAATGCCTTTGATTTTTCCAAATTGTTATCTAGTATGCTAAAATCAATCCCAAAGTCCCTATCTAGAGGCACAGAACCTTTTGGAGTAGTAAATATAATATTTATATTTCTTAAAATTTCATCCGTTTCGGATAAGTTAGAACTTAAATTCAAGACTAAATCCACAGAGTTTAAATCAATGTTCATCAAAAATCACTCCTATAAAGTACTTATATATTCTTCTAAGTTTACATTAATTTTTCCTGAATATATTTGTCCTTGCTGAAAAATAGTGCCAAAGCTTTCACTAACTGATTTTATCTTCCATTTATCAACACCTAGTTTTTTACCTCCAACAACAAGCGTATGAGCCATGCCATTTCTTACTAATTCGATCCATTTGTCAAGCTCTTGTCTTACGTTAACTCCAAAGCTAGCATTAAGATTAATTGTAAAACTAATAGTATCTAGTCCAGGCCCAATAAATTCATCTTTTGGTTTTTGTCCAATTAATTCATGTGTCGCAAATCTAGACGAGGCTTCTCGACTCATATCCGTAAAATTAAGTATTTTTTTATCTGATGTTTCAAAAATTATATCTCCAAAATATCCAATCAAAATAAATCACCCCATTAAAAAAGAACCCTAAGAGGTTCTGTTTATTAAAAACTAAGTATCTTTATATATTTGAGCCATTTATCGTACCTGTTGCAAGCACATCACCTGTTACATCTAGATTTCCGTCAACGGTTATATTTCCCTCAATTTGAATATTTTCTGCAGATATTGTTAAGGTCCTTGTTTGTTTATCATACTTAAGATATCCTTCTCCAAAAAAATCTTTGTAAAAAATGTCTCTTCCATGTTCTAAAGGCATATTATTTTGATTGTAATATTTGCCTAAACAAAAACCATTAGAAATCCCATTGCCTAAAAACAAGCATAATACAAGATCATTAACTTTTGGCATATTATATTCAAACGAAAGCATTGGTAAATTATTAGTTACTATATTGCTTTGATCACTAAAAATTACTTTTACGGTTCCTAATTCATAATTAATCGAAGATACTTTTCCTATCCTGATAAGATTTTTCAATCAGTATCCCCCCTCTAAAACCTTGTGCATATCTAAATCAGTTGTAAATCCACTTCCTAAGGTGTGGCTTATTTTATCTATATAATATTTTCCGTTAAATACCCCTAAGTCAGATATAATAATGGTTTGGGTAGCAACTAAGTTTAGGTTTCCCATCAAGCTTATACTAAGAGTTGTTTCATTTTTATTCTTTTCTCTAAGTGTTGCTTTTGCCAATATCTTTGCTTCTGAAATACTTGATACATTTTCATTTACCTTATAAACCTTTATAGGCACTCTGTTTGGTATTGTATACATGTATACAAGTTCTTGACCGCTTGTAGGGTCTGTATACTCCACCTTACAGGCATCATATCCTGTATCGGTATAAGTGGTTTTAGCTTGCCAAGATAGCATATCCGACTCTTTTATTGTTGCAACCTCTTTTTTTTGCTCATATTCATATTCATTAAATATAATCATTTTATTGCTATAAACTTTGATTGCTAAGCCGTTGTTTTTGCATATTTTATTAATAAATTCAATATCTGATTCTTCGCTTTGTTCTATAAATTTTATTATTGGATTTATAGAAGAATCAAAATATAATGCTAGCCCTGCATTATAAGCTATACTCTGTGCTATTTTTTTTACACTTGCATTGTCCCAAGTTTTGCTTTTAGGTGTATTGGTAAAATCATTATTTTTAGGTGTCGAAACTGCTCCAATACTCAAGGTCCTCGGTCTACCTGAATAACTAACCTCGTCAACTAAAAAAATACCGCAATCAAATAATTGAGCATCTCCTTCTGATCTCCAGTTTTTAGTTTTTATAAAAGGATTAATTATATCTCCTTTTTTAGGATTCCAATAATTTATCCATTTACCTATATCATCTTTTAATTCAATTGAAATATCATCTGCTGCACCTGATGCATTGTCAGTATACGATATGCTCTTTAAATCATTTTTTATGTTATCAGTAATATTGACACCATGATAAATCAGCTCAATGCTAGATTGTCTTATAATCATAACTAAGACCTCCAAGGCGGTAAATTAGATGAATTTACTTCGTTTTGGTTTGATATTTCAGGTAAATTTAAAACAGTACCTGCTGCAAAAATAACAGTTGATATCTGTTGTTTATTAACTTCCATCAACTCTTTTGTGTATTTTTTATTACCTAACAAATTAAAAGCAATACTGTCAAAAGTATCGCCCGAAATCGTTGTATAAGTCATGTTTAGCACCATCCATTTTTTAATATTTTTTACAAATATTTTATAAAATATACTTGACAATTAACAAGTGCTATAATATAATATAAACATAGAGAGGAGGTGAAAAGAGTGATTGAAATAATAAAGGACTTACTTGAAATAATTGTTCTAGGTTTGACCACCGCAACTCTAATTAAGAGTTTAAAGAACAAATAACAAGAAGTCCGCAGGATGGGGAGAAATCCCCTCCTGAATATATTATAACACAGTCACTTAATTTTATGAAATCAAAATATATTACTGTTTTACTTTTTGCACTTGTAATAGTGCAAATATTAGATGGAGATTTCAAAAATCCATCAGCATTAGATTTTATTAAATTTGTATTGCTTGTTATAGCTTTAGTATTAAACTTTTATAAGCAAAGGAGGTCTTAACCGTGTACAAATTTAATAGCAAAAATGATTTAGCAGCATTCATAGCTTCGGAAGTCTTAACAACTTCCGAGGTTATGGAAATATTAAATTGTTCTAGACAAAACATAGATGATTTAATAAGAAGAAACAAGTTAATTCCTATTAAAAAACATAAGCATACGCAATTATTTTTTAAAGAAGATATCCTAAATCGCTTAAAGTAATCTTTTAGAGGCATGCTATTTTTATTAACATGCCTCTTTTTTATGCAAAATTTAGCCTTCTTTTTTTGTCCACAACTGCATAATACCATTTCTCAAAATCTTTGAATGATTGTTTGTTTGCTTCTCCAATAACATTTGCATCTGCATTGCCCTGAATAATAATTTGCGGCGAATATGATACTGAAACCGTTTGATTATTTCTATTGCCTTTATATCTATTTAAAAGACTTTCTGCTCTACTATTATACGGATTGTACTTAGCAGGCACCACGGCTTCGCCTTTATGTAATTCTGCAACATATCCATCATTAGGAACATAGTTTAGTCCTGTTTTGTGTTGTGGAATCTCGAATCCACTTCCACCTATACCTTTGTGTGAATTATAATAATCCAGCAATTTTTGTTGGCTTGGTTTTATTTCTTTTGTGAATTTATCTTTTATAATCGGAATATTTACGCCCGGTATTTTATTTATTATTTCTATTAGGCTATTAATTCCAGGAATAAAAAAATTCATAAAGTCTGCAAAACTATTTTTAATCGATACCCATACATCTGCTGCAACACTTTTAATTTTATCCCAGTTTTTGTATAACAAAACACCTGCTACTATAACCGCTCCTATTGCAAGTATAATCAACCCAATAGGGCTCGTAAGAAATGCCATTGCTATACCAAATGCCCATGTTGCACCAGCTGCTATTCCGCATACTATAGTCCAAGCTGATGTAGCTAATATAACAGCAGAATTCCAGAACAAAATAGCTTTTAAGGATAATGATTCCCATACATACATTGCAGTCAAAGCACCAGTTACAAAAATATCTTTCATTTTCCACCCAACCAAAACTTTCATTGCAGCAGTTAGTTTTATTACGCTTTCTGTTATTTCGATTATTTTCCACCCTGCGTATGCAATGCCTATGTTTTTTATAATTGGCTCAATTGTTGTCCAATTATTAAACATATTGTATATAAATGTTACTCCATCTAATACCCTACTGCCAAGATCAATTAATAGTGGAAAACCATTTGTAAATATCCAAGATATTACTGGCTTTGCGATTGTGAATGCATCGTATAGCCTTTGCCCGATATTGATTACTACTAATTTAAAAGCATCAAGCGTAGGCTTATTTTTTATAACAGCTTTATTAATATTATTAAAAGCAATTAATCCTAAATTTTTAAACTTAATAAAATTATTTGATAAGTTTTTTTGTAAAGAATTAATTATGACTTCTTGTTTGTTTAAAGCATTTATGATTTTAGGATTATTTAAGTATTTAATAATTGTATCCATAGATTTTCCGAAACTTTTTATCGTATTATTTTTTATACTCATCATAATATCACCGAAATTTCTCGGCATAGTGTTAAATTTATTATTTATGTCATTTGCCATTGCAAAAACAGATGCCTTAATTACATCAGAAGTTATAGTGCCTTCTTTTGACATCTCTTTTAAATAACCTTTGCTTTTTCCGGTATATTTTGCAATTGCCTCTGCCAAAAGTGGTGCGTTTTCCATTATGCTTCTAAATTCATCACCTTGGAGTTTGCCGGCTGACATAGCTTGTGTCAACTGATACATCGCTGCTGTTTGTTCTTGTGCAGAAGCCCCTCCTATTTTAAATGATTTTTGAAGCAATTCAGTAAATTCAATTAATTCTGTATTGTTTCTAAAAGACTCCTTTGAAAGAATTCCCATTTTAGCAATAGATGATGTCATATCAATATATGAACCTCTGCTATTTTGAGCAGATTTGAATATCATGTCTTGAAGCTGAGATGTAGTCTCTAGTCCGGTATTCATGATATTGATTCTTGCGTTTATAGATGCATAATTATCTATTGTATCAATGGTTTTTGCAGCTAGATCTTTAGCAGCATTAAGTCCAACATAAGCTGCTGCTGCTCCAGTCAATCCCTTTAACGCACTTCCTATTCCGTTGTATGCACGTTCGGTAATACTAGCCTGTTTTTGCATAGCCTGCATATTTTTCTGCACACCACCAAAAGCTTTCCCAAGACTTGCTTGAACTTTAGCTCCTAGCAAAAACTGTGTTTCATATTGAACTCTATTTGCCATTTTTATTCACCTCATTTACCTCTTCGGCAATCTCCAAAAGATCAACAATACTTAATTTTAAATAAAACTCTAGGCTTGTAAACGTATTTAAAGATAAATGGACAGCAAGCTTTTTGAGCTGCTGTCCATCATTTTGTTTTAAGCCTAGGCGTAAAAAAAACGCATAACTTCACCTTTGATTTTTAAACCTTCGTTTCCGGGTAAATTTTCGAAAAACTCAATTGGTTTTCCAGTTACTTTAGATGCAACTATACAAGCATACAATAAGTTCATCTCGTTCATAGCTGCAATGTTTCCACTTGTTGCAAATTGTTTATCTGCGTTTGTTAAATCTTTAACTGTCAAATCTTCAATTCCATTTAAATCAATTTCGGTATATTGCTTTCCTTCAAAAAAGTAAGGTTTTTTAAACTCTACTATACCCTTGCCTTTTTCTTTATTTATTTCTATTATTTCTCCATCTTTATTCATCTCTATTGTTTTATCATCCATTTTTATTTGCTCCTTATATTTGTTTTGCTATATCTCCGAGCACATCTACTCCATTTATTTTATAAATAAAGTTTAATTTATCTAACTCCAATAACGTTTTACCGTTCTCTTCAATTTTGATGTACAAAACTTCAAGAGTGTTTTTTGTATCTGTTTGCTTACCTACCCCCATAGTTCCTAAATCAACGCCTTTAGGCAACCCCCTAAACGTAATCTTTAATGGTCTATGATTGATTTGACCACCTGCAACATCATAAGATTGTTGAGATGCTCTTAATACTATATTTTTGGCACCTGGAACCATCAATTTAAAAGACTGGTCCATTAAAACTCTAAACGGAATTTCAACTTGAATACTTCCGAAATGCCCTGGAGTTGGTGAGTCAAATTCTCCAGCAATCCCTGCTCCGCTTATGGTTTCACTCATTGCCTCAAGTTTAGGCATAGTAACCTCTGCAGATACTCCTACTAATTTATCAGTATCATTGTAAACATTATAATTCGAAATTTTTTCAGGTATTGAATTAACATTCATATTAAGCTTCACCTCCTAGAACTGTTATTAATGCTTCTGGATTAAATTCTAAGGTATTTATAATTGTTTCTGCAGGGGTAAAAGGCGTAAGATATTGCTTAAATCTTATGATTCCATTCAATAAATCTGAAGTAGGATTTTCATCTAATATAAACTCTATTTTAGCATCCGCTATTTGTTGCTTTGCTATATAACCATTTGCTCTTATATTCTCACTATCAACTAAAGATTCTATTAACCTTGTATTGATAGGATCATCAACTTTTGCTAAATATCGAAGTATAAAGGTATTACCCCACCAATCAAACATTCTTCTCACGGATATAAATCTATCTTTGGGATCATGCACAGAATCCACCGTTAAGCTATTTAATGGATAAGCACCTGTGTTATTACCCCATGATTTCCAACCATTTAGATTTAATGCAGTTACTATACCGTTTGAATTTAAGGTATTCGCTTTTGTTTGGTCCAAATAAACCTCTGAATTATCATCTAAAATAACTGCCGAGATTTTAAAGTTCTTATTAGATGGTGAAATATAAGGAACTCCATCATTTAAATAATCTACATCAGCTATTAGTGCGGCAAGTACAGCACTGAAGTAATATTTTTTAGTACCTATCTTAACCATAGGCCAACAAACTATGTCGTGTTTATTTGTATAATTATTAGTGTTTTTCCATGTTGCAGCGTCAGAATATACAGTCGCACCATCAGCTGACGATGTATCGACATCTTTTATCGCCATGCACTTAAATGAACCGTTAACCGATTCTGTTTTAGCCGTCATAGCAGCACCAACATTAGGTTTATGACTCCATCCTGGTATTACTATTAGTCCAGGGTTAAGTCCTAGTCTAGGATACACCTGTTCTATGTTTTCAAGTCCAGTGTATACTCCTGTTGCTTCAGTATAAGCACCAATTATTTCATCTTCCGTTACTGCGCTTGGGTCTAATTTTGTAAAGCTAAAGCTAAGCTGTGCAGGAACTGGATCAATAGCCCCTCCTGAAACTATTTTAACAACTACATATCCAGCATCATTAAACTCTACCGTGTAGTCATCATCTAAGTCATAAGTTACTGTTCCTTCAGAATTTTTAACTACAAAATCATCGTCAAGCATTATTCCTTCTTCATCAATTACTGCCTGTGAGTTCGATACGCTTTCCAATTGACTAACAACTGCCGTTTTATGCACAGCAGGATCTAAGACATTTAAAACTACTAAAGGCTTTACGTTATAAACTCTAAGACTTGCATCTAATGCTTGGCATATACTAAATTTCTCAAAATCATTAGAATATCCAATTTTACTTTTAGCCTCAGCAAAGTTATTAATTTGTATAGGCTTATTTACTGCACCTGCAGGATTAGCCAATAAATTAATTGGTGCTGTACCTACAATGAATTGTATTGCACTATTAACTTCTACTGGTGCTTTAAATTGTGTTGGGTTTTCTTGAACATAAATTCCATGCGTATAACTCATTTATTTACACCTCTTTCTACTATATTAATGTATCAATACTTTCTATCTTTCCTACTATCCAATTTGTCTCAATTGCTCCAAAAAAATAAGGATATGTATCCTCATCGTGAATTCTCCATTTAATAGGATATTCAATTTGGTACTTACCCTCAAATAATCTATGTTTCATTAAATGCTCATAAACTTTTTGAAGCACATTTAGCAAATCTTTATAACCTTGATAATTCTCATCATCATCATATATTCCGGCCATCAATAATATGTTGCATGTATTAGAATCTGTTTCGTTAGGATCTTCTCCATCTTGTAAGATTACAACAATGTAAGGAAAATGCTCGGTATCTTTTTTTCCTTTTTTCACTGGTAAAAATTGAGGATATATGTTTAATGATGATAGTTCTCCTAATGCATTTTTAAGCTTAAAATCTTTAAATAATGTTTTTAGTTCTTCAACTAAAAAATCTTGCAAAAATGAAGGTATCATTTATTACCCTCCAATACTCTTTTTATTTCATGTTCTAATCTTTTGTCGAATGTAGTTTTTGCTTCTTTTTCAACAAATTTTCTAATCATTGCATTGTCAATCATTTGAGGTACAGCAGGTCCCATTAATCTCTTAATAGGTAGCCTAGCTTTCCCTACTCTTTGAAATAGTTTGTTTCCTTGAATATTTGCAATAAATGCATGCATAAATTCTGAAACATTTCCTTTTTTTACGCTAACTTTTATTTTTTTAGGTACCTTCTTTGGATTAGCTTGTGTAGGACTAATTTTAAATTTATCTAGAGCTATTAGGTTTCCACGAGAATATACAACAGCCCCTAATCTATAACTATTAGCGTTAGATATTCTTATTGTATCTTTTATATCTTTTGCTTTTGCCGTATATGTTTCACGTGTTTTTTTCGATATATTGCTTTTAGTATTTTGGGCTGCTCTATTTAATGCCCTAGCTAAAACAAGCGGAGCTTTAGAACTATATGTTCCTAATCTCCGCTCTAGATCTTTTAACATTTTTGTATTAATTTCAATCATGATCCATTCCCCACCAATGTAATAGTATACATATACTCGTCTTCCTGCACGTCAGAAATTCGATATATAGTATTATCTAATTTTAAAATGCTCCGTATTGCAGGTTCGCCTTCAAAATCATCTTTTTTTACATGAAATAGAATCTCTTCTTTATACGTTCCATCCGGATCACTCATTTTTCTTGAGCGTTCTTTTAAAAATTCAGTATCTATTACAATGTTAATTTCATTACCATTTACATTGTGATTAGTGGCAAATTCATCTGAATTTATAAAAGTATTTAAATCTGTTTTAAGAAAATCTCTAAACTTGGGCATACATCATCACTTCCTGCTCTTCTTTGTTTCTTTTACATATTCATTTGGATCAAAATCAATTTTTATCGAATCTAAAGTTTCTTCATTTCCCTCAGGTTCTGTAGGTTCTGTAGGTTCTTCAGGTTCTGTAGTCTCTACTTTATCCTTAGATCCCTCTTCTGTTTTAGTTTCTTCATTTCCCTCAGGTTCTGTAAGTTCTTTAATAACTTCTAAATACTCAGCAAATCCGCTATCAACTAACTTTTTTTCATCTTCTTCTGAAAGTTCTGTAATAACATCGCCTTGCACATATGTTTTATTTATTGTTCTAACTTTAAACTTTACAACTCTTATCACTTTAGACACCTCCTGTTTAATTATTTTACAATTCCAACAAACCAATCATCTACATCTTCAGGCACCGGCAATGGTCTAGAGCTTAATCTTAATAATGTAGTATCATTTTTGCTGTCAATAATTCTTTTTGGTATTCTGGTACCTTCATAAGTAACAAAACCAGTATCTTCAACATGAGATATTGCTCCGTAAAGTCTTTTACCCATTCCTACTCTCGCCATTATAACAGTAGAATCAGGCATAAATGGTTGTTCCGTTCCAGCATCATCGATAAACCACTCATCATAACTATAAACTTCTAATCCAAATTCCGCTAAATACATCACAAATGTAACGGCATCACCTTTAATTTTAGGATCAAATGCACCAAAGTTAAAATTCTTAACATCAAAAACTTTTTGAATTGCAGCATTGTTTCTAATTAAATCAACAACATTAGATGCAAGTATTAAAACGTTTGGTGCTTTGCCTGACGATTTTATTATGTCAAGTCTCCACCTTTTTATATCTCCGTATATGTCAGCAGTAGTAGTGTCCCATTTCGCTGCTCCTGACAAAGTTTCCTTATTTGTAAAGCCATAATCAACTTCTTGTTCAATAGTTTTATTTGTTTTATCGTCAATAATTCCTTTCATTGTTATCTTGCCGTTAATCAAAAGTTCTCTGCACATCCATTCCTCTCTTCTCGAAATTGACTCATCAAGTTCTGATAAATCTTTTCCAAGCAGTATAGCTGCTCTTTCTTCAGGAGTATTAATACTATAAACATTTTCACCCATGCTACGCTTGTTTATATCATCAATACTTATAACTCTTTCAGGTGCTATCTTAGGTACTTTATAGCTTCTAGTAGTATATCCCTGTCTATCCATAACAACTCCACCTACTCTTGGAGCCACAAAAGGTGCCATTACTCTTTTGCCTTTTTTAAAATCAACATCAACATCTTCGGTAAGTTTTGTGTCAATCTCTGAAAAAAACGTATTTAGAAAAAAAGATCTTACTGGCATCATTTTTTCTATTGCTGTCATCATAGTTCTAGTGCTATAAATATTTACTGTGTTTGCCATTGTTTTATTTTCCTCCTTTAATTTGCGATATTATCTTTTAAAATTATTCCTTTGGTTCTAAGAACATCTTCGTGCTTTGCTGCTGTATCAGATCCACCAAATACCAAAGCCTGTCTATTAAACATACCTGTAGTATATGCTTGAACATTGACGTCTGCAGATGTGGCATCGACATCATCTGTCAATATACAATCCGCTACTTGCGAGCCATCTACATTTGCTGAATTTACTATCTTTGCTTTTTTAGATCCTTCTTCAACCGGGATCACAAAATTGTCGCCTACTATAAAATCGGCTGAGCCATCATTTATAGTAAAACCTATTTGGTCGTTTGCGTAAGCGACTGCTACTGTTGCATCTGCAAGCCTATTTCCTTCAGGATCATAAACATTAAACGTTCCAGCGTTTTCTGCAGCTGCGGTACAAATTAACTTATAATTACCAACCTTAGACTTTGCTTTTAGTGCAAAAGCTGTTATTGTGCCATTTCCAGTATTTCCTTCATCTGCTACAACTTCTCCTAATGCTTTTGTAATTACTCCAAGGACTGTACCTCTTTTTAAAGCTCCTTGACCTGTTAAAATAGTTATACCTTTAATGTTCAGGTTTTCCGTTACTCCTGCAATTAGATTATCAGGAACAACACTTCCAGTTACTTGATATAAATTTTCAGACATTATCCAATCCTCCTTTTATTTGCTCCATTTACTATTTTGTCAATTAAATTGTTTTCAACTTCTTTTTGTTGCTCTTTTGTTTTTTGTTCTGTAGGCAATGCATCAACATCCTTTATTCCTGATTTTTCAGAATCATCTTTTATGTTTTTAAGGTATTCATCTCCTTTTGCACTATCTTTTTGAAGTGCTTTAAATGCTAATTCTTTAGCATCTATTACATCTTCGTATTTCGCCTTTCTTATTAATTCAGGATCAATGCTGTTTGAAATTTCTTCAATAGCCTGAATTCTTTGTCTTTCCTCTTTTTTGCCTTCATCTTTTGCTACATTTTCTATTTTAGTAACTAAATCTGGATAGGCATTCTTAAGTTCTTCAATTGTTTTACACATAGGTTGCTCTCCTTTCTTAATGTTTGTTATATTTGCATCAGACTCTAATTGAGTCTGCTTTGCATCATTAGTTTTACTTTCGTTTAATTCATTCTTTTTAGCAATTTCAAAAAACTTATTCATTGAATCAGCCATGGAGTTCTGTATAGCCAATCTACTAAACGTAAAGTTATCTTGAATAGAATTAGCCTCTAAATTTGAATCAAATAAAACTTTATCGGCAAATTTTTCTTTTACTGCTTTTTTTGCGGACATAAAAGTTTCTTTATCCATTAATTCAGAAATTTTATTCCGAGACAGTCCTGTTTTTGACTGATATGCATTAATAATTGTGCTTTTAACTTCATCAAGCACATCAGCAGCATGTCTCATGTCTTTCGCTTCCCCAACTGCACCAGTCCAAGGATTATGTATCATCATTATTCCTACTGGACTTATCTGTATCTCTTCCCCAGCCATAGCGATAACTGAAGCTGCAGACATCGCTTTTCCATCAATTATTGTTGTTACTTTTCCATCATGATTTTTTAAAGCATTGTAAATGCCGGCAGCTGCAAATACATCTCCGCCATAGCTGTCAATCCAAACCTTTATATTTTTACCTTTGTATTTATCAAGTTCTTTTCTAAAGGCATTCGGAGATGCATGTGCAATACCAAACCATTGATATATCCATGCGTCGTCATCGCTAATTATTTCTCCTGATATTCTTAACTCTACTTCATCTTCGTTTTGTTCATTTTTTATGAAATTCCAAAATTTACTCATTGTTTCTTTGCTCCCTCCTCATCATCGTCATCATCATTATTGTTTGTACTGTTCATTGTCTGATTACTATTATTTTGAGCACCTAAAATCTTACTTAACAGCTCATTTTCTCTAGTTACTTGATTGATATTGTCATCCCAATTACCGCCTGTAAGCTCAGTGGTTTCTCTCTCATGTGTACTAAATGCATGTGATGTTCTTAATATTGCAGCATTTACCTCTTTTACAGGATCCAGCATTCCTTGTGCAGGACCTATCCACTCCGATCTGGACCATGCTTTTTTTATTGATGGATCGTTAAAAAATCCAGGAGCTTTAACCCTGCCTCTAGCAATGGCTTCCGATAACCACATTTCATAAATTGGTTGACAAAAGTCATTAGCAAACCATGTTCTACGCATTTTAAAAGCTTTCCAGGCTTCTAAAAGTGCTGCTCTAGATGCTGAATAACTCGCCGTGAATGACTTATTCAGTAGTTCGAACGGGATTTCTAAAGCTGCCCCTATTTGCTTGGTCATTGAATTTACAAATCCTTCAAATCCACTTGACGGACGTTTTGGATCTGCAAATACTACATCTTCGTTTTCACCAAGTACATTAATCGTGCCTGCTCCCATCTCATAAGAACTTGGATCAGTTTCAATCTTTTCTTCATCTGAAATCGAATCACCAAAAGGAACTTGACTTCTATCGCTATCAACTTTAATAAACGCTGTAAAAAATGCTTGGATAACTGCAGCTGTTAGTTCTGCTTCCGTATATCTAGTTATTTGCTTGATTGTTTCAATTACAGGTGCCAAATAAGGCACACCTCTATATTGCTCACATCTTTCAGACTCCATAATGTGCAGCACGTTTGGATTTCCTGTAACCTTGCTGAAAGCTTGAACTCGCACCCATTCAGCTTTTTTAAAACTAATATTACTATTTGGATGTTTGTTACAAACATGATAAGCAATTATTGCTCCTGCATTATCAATCTCTACGCCACTATAAATGTTTTTACCATCTTTGTTTTTTGCTATGACGTTGTATAAATTAGGAGTGCAGACTCTATCGGATTCTATTAAAAATAATCTAATCCCATATGGCATCCAAGCTGTCGGCTCAACGTTATTTACTAGACCAAAACAATCTCCGTTCATAAGCCAACTCATAAGAGCTAATTGTTGCAATTCATAAAAGTTATTAAGTCTCATCGAATCACACCAAACTGAATCAGCCCATAATGCAAATTCTTTTTCGGTGTTTTGTTCCCATTCGTCTGCTTGTTCTCTAGCGATTCCTATTTTTTTAAAATCAATCCTAGATTTTAATTTAAGTCCCGCACCTACAACATTGGTTCTATTTGTCTTTATGGCAGAAACAGCAAGCGGTGATGACATGTATAAATCTCTAGACCTTTGCCTTAAAGTGTCTAGGTTATAATCGATGTCTTCTTGAGGGCTTCTACTAGATGAATTCCACCCTCTTAAAGATTTTTTAGTTTTGCTAGCACCACTAGTTGAATAACCCGAATTATTAATAAGTCCTAGCCGTGCACGTGCTATTTCACGTTTTAAGGCTCGTGTTGGAGATATATATTTTACGACATCGTCAATTATATTAATGATATCACCTCATTTCTTTATTGTTTTAAAGATTAAAAAACAGCATATAAAAAGCACCCAAATTACTGAGTGCTTAAATATCTTATTAATAATTACTTCTAACGTCTAACAATATTGATGTTTCGCTTAAAGCTACGCCGATATAAATACTACTTATACTATTTTCTATAGTGGTTAAACCCACATTATAGTCATAATAATAAGCGTAACCTGGCAATAATCCACTTAGCCCAGTCAAAATATTAGTTTTCCTCGAGCCTATCAAATCATCTGCAACTCCAGCACTTACAGCCAATCCTGCAAAAAACGCACCACTTTCCCTCACTTGGTTATTGACGTAGTGAAGAGTTTGTATGCAATCAGCTACAAACAATGTATAAGCGTCATTTGTAACATTATATATACCACTCATTCTATAACCAGATTGTGTAGCTCCTGTATTTCTGAAATAGGGGACATATGACATAGACACTATGTCTATAAGGTCTCCAGTAGTGCTAATTAATAAGGATAAGAATTTACTCCCTGTTGCAATGTTAGGAAGTAAATTAAATATAATTTTGCCATCTGGACGAACAGCAAATCTACCAATACTGTTATATTGGAAGTCAAAATCTTTTATAGCGAGTAACGTTGGTTTTACCCCTGTGATATCAGCTATATAAAACCTACCTGTAGACGAACTTGTGTTGATATTAATATAGGATAGGGCTCTAGTTCCATCTGCGGATATTGCAATTGTAGACAATTGAGAGCTTCCTGATACTGGGACTGTTGCAATTGTCATAGCATCAGCGTCAGTTATAGCGGTTAAAACTGGAGGAGTACTATTATCAATATCAATATACTTTAGAATTGTAGCATTGGGAGTTGGAGTAGTAGTTCCAAATTCTAAAAGTAATCTATTGGAATTTACTTGTTCTATTTCCCATCCACTGTTTGTAGCATACGCTGTTGTTGTTATAACCGCTCCCGGTGTTATAACGTCAGTAATTGGGTCGATATGCACTATTTGAGCTCTGGAAGCATTACCTGCTCTGTGACAGGCTACGTAATAGTTATCTCTAATATAAAATAGTTTAGGATAACCACCACTTCCTGTACTAGCATGAATAACTGTAGGTGTGGCAGCAGGGGTTATCACTTTATCATCTACTGTAGCTATTGACAATAATACATTAGATGCGTTTTGTCCTAATATTATTACTTTGTCAGTAGCTCCGACCACTTTTAGTATAGCCATATTACTAAAGTTATTAGCTGTATAACCCGTAGGTAATACAGCTTCGCCAACTTCATAGCCACCAACAACTTTTTTAATTATACGTAAATACTGAGCCGTTGTTTGTAGCTCCGCAGGGGTAAATAGACTAAATAATCTATTTTCATCAAGTTCTATAAAATTATTTTCACCTTTATCGCTTGCTGTGATATCATAAACTGGGCTAATTAGAGCTCTTTGGTATTTCCCATTTATAACTTCTAATGGGTTACCGACCGCTATTACTTGGTCGGTATCAATTGGAAGTGTTGGGTCACTTGCCCCGCCTCCGCCTGACTCATTTGCCCACTCTGTATCATAGTCAGTATTTGTTTTCTTTTTTAACACTTGACCAGTAGTTCCACCAGCAACTATTCCTACTCCATTGGTGCCCGGTTCCCCAGTCTTACCTGGCAATCCTCTTTTTTTAAACATTTTAGTACCTCCTATTATCTTTGTATCATTTCAACCCTTATGGTAAACTCATCCTCTTCTTTTTGTGTCGATGGAGTTGAATTTGATTGCAGCAATCCATAAAATTTCGTACTACCCTCTGCAAGTGTCATCGTTATCCCTAGAACAGAAGACCCTGAGTCTACGAATTGTGAGTCGACGTTTTTATAACCATTACTAACTAATTGTCTTCTAACTTCCGTTTTTGTACTTGCTGGTATCACATTAAACAATGCATTATCACCAACTGTTGAAACCGGCGGCGTATTAAATAAATGAAGATAATATTGACCCGGCGTTCCTGGTGAGTTATCGGATGCTACTGTTGCATTTTTAATTTCTAGCACGCTGCCTGGGATCGCATTGGTAAAGTCAAACTCTAAAGGTACAACCTCTCCTGCTACTGTGCTGTTAGCTATTAAATCATTAGCAGTATATGCTATTGAATCATTTGGTCTGACTAGGGTAACTACACATGACATCGCTCTGTCTCGCTTAGTCAGATATAATAAATAATCCTTTATGGTTACAACAAATTCTTTTATTTCTCTGAAAGATTTTGCAATGCCTTTAATAAAGGACATTTTTGTTGCTGTTGCGGTTTCATCTTGCTCTGCTACATCAGATTTAGTTCCGTCCGTTGCATAGCCACCATCTACCATTTCCATAGTTACAGTGTCCCCTGATGTAATCTCAGTCCAATCAATTCCGTTAAATATATAAGTTTTTTGGGTGTCAAATTCAAAATATTCTGTATTTTTTAAAACATTCTCTGTAGGTTTTTCATCTTCTTCATATCCTGACAATCCTTCTGCTAATTTTTTTAAAGCTTCAATATAATTTTTCATATCTTGAAATAATACAGTCCAATCTGCTGGTGTTTGATTCACTCCATTTATCGACCTTACGTCTTGTGTCTGCACCGTAAATAGCTTAATTTTATACGCACACCCGGCAGTAACCGCAACTGCAAGCGTATTTGCAAAAGCCAATGTGTCCGCTGTATTAGACAACACACTAGCAAAATGCCTCTTTCCATTAATTAGTATCTCTACTCTAGCGCCTTTCCAATCGTCCACAATCCACACAGCACTAGTATCTGTTAAACTGTCTACAGTTCCTCCTGTGGCAATGCCTGTATCCATATCACCTTCTACATATTGCTTTAAAGAAGTATTAATTTCATCAAGTTTTTTTACAGCATCGCCTTCGCCACTAATCAGATTTATATTCTTGTCCGAGGTATTAATCTTGATATAAATTTTCGTATCTGCTTCAGTTGAAATCATATGTAAAAAATTACATTCTTCGCTCAATCCATCTATGCTGTTTTTAGGTAGCAAAGGGTACGTTCCCACCCCTTCTATATCTGCTTCTCTGTTTAATGCTAAATATATAGTAGCTGTTTCACTAAGATTTCTTATAAAAACATTAGATGTTGTAGTCTTTAAATCTATAACTTTCTCATCTATTCCAACAGTTGTAAATTGAGTTAGTTCTAAATCGTTTTCAACTTCAATTTCTACAACCGTATCAATATCCGAAATAAAGTTTAGTTCGCTTATATCCCAAAAATGAATTAATGTGCGTTCGCCTAAATTAATTTTGAATGCTTTAGAATCTTCAAGTTCAACAGTTGTATCCTTAACATAAACAGTGCCTCCGCTAATCACTTTAATAGCAATTTTAGATATTGGATTTTCAAAAGTTTTGGTAAATTCAGTATTTGCTTCTAAGTTTAATTTTTCTATCAATTTTTGTTCCCCCTTATTTTTATAAATCTCTCGGTGTTATTCTGTAAGATTTTCTTTTACCTTTTCCTGTAGCCATTGATTCGAGTTCTTCAACTGCATTCTCCAACTTCTCAATAGTAGTCTTAATTACATCTAAATCTGCACGTGTTAATTCTCTACTCCCTATTTTGTAGGATTGATTAGTTAACACACTAATTTCAGCCTCATAATAAGAACTTAATCTCTCTTTTGTTTTCTCTAATCTCTCGCTTATACTCATAAAATCACCAACTTTTCTAAAATTCTATACCCTTCTTAACTACTCCACGCCTTTTAATAGCTGTTTTTTGATTTGATTTTTCAATATATTCTTCAGGATTTTGAAATTTTTGCTCTAAAGTTTGAAAATTTGGATTCAAAATTTTTAGTGCAGCAAATGCATAGACTCTAAGGTCTAAAGGTTCGTTCCTTTTACTGTTTGATTTCGATATCTTTTCCCAATTTAATCTTACTTTTCCTTTAACAATCTGCTTAACAAGTCTTTCGGATATCAAGCCTTTAAAATATTGCCTATCATATCCTCTGTTTTCATTGTTAGGAAAATGACAATAGCCTTCTCCTGACTGTTTTATTTTTAATCTACCAATTATTGTTGTTTTGCCTGAATCTACACCCAAAATAAAAACCGTAGCATTTTCTAATTTGCTACGGTAAATTTTATGTACAATTGATATTCCTTCTCCACCCATACCTTTGATCGCAAAGACTCGTTTATGTTCATTTTCTTTGCAAAACTTATAAACATCTTTTGTAAAGTGACCGCCCGAATCTACACAAGTACATGCAACTTTAAGCTTAAATCCAAGTTCATGAGTAAATTCATAGTTCAATTTATCTAATAACATGCTCCAAGTTTTAGCTTTGTCAGGGACTCCCATTATGATACCTTTTTCAATTCCCCAAGTCTCTTCACCTTTTCCCCATCCAACAATTTCGTATTCAAGTCTATCGTCTTGAACATCGACTGATGCTGTTAAGATCAGGACTCTGGCCGGAACTTCATCTTTGTAATTTTCGCATCTTTCAATTAAAAAGTCCTCGTTTTCAATTTCTCCTTTATCCTCCCAAGTTTCACCCAGTACTGTATTTTTAAAAACTTTATGCCTTGCTGGATCCTTTTTAACCTCGAGCCATTCTTTAACTATATCTACCCAAGACACCCATGGAGAAACAAAAGCATTTAAGTGGAAACTTCTTACTTTTTTTGCCTCTGGGTTATCTGAAATCCACGTCCCAAGTTGAGCTTTCCAGGTGTACTCGTCAAATTGTTCCAAGCAAGCAGGGCATTGAAATGTTACATCCCATACTTTGTAGTTGCCTTTTTCGTCTTTACTATGTTGAAATTTTATTCCATATAAGTTTACGAATTGAAAATCTCCACATTCAGGACATTCTAGACACCATTTTTCACGCGTTCCACTCTCATATTCAACTTCTATTCTTGATGCATTTTTATTTGTTGGTGTAGATACGAATATTTTTTTCTTATTCCAAAAAGTTGTTGTCCTTTTTTCTGCTAGTACCAAAGGATCTCCTTCACTTCCAGCAGATACAGGATAGCGATCTATTTCATCGGCAAGCAATACTCTTATAGGTCTACTTGCAAGACCAGCAGGGCTATTCGCTCCACCTATAGCTAAAAACCCACCAGAAAAAACTTTCATTAGTATAGTGTTGTTTAAGTCTCTACTTTTAGTATCTGATACTTTTGTAGCCAGCACTTCCGTATCTCTTATCATTGGAGCAAGACGTCTTTTTGAATAATCTTGTGCAGTATCTACAGTGGGCTGTATTAATAGCATTGGACACGGATCTATATCTATGTAATACCCAATTATATTATTGATTATTTCAGATTTTCCGACTTGTGAAGAGCTAACAACAACAATTTTTTCAATATCAGTATCGTTTAAGGTATCCATTATTTTTTTCTGATAAGGTGCTCTATCTGTTTTCCATTTACCTGGTTCAGCAGATGTTTCGGAAGATAGTTTTCTATTAGTATCTGCCCATTCGCTTACTTTTAATTTTATAGGCGGTGCAACAAATTTAAGTATCTTCTGAAATAGTATCAATGTTTTCTTCAAACTCATCATCATCCCCAATAAATAATTTAGGATCATACTGTGATAGTTCAACCAAGCATTCTCTTAATTCACCATCTAAAATATCGCTTATTTTATTTATATTTCTTTGCCCAATTAATTGTGGTGCAACTTTAGAAGACAATGAAAGTATTTTGTTTTTAAATGTAACCAGCATTCCAGTGATTA
>Ga0209318_1000393_pt1 | contig 43634 bp, 61 predicted proteins | sample RifGroE1_FD_183999 | JGI IMG/M metagenome (GOLD analysis project Ga0209318, IMG submission 183999) | Groundwater microbial communities from Rifle, Colorado, USA - Groundwater E1 (SPAdes) (version 2) | ecosystem: Environmental > Aquatic > Deep subsurface > Groundwater | place: Rifle, Colorado... | reverse complement strand
CTGACAGAGATATCGGAGCTTCTTGCATACGGCGGCTATGACGTGGACGGCAAGCTTGAACCGTTTGACGATGAGATGATTCAGGCACTCAAAGATGAGCAGTTTGTCTTGACCAACACGCAGAACACAGCACTTGACATAATGGGTTCAGGCTCAGGCTCAGGCTCAGTCGTAAGCACAACCAAACCGCCAAGCGGCAAACTGGATACCAAGTTCACTACTGACACCCAGCATAACCTTGCCGTGATATTGCGGAACTACAAGAAGAAGAACGGCAAACTGTTGCCGCGTAATCAGTACATATCCGAGATACGCAGCGGTCACCCGAACTTCGACGCTGGTGAACTCGGCAAGATATGGGACGCTGTGAACCAGAGGGGATAATATGAGCTTACTATCCGAGTTCGATAAACTACAGAGTGCGACGAAGCCGAAGCAGGGTAAGACTCCCAAGCCCGCCAAGTCCAAGCTCCTTGCAGAGTTTGACTCACTGAACAGGCCGAAGGAGAAGGGCGAACTGATAGGCGGTATGCGATTAGTTGCGGCCAAATCGAAGGGCAGCGTTCACTTCGGCAGCCATGACGGGCCAGGGGTCTACGACATAACCGAAGCTGAGGCTAAGGCGAAGTACGGCAGCATGGAGAAGGCGGCGGCAAAGCTATCCGAGCTTGGATATGTTCCGAGGGTTCGGTACAAAGGCCAAAGGAACATCTATGTGAACCATATCCACCTAGCTGACCCGGACAAGGCCGACGACAAAGAGGTCAACCGCCTGCGCTCACAGAAGGACGGCAGACCGCAAAAGCAAGACAAGGCGGCAAGGCTAAAGCAGATGCAGGCCGCTGTACCCGATGAGGTTGCGCCTTCCCATTCTTCCAAGAAGGCTGGCGGCCTGACGCCTACGGGCAAGCCGAAGTCAGCCAAGTACCTGAAGGCTGAGAAGGCACTAAAGCAGGAGGCAAAGCACGGCAAGCGCATAGGCGCACTTGAAGGACTCGGCAAGAAGGAGACCCTCAAGCAGCTTGGACGCGGTGCGAAGGGTGCGGCTCAGGGGCTTGTGAAGGCGGCTACTCTGAACATAGCTCGGCCTGATTGGGGCGGCGATCCTATATCTGAGCAGTTTGCCAACTACGGCACTCTGCCTCTGCAAATTGTGGCAGGCGGAGCGGCGGCTAAGGCAATAGGCGGTGCGGTCAAAGCCGTGCCTGTGCTTGGCAAAGTGGCAAAGGGCATAGAAGGAGCGAATGCGGCGGCCAATGCGACTATCAAGGCTCTACCGACTGCGGCGCGTGTCCCTGCGGCGTTTGCTAAGGGTGCTGTGGAGGGCAACATAGCGGGTACGGCGTTCCTTGCTCCCGGTGCTATCGTCCACAAAGACCCGATCAAAGAGGTCTTCTCTCCCACAAATGTGGCACTGAATACGCTTATCGGCGGCGGTGCTGGTGTGCTTGGCACAGAGGTATCGCGTTCGGCATCGCAACTCAAGCAGCTCAAGAGCCTTGACGAAGCGTTGGAGTCACAAGGCCATGTTGCGCCAGAGGTCAAGGCTGAGATAGCCAAGCTAGAGCAGGTTGCGCCGAAGGTTGAGCCAGTGCCTACGCCCGAACCTGTGCCAACTGTTAAGGAATCCTTGACGGTTCAGCCTGAGCCTGCGGTTCAGCAGGTTGTTGAAACGCCTGTGGTCAGCGAAACGCCTGTTGCGCCAAAGGTTGAGCCGAAGGTTTTACCCGATGTGTTGGTTGAACCCAAGCCAACGACAAAGCCTCCGGTTGCGCCAGAACCCGTGACTAAGCCAACCACACAGCAACACCCCGACTTTGTGGGAAGTGAAGAAACCCTTGCAGACCTGAGGACTCAACTTGAGGCGAAGAAGCAACTGATTGTAGACATTCAATCCGGGAAGGTTGTCGATACACCATCTGGCGACCGTGACATTGGCTATCGTTCACGGCTGGAAGTAGCACAAGTTGAAGCTAAGGGCTTGGGCATGAAGATAGCCGCTGAAGAACGCAAGCTAACAGGAAACCTAACTGCGAAGGAACTGGCGAACGCTGAGAAGCTAAACGCGACTAACTACGCAGGGAAACGGGTTCTGGTCACGCTTGCAGACGGCACGCAGTCTTCAGGTACGGCTACGGGTCAAGTAGCGTTCGGCAAACCAAAGGTCAAACTAGACAGCGGTGAAGTGAAGGTGTTTGCGCCTGAGTCCGTGAAGCCTGAGCCTGTGGTTGCGCCAAAGGCGGCTGTAGAGCGGAGGTTCTATGAACCTGTTGACCCTGTGACATTCAGGGGTACACTTGGCAAAACATCCCGACCGGGTTACTTGTCGGGCTATTCAGACGAGGAGCTTGCCACATTTAAGCTACGCAAGCATCCTGACTATGATGTAGGTTACGCCGTCAAGCCAGATGGGGACATTGTTAATGTGTTTAATAATGGCGGCCCAAAGGGTATGGGACGAACAGCTGTGATACAGGCCATCTTAGATGATGGCGGTACAAAACTGGATTGTTTTGACGATTACCTTCCGAAACTGTATAAGAGTCTTGGGTTTAAAGAGGTAGGACGTGTCCCGTGGGATGATGCCTACGCACCAGAGGGGTGGGACTATAATAGACACGGACGACCGGATGTAGTATACTTAGAACACGGAGGATTTGGAGATGAAACTCAGCTTGCAGAGAGCTATAGAACTCAGTGGGGCCCAGGGCCTAAAGATGGACGAGAGACAACAGAACTTCTTGCTGACCAGTACCGAAGAATTGTTGGAGGAACACGACGAGGAATGGTTCCGGGCGAACCAGGCACGTCTACGCGACTCACTGGAAATGATCTTCGAGACGTTTCTGTAGAGACTACTGCCTCACAGACTATACCCGCCACTACCACCCCTGACGGCACCAATACTGTTGCGCCTGCCGTTACACCAAAACCCAAACTCCCGAAGACGCCCAAGCCAACTGCACCCAAGCCAAGCCAAGTTAAACCACCTAAAAACTTGACGCCTGCGCCGAAGGGTGAGCTTCCCGATGATGTGGCAGAGGCACTCTCCCGAATCAAGCAGACTGTCCGGGGTGTGGCGAAGTCTGAGCGAGGCTCGTTCTCACTGAAGGACGCAGACGACACGGCACGGAAGCAGTTCATGGCCGATGTGAAGACCGTTGGGCGGCACTACTACGGGCAGTTCGCTGGTGACGCCGAAGCCTGGATTGCGGCCATGCGTGAGTCATTCGAGGATACATGGGACTCCGTGAAGCCGCATATCTCCAAGATGTGGGCTGAGATAGACCGGGAGAGTCAACCGATTACCCCGAAGCCGAAGACGGTACCCGTGATGGAGAAGGGGCAGACTGGCGCAAGCATTGAGAGAATCAACGCCAACCGTGCAGACCGTGGGCTTGCTCCTGTTGCAAAACAGGAAGCGCAGACGGTAAGTGAACTGCTGGACAACGGCAAGCGGCTGGTGGACGATAACGCCGTGAACCCGAACGCACTGGCAAGCGAGATTATCGACAAGCCAAGACCGCTTACGGGTGATGAAGTGGCCGCACTTGCTTACAACAGGCAGAAGTTAAACAACGAACTGACTGTGCTCAGGCGGCAGGCAGACGATGCGCTGAGCGCAGGGGATTCGGCAAAGGCAGACTCTATCAGCACCCAAATAAAGAAAACCGAACGCGCCTTCGATGACAACGATGCCGCACTCAGTTACTCAGGCACAGAGAACGCTCAGGGTATGTATGCCCGTAAGGTGATACTGCGTGAAGACTACTCAATGGAGGGCTTACTGGCTCAAAAGCGAAGATCCGTGAACACGGGCAGGGATACCGTGCGTGACCTGACTCCGGAGGAAAAGGCCGAACTTACGGCACTCAAAGAGCAGTACGACGCGGCCTTGCAGAGATCCACGGAGTATGAAGCGCAGAACAGCGGCCTGATGGGTGAGATAAAAGAGCTTCAGCGTCAACTTGCCGAAACATCACGCAGGCCGGGGAAGCTCCCAGGCAAGCCGCGTGCCAGGGGCGCAAGTAATACTGTGTTCACAACCGAACGCTATGAAGCGGCAAAGGCAAGGTTCGCTGACAGGTACAACAACCCGCAGGCGAACGTTGGGCTTGACCCGCAGATGTTCGCTGACGCCGTTGACATAATCGGCTTCCACGTCGAGACAGGCGTGCGCTCATTCGCTGAGATACACAGGCTTGCTAAGAGAGACATGCCCGGTATCAGCGACGATGATATATCAAAGGCGTACTCCAAAGTTACCGACGATGATAGGCTTGCCGCTATAAAAGAACGGCTTGAGAAAGAGCTTACAGAGACGAACAGACGGCTCGGCATGGGTGAAGGCCCGAAGCCGAAAGCGCCGAAGATCATGGATGATACCGAAGCCATGAGACTGAGGGCTGAACTTGAGCAGGCTCGTATCAAACTGAAGCAGTCGGTTACGCCTCAAGAACGAATAACCGTAAGCAGTATCACAAGACGCGCCGTGCATGAGGTAGGCGGCGGTTTCAAGTCGCTCAAGGCAAGCATGGACATATCCGCGCCGATGAGACAGGGCAGGAAGTTTATGCTGAGTGAATCCGGATCATGGCTCAAAGCGTGGGTGCCGCAGATGAAGTCGTTTGCCAGCGAGAAGCAGTACCTTATCCACAACGAGCGTATCAAGGCCGATGAGTATTACATAAGGGCAAAGCGTTCGCATCTAGCGTTGAGCGACATAGACGCGCCGATAGGCACGGCAGGCAGAGAAGAAGCCTTTGTCGGCGGCGTGACGGATAAACTGCCTGGGATCAGGAACAGTTCACGGGCGTACACGTCGTACTTGAACGATCTAAGATTCAACGTCTTCAAGAAGTACATGCAGTATTGGGATTCGATGGGGATAAACAACCCCTCGAAAGAGAAAGAACTGGCAAACTTCATAAACGCCATGACGGATAGAGGGCAGCTTGGAAGGTGGGAACTTGCAGCACCCGACCTGAACGTGCTGTTCTTCTCTCCGCGCAGGGTTATGGGCCAGTTGCAAAGTCCGCAATATATGCTGTCGCGTGACCCCGAGATACGCAAACTGGCTATCAAATCGCATGTGGCGTATCTCAGTGGGGTTGCCTCGATGCTGGCACTTGCGAAGATGTCAGGCGCAAAAGTGGAAGCTGACCCGCGATCAAATGAGTTTGCCAAGATCAGGATAGGCAACACTCGCATAGACCTTACGGGTGGTGATGCTACACTCACAAGGTATATGGCACAGTTCATATCACGCGCGACATCCCGCGACGGCAAGGCTAAGGAAATGACTACATACCAGAAGAAGAATCTGCCCGTCAGTTTCATGCGGTCAAAGTCTTCTCCAATGACAGGCTTGATCTGGAATCTGTGGACGGGCGAGGACTTCACCGGCAAGGACGTGGCGAAGGCATACAAAGACGACACCTGGAAGCAGTTGTTCAATGACATGGCACCGATCGTATGGACTGATATAATGGAAGCCTACAACGAGATTGGTACCGCAGGGGCTATAGGCACAAGCGTACTCTCAGGTGTGGGTGTGGGTATTCAAACATACGAGTACAAGCCGAAGAAAGGGAATAAGCCAAAGGGCAGGACGGGACCACCGTCACGCCCGAAGCCTCCGACCAGGCCGACACAAAGGTAACTACTCAGCCCCGGTGCAACTATTGGCCGGGGCTTATCTCTATGTCTACAGAATAACGATAAACCCCTCTAGCTTGCCCGTCAGCCGCTTGCAGGGCAAGAAACGACTACTTATGCCTTCTGCCGCTTTTGGGCTTGCTGTTGGCGATTGGGACGGCCAGAGAGTCCGGCTCTACCCTGGGTGTTCGCCACTTGGATTTCAGCGGGTGCGTGGTATGGCGGTAGATGAGCCGGTGTTTGGTTATCTGCTCGGCCTTGTACGCCCAATGAGCATCGTCGGTGGTGATGAAACTGGCGGGGTTTTTGCGGTAGGCTTCCCACTTGCTTAGCGCACGCCGAAGCACGCAGCCGACCGTCTGGACGCTCACGCCCAGTACCTCAGCGGCCTTTTTGCGGCTCTTGGCGTGTACCACGGCCTCGACGGTGCGAAGCTGGCAGGCGGTAAGCGAGTGCAGAAACCGCTGAACGTCGAGCTTTTCTATCTCCGGCGGTTGCCTGTGGTACTTCTCCCTCAGCGGCAAGACTCGCCTGTTCTGGCTTATCAGGTCACGCTCACGGTAGATGCCCTTCGACAACGCCCCTGCCTCTGCTAATAGAGCGTCAGATTGTTCCTCTAGGTCTTGCATCATTGCCTCCGAGACACGAAAAAAGGGCAGCCTCCCCGAAGGAAGACCGCCCTGTAGCTACTCGCCACAAATTGCGTCAATATGTTTGGTTGTTTGGCTGTGTTAGAGCTTGCGTCTGGTTACGCTTTTGACGATGCCCCTATACTCGGTGCAGAGACGGTAGTTTTGCAGAACCCCATCATCTGCGAACGTCAGGTCTATCGAAAGCCGACCGTGCCGAATGTCCCTCCTTTCGCCCATCTTACGTAGGTCTTGCAGTTCGGCCTCATTCAATAGCTGATCGTCAAAGTGCGTTCCCATGCCAGCATTATAACGATTACTAAGTTAGCGGTATACGGCGTGCATGCCGTGTTCGATCAGCGCGTCCATGCCTATTGAGAGAGCGTCTGCTATTGCCATGAGTGTATCGGCCTTGGGAATGCTGTCCCCGCACTCTATCCGCTGGTACGTCCTCATGTTTATCCCTGCTGAGTCTGCTACCTCGCCCTGAGTCAAGCCTAGCTCCATTCTGCGGTCGCGTATCCGCTGGTTGACCATTGGCCCTTCCTCCCTCTCGACGTAATCATCAGGCACAGGAGCGCAGATGAACCGCTCCCAACGGGTCACATCTATAGCAGAGGCCATGCCCTCCGCGCTCTCAAGGTCGCTTCTGTGACGCTCTATCAGGCTGGACTCGACGATAGCCTCATAGAGCGCGGCAGGCAGTTCGTCGCAGGAGTAGATGTCCTGCGCGGTTATGTCGGGCAGTTCGGCGGTAAGGATCGCCCATATCTCAGGGAGTCTCCTAAGCCCGCCGTCACGCCTGTGCCACAGGTGCAGAATATCCCTCATGCCCTTGCCTCTGACGTTCAGCCTGGACGCGGTTATGATGCGTACCTTGCCGTCACCCGCAAGCTTGCTCGGGTTCGCGGCAAACCACGCCTTTGCCGATGCCAGGTTTATCTTGCGAAACCGTTGCCCAACCGCGATTGTCTCAAAGTTCTGCATCAGGTTGAAGACGCGGTCTCGGGTAATGCCGAACATATCGGCAAGCTCGGTTGCGGTGACGTACTCTTGCATCAGTCCTCTACCTTCCTCATCTTCCGACCACAGGCGGTACACTCCACAGACTCAACGCGCCCCTCCACGCTGACGGTGTGACCGCACTTAGGGCAGGTGTAGGTGGTCACGGCTTTGCCTCTCGTGGTCGCCAGTGGGTGAAGCCGAAATCTGGAGAATAGCATCCAGTACACACCTCGTCATTCCACCCGTCGCAGTTGTTACACCTCTTCTCCACCTCCACCTCAACCTCGGCAGTTGGGCGCACCAGCCCCCGCAACGCCTCGACCACCTCGACGGCAGTCTCACGCCTAGCAATTTCCAGGCGGCCAGTATGCCCTGTTAACCAACCGCCTGGGCCTTCGTGTCCCTCTGGTGCGGCACTAGCCATTAACACATCGTCTAGGTCAATGGCTAGTGTGCCGTCACTCGTAACGAACCAGTTGCTCATATCGCTTCCCCCTCTTCCTGTCCTACCGCCGACCCCTCAGCCTTCTGCCTCTTGGCTGATAGCTCGTCCAGCCGCTCCATCGTTTGCTTCACCCGTTCGCCTTGTTCCGTGAGCGCGGCTTTCCAGCAGGCGTCACAGGGCCAATCTTCCTTGCTCTCGTCACACTCAGGGATATTTGCCATACCGTGGTCACTAGGGCAGTAGGGGTTCACAAACGCCCCTTGCCACAACCGCAACTCTGCCTTAAGCGCGGCTATCTCGGCCCCCTGTGCCGTGACCTTCGCCTCAAGCTCCTCGATTGCGGTTATGAGGGCATCGTTTGCTGTTGTGAACCGTCTGCCTAATACTCCAGCGTTATACACCGCTGACCAATGTTCTGTAACTAAATACTGTATCTTCTTGCTAATCATCCTTCCCCTCCTCGAACATCGCCCTCAGCACAGCAATGGCCGTGCCGTCGTTTACCATGCCGCCCGTGAACCGCACTACAAGCCAGCCGCCTTGTGCCGCAAGGTTCATTTTCTCGCAGTCCTTCTCAAACCCTGCGCCCCGGGAGTGCCTGCCGTTGACCCACGTCCCGCCGTCCACCTCGCAGAGCAGCCGTCTCTCAGGCCATGCGAAATCAGCGCGGAATCTTCGGCTAGGGCAGAACCGATACTCACGCACTGGCTCGGGCAGACCTGCAAGGTGGATTTGAGCGGCAAGCAGTTCCTCCAAGACACTGCCCCGATTGCGGAGCTGCCCGGGCGTCATGGTCGCCTGCTTCACGGCTGCGCCTCCTGTCTCGCTCTCATTGCGTTCGCCCAACACTTGTCGCATGAAATACAATCTTCACTATCAACCATGCCGTGTTGACTTGGACACTCGCCGTTGGGCGACACCCGCCACAGCCTAAGCTCCTCAGCCTGCCGCTTGACCTCAGCCACGAGCCATGCCACGTCCTCGGGTGCGGAGGCGAAGGCGGCTATGTCTGCGCTATGCTCGAAATGGCTGTTGAACTGCGCTATGACCCGAATTGCCTTGAGCGCGGTAGTTACCAACACCCTTCCGTCTATTCCAAAGTCGTACTCGTCTTCTGTCGCCTGTCGTATCCCCGGCGTCACAGCCGCCCAACGCTCCTCGATCTCGATGAGCCTGTCTCCCATGCCCTGCTTCACGGCTGCGCCTCCGTGGTTCGCGGTCGCCAGTTGGAATAGTCGTCGCACAAACATGGTTTATCCCAGTCAGCGCAGTTGTTGCACGTCCTCACCACCTCAGCCCCAACCCCCACCTTCGCAGTTATCTCCGCTATGTCTGCCTTGATGTCGCCAACAGCCACTACCAGCCGTTTTGTGAGTGCCAGCACCTCGTCGAGCTTGCGGTCGGACGGGCTGCGGCTCTCCTCCCGCAGTCGCTCCTCTGCGGTGGCGTAGGTTGCTCTGCCCTCGGTCATGATGTTTGCTCCTCCTTCGCTCAAAGATAATACAGTTTGGTGTTTTCGGTTCCAGACTCTATGACAGTGAAGTGCGCACTATCCGAATCCCGTCTTATCATGCTTGCGAATAGCGTGTTCTTCGCCTCGCATGACGGACAGACACCACGGTAATTACCACCCATGACTGCTGGAAGCAGCCCCAGTTGTCCAAGGTGGCCTTTCCAGTCGCATTTAGTGCAATAGCAATTATGATACTTCGTCCATTTTGGTTGCGTGCCGGTAATGGAACGGTGTATCTCTGCTCTAATATCTTTTACGGCCTCGCTTACAAGCGGCTTAATTCTGTCCCAACACCCTTTGCAACACCCGAGATGCGGATAACCCTTCACGTTGACAAACCTATCAGCCAACTCTACCCCTCGCAAATACAAGGGCTTATCAAGGTTGAGGCTGCCTTTTTGGTGATACTTACCGTTTCGCGTATGTATTGCGTATGTATGTTGTTCTCCGCAAACTCGACACTTTGCCAGGTCAGCCGACTTGCATATCAATATGCCGTTTGTTGCCGCCTCCCGCACCGCGTCTGCAATAAATCCAGCTTCAGCCGGTGTGCATTGCGGCATAGCCTCTATAGTACTGAGCCGTAATTTGGCAACGTCAATTAACCCCTGAGTCTCGCCGTCTACATGCCCGTCCAATAGTATCAACTGCTCGTCTGTCAGGTGTACTTGATTCATCTTCCCTCTCCCTCCCTCTTAAAATCCCGCCGGGCCGCGCTATACAGGCTTGGGATAACCACACTCCGTCTCGCTGGTTTAAGAGCCGGCTGACGGTGCGGCCCGGCAAGGGTGTCTAACGCAATTCCATTCGTATCTGAGCCTTGCTCACAAGATCCCGTCGATCCTGCGTGAACCGACTGATACCTGTGCCGTCGACGGAGTCGACACCCCACGATTCAGCCAGTTCTAACCGCATTGGAGTATTGACCCTGCCCATGTGAACCCACTTTCCAAGTGTTTTTGCAGCTCTACAAATTGCCTCCGCATAAGGAGACACCTTCCATGCCGTCGAGCCTCCGATAAACACGGCTGCTATGAACTGCCACGGTATAGGTAGATCCTCCTGCCCATCCTGGCAGACCAGAGCAATCGGCCATCCGTGGAGTTTAGGATAGTAGAGATCGAATACCTCCAGAGTCCTACGAGCCGACCCTACGATATCGGGACACGCGACGAACAGGCACCGATCCCGATTAGGTTTCTCACGTTCTAGCAGAGATTGAAATGCGTTTCCGTCGAACCTGGAGAACGCTCCATTGTCAATAGCGAACCGTTCCCTATGGCGATTCGAGAACCGCGTTAGGGGAGTTATCAACTGCCCTACATTCTCCGGTTCTGTGTCGAGGTCAACGGCGCATTCGTCGTAATCATGGCTAGTGTCTAGTAGGTAGATCATCTCTCTCCAATCACGGTGCGGCCCGGCAAGGTGTTAGTCTGCCTCTGAATAGTTTCTGGCTAGGTAACGCCTCTCTAGTTTGCGGAACGCCGCAGACTTCTCTAATTCTTCGAGTTGGGCTTTATCCAAAATACCGCTTTCTTCTGCGGATATTAGAAAAGGTTTTGTGTGGTGGCCGCTTCTCAAACTAGCTACCGGACACCATTTGCGCCGACCGGCTCGCTCTAATCGGTGCCCGCATTCGCAATACAAAGGTTTATGCTCCTGCTTGTTCATATGTCCCATCACCATCCTTCTCTGTCGAATACCACTCCCCGTATTCAGGGTGGTCAGTCCGCTTGTATCCACCCTGGCAGTGCAGCTCTTCTAGCCCGTCACACGGATTCAGATCGTCTACCCCACAACCGCACCCGCACTCAGGGTTTGCCAACCCGTCGTATCCCAGTGCCTTGATTCCTGCCTTGAATATCTCGCCGATGCTATGACTCATTTCCCCTCCTCCTTCTCTCGTATCTCCCACCCCTCCGGCAGTTGCGCCCTCAGTGCGGCCATCCGCTCGGTGGGGCAGGTGCAGGGTGTGTCCCGGTAGTGCCCGGACTTGTCCACCGCGTCGCAATGCTCCCAATCAGGATCCCAGAATCGGCATCTCCCGCACGTCCCCTTGAACTTCATCATCGTCTCTCCTCCTTTTGCTGATGCTGCTGCCAGATGCGGTAATCCCTCTCGCAGATGTACGCGTGTCGCCCGCACGCCTGGCACCGGTACTCTATCCACCTGCCCGCCCGCTCCGTCACCGGGAAGTCGGCAAACCGCGTCTCCACCGGACGCTTGCACGATTGGCAGGGCAGTCTCATTGGTTCGCTCTCCTGTGAGTCTCTTTGAACTCGCCTATTCGGTGCGACGGCGCGTCCACGTCTATCCACTGGCTCTTATGCAGGAGTCTATCCATGCACCTGTCGCCGACCTGCGCCTTTAGCTCGTCCAACGTCCGCAGGTTTGTCGTGACTATGATTCCTGCGTTCGCCTCGTACCGCCTGTTGATGATGCGGTACAAGGTCTTCCTGTCATACTCGCTGCACTCGGCCAGCTCATCGAGTATCAGCAGGTCAGAGGCCAGGAGCTTGGGTATCGGGTCGCACGGCACTTCGTCGCCTTTGTAGCCGATGAGTGCCTTGGCCTCAGCAAACAGATCGGGCAGGTTCACCAGCCTGACCAGGTAGAACCGCTCGATCAGCGCGTTAGCGATTGCACAGGCGATATGGGTCTTGCCCGTGCCGACCGGCCCTGACAGCACCAGGCTGCCCGATGCAGGGAACTCAGCTATGTACCGATGCGCCTTTGCGACTGCCTCCTTGATCGTGATCGACCGCTTTATCTTGGTCTCGGTCAACGGCTTATCCTCAAGGTCAGCCAGTGTGCAGGCCAGCATCAGCGAGGTCATGCCTGACGCTCCCCTGTAGGTGTCCAGGGTCAACGCCTTGCGGTACTCGCTCTGTCGTGCTTCCTCTTGCCGAATGTCGCAGGCGCATTGGGTACGCTTGTGCAAGAGGTTGCTACCGACCGGGCCAAGTACCGTCCATTCGTGTTCTTCGCCGCAGTCAGGACAGGTATACGGACTTGGACCAGGCTCATTCCTTGGCGTCAAACTCCAAAGCGAAGGCTCTGATTTGAGCATCGTATGCGTCCCCGGAAAGTGTCCGAGGTCTAGTGTTATGTCTCGTATCGCGTCCATTAGTATTGCCTTTCTCCATCAATTCCGCTGGTGGTGTTATCCAATCCTGGTATGGCACGTTGCATCCGATGAACGTCCCGGGCTGCTTCATGAACTTCAACGCTGTTCCGTTGACCTGGCAGAACTTGGCGTAGTTCTTGGCGGCTGCTATCATGTCGCTGACTGCTATACCGTCCTTGAGCCGAGCTTTCCAACAGGCATAAGCCCTCTGCTTTTCCATGCGTCTTGGGTATGCCTCCCAGAACTCTTCAAATTCATCTGAGAAGTCGGTTTCTGCTCTCGCGCGTTTAGTGTCATGTGTATTGTCATGTGTATTGTTATTAATAAGGTAGTCAGAACCACACTTTTGTGTTGTCAGACCCACACTTTTGTGTTGCGAGGGTAACACTTTTGTGTAACTCTGGATTGGCTCAGACTCACACTTTTGTGTAACTCTGGATTTGAACTTTTTGGGCTTCAAAACCACTACCGTGAACCCGTAACGGGTATGGCACAAGGTGATATATTCCTTGTCTGCCAGGGTCTTCAAGTGCCTTCTAATCATGTTTATATGCAGTCCTAAGTCTATCTCTTTGGCCTTTATCTCCCTGCCCCCAAGCACGTTACCATCGGCGTCCGTTTGCTTATCGAGTAGCCAGAGATACACCCAGATCGCCGCGCCTATGCGCTCACGGTGTTCCGGGGTCAAAAGCCCGTTATAGACTGGTATGGCATATCCGTTGTGTTCCAAGCCCATCCTCTTCATTCAAGCAAGCCGCGGTAAAAGATTGGCGGGTGCAACAAACCTCACACCCGCCCGATGGTGTCTAGTCCTCTGGCTCCGTCTCGTCGTCCTTGTCGGGGACGCACAAGAGGCAGTACGCCTCGTCACCGTGCCAGTACGTCTCATCAGCCGTCAGCCGTTCGCCACAGCCCTTGCAGGTCATTGTGCGGCCTCCTTCGCCTTCTTAGCAGCCCACCCGCATTTGTTACACAGCGGCCTGCCGTGGTCTTTCACAGCGAAGTCGAATATGCTCTTGGCTGAGTAGAACTTACCGGCCTTCGTCGTGTTGCTCCTGATGGGTTCACCGCAGTCGTCGCAAGCACCGTATACATCGTCTTCCGTATGGCCGTTGCCCTTGGCTTCCTCCATCTTCTGATGCACCCGCTCTTGTAGGTCGCCGGATTTCGCCGGGGCTTTGACGCTCTCAACGCTCGGCGTGTGGTCTGGATCGTCGCCGGTGGAGATCATCACGGCCTGTCTCAATGCGTACTTGTAGGCAGAGGTCATGCACTTGTTCAGGCACTTATCTCCTGAGTCAGACCCCTCTCCCAGTGTGACTAACTCCTGTGTGTCGCCGTCCTCTGCATCCACGAGCCGGAATATTGCTCTTATCCGTGTATTGTGGAGCGTGCTGCCGCTTCGGGTTGTGTCCTCCCGGTTCTCGATAATCTCCATACCGCAGGGCATAATGACAAGCCCCGCTTCCTCGAATGCGTCATGGAGTTGGGCTGTCACCTGTTCCTCTGATAGATACCGATAACCTGCCCCTCCTGATAGTTGCTTGTCTTTGCTCATGTAACCGCTCTTTTTCATCACCTGAACCAATTTGCTTGCTACTGTCATATCTCTACCTCCTTAAAAATTGGGGAGAGTTGGAGACTCGAACTCCCCGCACCTGCCGTGTTCCTGACCAGCTCGTTCTGGGTCTTTCGTTGTTGTCGTGTCAGCCCCCGTAGGGGTAGTATCCGCCAACGAATGCGGCAAGGCTCAACCATCCCGGTACTCTCCGCTTGTCTAGTGAAAATCGAATGTCATATCAAACTCTATGCGCTGCTTCTCTTCCTCGCTCATGACCGGCTTGTCCAGCACTTCGCCCAGGTCACGCAGGACGTACTCCAGGTGTTTGCAAGTGCGCTTCATGTTCCATGCAACGCAGTCGCAGGTTCGCTTCACCGGGTCAACGTGGTACGCCTGACGCTCTGGTGTGGTCACCACGCAACTGCCGTCCTTGCGTATGTAATTGGAGTAGCCGACCATCGCCCGCAGGTTGCGCTCATGCTCCGGCAGCTCGTCTAGCTCTGCCTTGAAGCACGCTGGCCCTATGCCTCTGATAATGCTCTGGCGGTCTGTGATGGTTCGGCCACACCTGAGACATTTCATACCGCCGCCGCCTCACCGCTGTGTAACCTGAACGTGTGAGTCTCACCGTCCGCTGTCGCCATAGTGTGCTTAGGGCATACGTCATAGGGTCTGTAGCCGTGTCCCCCGGTGTAATGCCAGACTGTCTTTAGCTCCTCCCGGCATATCGGGCAGCGGGTATCGGCTTCTTCATTGGTAAGGACAATCCAGCACGGCGGGCAGAACAGCTTCCCGCCTTCGTTGTGCATCTCGAACAGTCCGAAATACTCTTCGCACCCCTCGCACTTCGCCAACAGGTGAGCATCGAGACTGCCGCAGTTCGGGCACTTGACCGACATGAAGCCTGTCTCGGATTCGTAGTATTCCTCTGCGTACGCCGGGTCGTAATCCAGGCCGCACTTGTCACACCTATGCATCTTTGTGAGCCTCCTTGAACCGCTCCCAACAGCCCTTGCACTTGTTTGCGCGTGGTTCTCTGCTGGCTTTCTGGCCGGCACATTCTTTGCACTGCGCGAACCATTTTTCTGCAAGCTGCATCATCGTCATATCTCTACCTCACGCAGAACGGGAGAATTACCACCAATGCCGCTGACGTTGCTATCAGGGCGATTTCCCACCAGATTGAATCTTCCTCGATGTCGCTGTCTTTGACTTCAAAGTAGCTTCTCATCTCACTGTCTCCCTTCGATTGCGCCGAGCACGCGCTGACGCCAGATGTTTCGCTCTATCTTCATTAGCTCCAGCTCCATTCTGAGGTCTGCCGTCGCTGACGCGTTCAGCAGACCCATGATCGTCACCGTTATTGCAACTGCCGATACTGCCACTACCCACACTGTTGACCTCCCGTCAGTCTCTCAACGCATTCCGCAAGCCCCGCCACCGGCACGAGCCGTCGGCCACGAAGGCAGAACGAGGGAATGACACCTTGCGCCACAAGTTCGTAAGCCATCTTACTTCCGATGCCCAACGCCTCCGCTGCTTCTGCTACGGAGAGGCTGATTCTCGGAACTGGCTGCACGTCTATTTTGGTTGTCTCGTTCATGGTTACTCCAACCCCCTGCGGGGTATAGAAACTAGGCATTCTGTCCGAAGTGATCGGGCAGTACGAGTCGCCGGGTGCGCTCTATGCGTACACTGTGCCCTTCAAGCAACTCCATCAGCCGGTTGTAGCTGATGCCGAATGTTCTGGCTGCCGGGCCTGGCTTTACGCCGATCTTCAGCAGCTTGTCTACTTTGCGAATCAGGTCTATTTCGTCTGTGTAACTTTCGACCAATTGGACCACCTCCTTCATAACAATGTCATTGTTATTATTGCCAAGGAGATAGTAACATAAACATTGTTGTTATGTCAATAGGAATTAAAAATAATTTTGAAAGTATTTGCCAATAATGGGCAGGGGTGTTAGAATCAACAATGTGGTGGTGGTGAACATCACGGGAGGGGCAAAGACAATGCCATACAGTGAACGATGGGCTGTAGATGTACGCGCAGCGATGAAGGACAAGAGCCAAGCGGAAGTAGCTAGAGCGATAGGTGTTTCCGCTCCTACAGTCAGCAACATGGCATACGGGCGGATACCGGAGGATATATCGGTAGTACGCAGGTTCGCGGAGGCCATAGGCCAAGACCCCGACGCCTGGGAGCGGAGGGTACAGTTATACAGCAGTGAGGTATATCTGCGTGCGCAGGGCGATTTGTCGGACGATACTATAGCTGAGATCCTGGACTTGATAAACCGGGACAAGGAAGCCGCGAATAAACAGCGGCGGTAGTACGAAATAGCGAGGGGGCATTATGGAACGACTCGCGAGAGTGGCAATGGGTCAAGCACGCGCGCTGCTCATGGAACTACACGAGGAGCCGCCTGTGTCGCTGGAAAGAATAGCTGAGTATATTGGCGTAGAGGTGCGGCGGCACAGGTTCGCCCGGTGTGAGCCTGATGCGTTCGTGCATAAGACCTGCTCAGGGTGGATTTGCTACATAAATAGTAACATCCACATCCCTTGGCCGCGCGTGCGCTACAGCCTGGCGCATGAGCTGATGCACGTTCGGCTAGTGCAAGCCGGCGCGGCCTCGGGCAGCCTGTTCCTCGCAAGCCACAGTGAAAACGTCTCCAGCATCGAACGCGCTTGCAACATCGGCGCGGCTGAACTGCTCATGCCGGATGATTGGGTATTGCACTGGTGGCACGAACTGGAGGCGCATATCCCAAGCCGTGTTTCGATACTGGCGGCCCGGTGCGAGGTGTCACAGCGTGCGCTATCCGTCAAACTCGATCACCTGGGGCTGTGTCAGCCTATGGAAACTGACCTGCTCCGCATGGTAGGCACATGAGAGGCACGCTCCGCTCACGCGCCAAGGGCAGCTGGACGCTACAATGGTACACTGGCCGCGATTCCACCACGGGAAAGCCCGCCTACAGCAGCGAGACATTCCACGGCAACAAACGAGACGCCCAGACGCGGCTATCCGAGATCATCACGGACATTCAGCGAGGAGAGCATGTCAACCCGTCCGCTGTGCCGCTGCGCTTGTTCCTCCTTGATTGGCTGGCCGCCATCGAGCCCACTGTAGCCGCCAAAACACATGAGCGTTACGGCGAGCTGGTGAAACTACACGTCATCCCCGCACTCGGCCATCACACGCTCAAGGGGCTGCGCCCGAGGCACATACAGCAGTTCTATTCCGCGTGCCTGCTGACGGGCAGGAGACAGGCCGTAGAGGGCAAGCCGGGACTCTCTCCGCGCACTGTCCTGCATCTCCACAGAGTCCTTCGCCGGGCGTTGCAGACGGCTCTCCGCTGGCAGTTAGTCCCCCGTAACCCATGCGATGCTGTAGACCCGCCGAAAGTGGAGGATGCTGAGATGCGTATATTCACCAGAGACGAGATAAACCGCATACTTGCCGCAGCCGCCGGAAGCATCTGGTATATGCCCTGCCTTCTTGCACTCTACACCGGCATGAGGCGCGGGGAGATACTGGCTCTACGTTGGACTGATGTGGATATTGAATCGGGTGTTGTCTACGTCAGACGCTCACTCTCTCAGACGGCGAAGGGGCTGGCGTTCAAGCAGCCGAAATCAGGGCGCGGCAGACAGATCGACGTACCGCAGGATTTGACAGAGGCGTTGCAAAAACATAGAATATCACAGGCAGAGGAACGCAAAGGCGCGGCAGCCGTCATCACAGTAGAGAACGGCGATCTGGTATGCTGCTACGAAGACGGACGCCCTATCATTCCCGACGGGTTTTCGACAAGGTTTGTGGATCTGCTCACTCGCGCCGGGGTGGAGCGTGTGCCGTTTCACGCATTCCGCCATACCCATGCAAGCGAACTGCTGACCCAGGGTGTGCATCCGAAGGTGGTGCAGGAGCGGTTGGGACATGCCAGCATTGGCATTACAATGAACCGATACAGCCATGTTATTCCATCTATTCAACGGGCGGCGGCTGATCGGATTCCGGGGTACTTAGATGAGCTATAATGTCAAAATAATGTCAAAGGGCATAGTTGGAGCATGAAACAGGCCTGAAATGAGCGTGGGAGAGGTGCCCGAGTGGTTTAAGGGAGCGGTCTTGAAATGCGCCACAAGAGGTATTTTAGGTGGTTTTGCATAGTCTCCAGCCCCCTACTCCCTCTCGCGCAATCGCATATAATAGCATAGAGTGGTTCGGCATTGTCCCCGGTATAATGTCATGGATAATGTCAAAAGCCCCCGTGTCATAACATCGACACGGGGGCTTTGTGTTGCGTCATTTGCGCTGTGCCTCCTCCTCGTTGTCGCAATCACAGAGAAACCAGTAGCATGATGATTCATGCAGATGCAGGTGTAGCCCTGCCCTGCGTGCTATACGCAGGGCTTCCAGCAGGCCGCACTCCAGTAACTCTGCATTAGGGCCGGGATCGTCTGACCTAATCTCCTTCTCCACCACTGTCATTTCCGCGCCTCCTCTCTCTGGCCAGCTGCCAGCATCCGCAGGTATGGGGCTATGGCAAGCCCTCGCTTTTCTGCGTCGGCCTTAAGCTCTGCGTATTCGCTCTCGGTCAGCATGATTTTTAGGCTGTGTGTTCTAAGCTCTCTGTCGCTCATTGGATTGCCTTTCTGCCAGATAGCCCCCGGCTGGGTTGTGTGTGATTAGTGTAGTAGATCGCCTAACCCAAGATTGCGAAAAGCTGCTTCTATGCTGGTATTACACATAGCGTCAATGCCCTTGAACTCATGGTTGTTATCGTCGTTCCATGCCTTGATTCGATGGATCTCCTCAACAAACTCCTGATCGGTTTCGGCAGTCTGAACCGTGCAGTCGCCTTCGCAATAGGTGAATATGATTCGCCTGGTAGGGTTGGCCCATGTCCCAAAATATGAGGCGTCCTGAGATGTGTCCACTTGTGCAAAGCCGTTGTGGCTGGAGCACAAACCAAAATCATAGGTGTATCGGCTGTCGTCTGCGTATTCGCGCATTGTCTTCATTGTCGTACTCTCCTTTACCTGCCTCGTCAGTGCCGGGAGGTTAGCCCCGGTCAGACCCTCCAAGCGGAGGGTTTCGGCTATCCGACTATACTCTTGCCCTTGCTGCACGGCGAACAGTTGAGTTTGACGCTGTCGTCCTCCTGCCGTACCAGCGCAACGAATACATTTTCTCTGCGGCACTGCTGGCACTCCCCTTTTGTGTTCCATACATAGGGCTTGCCGCCGATTTCGGCCGTCCGTCTGTCGATTCTGCATTTTGTCATTGTCGGTAATCTCCTTTGTTTGTTTAAGTGGACCGTACCGCTCTATCACTATTATACCCATATTGTATCACCCTAAACCCCATGTGTCAACCATATTCCTGAAAATAATCAAACTATTTTGCGAGTGAAAAGTTTACTGCTGAGCGTGGGCTTTATGTATATATGGGAGAGCGATTTCCCGAACAATTTGCAGGGTCTAGGGTAGCTCCCGAAAACCGGCCTCCAGACGGCTGGCCCTGCATTCAACTCACTGGGGGGATTTGACTGGAGGCGATCACATGGCAGTACCCAAGAGCTTTTTTAAGATTGATTGTCAGGCGGTTAAGATTGGGGCGTTCGCAGGATGGAGCAAGGCTTCACTATTGCTTTACCTCACACTTAAAGCCCATGAGAACTATGGCACACACGAAGCATACCCCGGCTATAACACAATCCAGCGCATGACAGGGTTATCGCGCAACTGCATCAAGGCGGCGATCGATGAACTAATGGTGCGGAAGGTGCTGGACTATTACGACTCAGGCGCGGATATGCGAACTGTGAATAGATATAGATTACGCGAGGATTGGGAACCCATAGACCCCAAGGTATTCCGCGAGAAAAAACGCAAGTGGATGCAGCAAATGCGGGGGTAGTATCAAAATCACACTACCCTAGTATCAAAATCACACTAGCAACTGGTAGCAAAATCATACTACAGCCTAGTAGCAAAACTATACTGGAAGTAGAAGAACCTCCTGAGTAGAAGAATATCTCTAAGTATATCCAATGAAGCAGACCCCTTTCGGGGCTGAGTCAACAGCAACAAGGTGACACCATGACGGAAAAACAGAAACGCTTCATCGAGGCATACATAAGCGATCCGAATGCCACAAAAGCGGCGAAAAGCGCAGGGTATTCGGAGAAAAATGCTGACAAAATCGGTGCTCAACTGCTAGGAAAAACTAGAGTGAGAGAGGCAATAGCACAAAACCGTGCAATATTAGCCGAAAAAGCAGGCATTACAGCTGAAATGGTGGTCAATGGCCTGCTCCGTGAAGCAAATGGCGAGTTTAGCCGCACCGTGCTTGATATCGAGGGCAAAGCGCAGCAGGTTGAAGATACAAACCCATCTGCACGAGTGGCCGCCTGGGAGAAGCTCGGCAAGCATCTCGGTATGTTCGAGGAGAAAGCCAAAGACCTCAACCTTCGTGTGTATTTCGGCGGGGAAGATCGGTTAGAGGATGAGGGTTGATATCGACCTGCCGAAGACGATCGGCAAGGGCTACGCCTCATTCTGGCACAACAAAAGCCGTTACAGAATATTAAAGGGTGGTCGAGGCTCGAAGAAAAGCGCCACGGCTGCTCTTTGGTACATCTATCACATAATGAAGCACCCCGCGGCGAATGCGCTTGTTGTGCGAAAGACCGGCAACACGCACAAAGACAGCACGTTTGCACAGCTCAAGTGGGCGGCGCAAAGGCTGCATGTATACCACCTGTGGGATTTCAAGGTCAACCCGATGGAGTGCGTATACAGGCCAACAGGTCAGAGGATTCTATTCAGAGGGTTTGACGACCCGTTGAAGCTGACCTCTATGACTGTGCCTATTGGCGTCTTGTGCTGGGTGTGGATCGAAGAAGCCTTTGAGATAGACGATGAAACAGAGTTTGACACGCTTGATGAGTCCATCAGAGGCGAGATGCCGGACGGACTCTGGAAACAGGTCACGCTTACGTTTAACCCGTGGATAGATTCGCATTGGACAAAGACCAGGTATTTTGACCGAGAAAACCCCGACACGTTCACGCTGACCACCACCTACAAGTGCAATGAGTGGCTTGACGAGCAAGACCGGAAGAAGATCGCCGATCTTGAGGATACCAACCCTGAGCGGTACAAGGTGGTCGGCCTTGGTGAGTATGGGCTGCCCGGCGGGGTGTACTACGGTGAGTTCAGGCGTGATATTCATGTTGTTGAACCCTTCGACATTCCAGCGGAGTGGAAGCGGTTTAGGGCGATGGACTACGGGTTTGACATGCTGGCTGTTCCGTGGTTTGCGATCGACCCCCAGGCTAATCTATGGCTCTATCGCGAGTTGTACGAGTCGGGATTGACGCTGGGACAGGCGGCCAAACGCATACAGGCCATGACGCCCGGTGACGAGGCCATACTATACACAAGCACAGCGCCGGATCTCTGGAATCGCAATAAAGACACTGGTGTACCTGAGATGGAGACGCTCACTAAAGCCGGGCTTAAAAACATTGTGAAGGCGGACAACAGGCGCAAACCAGGCTGGCGGCATCTGAGAGAGTACCTACAGCCGTTCGAGATACCCACCGATGACGGAGGGACTATCAAGACGGCTCAATTCAAGATATTCAGTTCGTGCCGTACTGCCATACGCACGATTTCGGCGGTCGTGAAGGATCAGCGCGACCCTGAGGACGTGTCGGACGAGCCGCATGAGCTGACACACATGCCCGAAGCTATCCGGTATGGGGTGATGAGTAGGCCACAGGCAACCATTATCGTACGCGAGGAGCTATACGACCCGCGCTCACCACTCGGCATACGGCAGCGGGACGCTATGGCAGAGGTACAGGAGAGTCCTGACTATTAGGAGGGTGAACAAATGAGAGGTGCGCGAAAGATAGATTATGTCCCACGCGAGGGCAACGCTAAATATTACTGGGAAGGTAACGATATGGTTATGCTTCCAGACAGGCAGACCCAAGTGGACCTGCTTACGGTACGGGTTGATGCACTAGAGAAGTGCGTTGAACGCTTATCCAATAGGCCAATACTCACAGCTCGCGTTGAGTCTGCCGAAGCCCGCATAACCTACTTGGAGACTCAATTAAATCGTTTGTGTGACGTTCTCCTAGATCGCTTCGGGCCCGAGGAAATAAAATGACATTTGAGATAGGCATAGCCGCTATGTTGATTGTGATCTTGCAAGCACTGGCTGCACGAGAGCGCAGGGAGCTATACAGCAGGTTGCAGGCGGGTACGCTCACCGACTACACCAGCAACGCTATGAGGGCAGAAGAGCCAAAGCACACCGTGGTAGCGGCAGACCTAGGGCCGGACGACGACGAGCCGCATAGCGCATACCACGAGCCGCAGGTAGCCGACTATGTGGAGTCACAGAGCGCATTTAACAGACTGATGGGGTAGAGCATGGCAGAGGATATCAAACTAGCACAATTTACGGAGTCGCAGCCGGGCACGACCGACCACAGCAAGGTTATCGCGCTTGATGGGCTGTACCAGACCGCTGACGCCACGCGCAGGAAGTTTGAGCCTGACTGGCTGACCAACTGCCTGTTCCTAGCTGGCAACCAGTGGGAGGCGGCTGTTGACGACGTGCGCAGATGGGGCCGGACTGTTGTACCCTCTACGCAGACGGGCAAGACCAAGATCGTTGACAATACGATCCTTCCGCTTGCGAGACAGGCCGCGTCTTCACTGAGGCAGCACATAGCGCAGCAGGTAGCTACGAGCGCGACGGGTGATGAGGCTGACATGCAGGCGGCGGAGCTTGCGACCGACTTCCTTCAGAGCAGGCACTATGAGGACAGGGAAGACGAGCTTCGGTTCATGGAAATCCTGTGGGCCATGTGCGTTGGCAGAGTCCTCCGCAAAACATATTGGGACCCCGAAGCAGACGGCTTTGGCGTGACCGGCAAAACGCAAGGCTTAGGCGACATAGCAAGCAAGACGCTGAACCCGTTCAGGTTCCACACCTGCCCGTGGTCTGAGTCCAGCGATGATATGCCTTGGATCATAGAGTCAGACGTGCGGGATATCGAGGAGATAAACGACCTGTGGCCGGGGCATGACGTGGAGGCTGAGGAATATTCCGATGCTACGCGCAACCTCGACAGGCTGCTTACAAACATAGTCGGGCAGGGTTCAGGCGACAGCACAAGCCAGCGCAAAAAGGCCGCTATCCTGAAGCGCATGTATGCCAAGCCAACCCGCAAGCAGCCAGAAGGCAAGCTCTACGTGTGGGCGAATGGCAAGCTGCTCCAGGAGGAGACGCTCCCGGAAGGCGAAATGCCGTTTAGCGCGATAGACTGGTTCCCCATCCCGGGGCGAGCCTATCCCCTGCCATTTGTGACGCCGCTTAGAGACCTACAGCGTGAGATCAACATCACGCTCTCACAGCTCATTGAGCTAAAGAACCGGCAGCTTCGCGGTGACCTTATCACCGACAGCGTTACCGAGCCGACGCAGGAGACAGGCAAGGACGGGCGCAAGATAATTCGGGTTCAGCCGGGCAGTTCATTTAAGTTCATGGAGTACAACCTGAACTCCTCAGAAGCAGAAAGCATGTTGAACCAATTGCGTAACGAGTCCATGCAGCTTGCAGGCATCCATGAATCAGCGTTGGGACAGCAGGCATCGGGCAAGGTGACAGCAACCCAGGTTGCAATACTCAAAGAGTCCGACATGAGCGGACTGACTATGTTCCGTGAGGGGTTCGACATAACATATTGCAAGATCAGCCGCTTGAAGCTGCTCCTTGCCAAGAACCATTACCACGTACCCAGAATGATCCGTGTAGTAGGCGAGAGCAACAACGTTCGCACAGCGGCATTCTTTGGCAGCGACCTACGCAACACAGAAGACGTGCGGCCAAGAACCGCTCCTATACTCACGGAGACGCAGAAAGCCGAAGCGAAGGCCCAGGCATCAGCACAGGGCTTGTTCGTGCTGGAAGGCACGCCTGCGCAGATATGGGGCAAGGTATCGGCACTGCTCACTACTCCGGGCATAGAGCGTGAGGATGTGGAGGGCATGATTGCGCCCATGAGCATAGACGACCTGCGGAGTACGGCTGCTCAGTGGACGGCACTCAGTATGCAGGCACAGATGCAGGCGTTATCCATGCAGTTGGCACAGAGCCAGCCTCAGCCTGGCATGGGGGGTGAGGCAGAACAGCCCATCGACCAGTTTGGCAACCCAGTACAGCCAGAGCCGATGCAGGAGCAGTTACCGCAGTAGAACACGGCATGTATGCCGTATACCACTAACCTGGCTTGCGATAGAATGGTTCAGCCATAAAATAGTGGCATCGCAGATAGGAGGCGTTATGTTGCTTTACGCATGGGTTTTCGGATTGTTTTTTGTGTTACTTATCGTGGTTTGTGTTACTGAGTATGTTACAGATTATCTTGCCGAGTTGCGTATGGATCGCAAAACGCGGCGTGAATGCCTTGAAACACTCGTTGCCAAGCGGTTAGACCGCGAGCGTGTCAGCACTTGTGTCTGCGACAACACGATAACCGAGTTCCAAGAGGTAGGTAAACCTTAGTAAGTAATGGATATTCATTACTTGCACGATACATGCACGATACCTGCACGGTAATGGCGCAACCACATAAACACGATGTATAGGCTCATCCCTTCGGGGGTGGGCCTTTTGCATACGTCACCCTGGCAGACGTAAAACGCCAGGCACACGTCCACAGGACGTTAAGCAGGAGACACAGCACATGGACGAATCCACTAACACGAGCGCAGACGTTATCGACGTATCCGCAGAGGTAGCACAGCCGGAAGGTCAAGATGTACCGCAAGAGGCCGAGAAGCCTGCTGAGGGTCAACCTGAAGCCACGGTAGAGCAGCCAGCGGAGACGCCGAAACCTGCCTCCCGCTCAAATGAGCGTATTCGCGGACTTGTCGACGAGCGGAACAAGCTGAAGGCAGAGCTTGAGAAGGCTTTGGCTACGGTCACAGAACCCAAACAGCCTGCAGCAAAGCAGATACCCGGACTTGAGCCTGAATTGGCGAAACATCCCGGGTTGGCTGGGCTCGAAACGACAGAGGATGACGAGGGCAACACCTTCGTCAAGTATCGCGGCCAGTGGGTTTCTCCTGAGTTTGCCGCAGAGCAGCACGACCTCCGCAGTCAGCTTGAAACCCTGGCTCAGACGGTAGCGAGTGACAAGCAGGCGGCAATCGAGAGCCGATACGAGGCTCAAATAGCCCAGGCGCATCAAGAGCTTCAGTCCACGGTGATTGGTTACATTGCCGAGGTCAGGGGCGAGGCGTTTCCTGGGCTTGCTGCTGATAAATCCCAGTTGGTTGACAAGTACATCATCAACCAGTCTGACGTGATTATCACGCAGAAGGTCAACGCGGGTGCAGCCTTCGACTCAGCGACGATTGAGGCGAGCGTCACAGAGGCGTTGACAGAGGCCAAGATGCTTTTCGGCATCTTCGGCACGAAGCAGGTTGAAGACAACCAAAAATCACAGCAAAAGGACAGGGTTAAGCCGGACGGAGGGCAGCCGGGTACGCCGAACGACGTGCCTTATGACAGGATGAGCGAGAAGGATCAGCGCAGTTTCGCGCAGCGACTCGCAGCCAGTGTCAACGCCAGACTCCGCTCTGACTAACCAGAGAGGATAGATTCAGTTGCCTAACACAGTATCCAGCATAGTAGGTGTAAACCACCTTAACAACTATCTCAAGGATTTTCCGAGCGGGATTATCGTTGAGACAGACAGATTATGGAACAACCCGCTCTACCGCGCATTGCAGGGGCGTGTGAACAGTCTCGACTTCGCGGGGGGCAACCTCTTCGAGATAGAGATGCAGACCACGTATTCCTATGGCGGTCAGGGCATGGGTGAGCGCAGCAGCCTGCCGTATGCCGGTAACATGGCATTCGTCAAAATGCAGCTTCCCATGAAGGAAGTCATAGAGCCTGCTGGTATTTCACAGCGCGCGCTTGATTTCGCCACTGGTGGAGACGCCTCCTGGGGCAAGGTCGTACAGCGAGAGATAGACCAGGTTCGTAAGATGCGGTTCCCGTGGCTCATGGAGATATGTTCCATGGGTGACGGCACAGGCCGGCTTGCGAGAGCAGCCTCCGCGTCCGCAGGGTCGAGCGCTGTAGTTGTCACTTGCGACAATACGTACATCGACTTCGGTTGGGAGAACGTCCGGTTCATCAAGCCCGGTATGTGGATTCAGGTCTACACCGGCGCAGGAGCAGCCGGAGCGGACGGCAACGCCGTTACATCGTGGAAGGTGACTAGCGTTTCCTTCGGCGACAGGAACAACGGCACGGCGACCACAGGCACGTTCACCATCGAATGCACATCAGGCCAGGAAGCTACCATTGCCGCATTGTTCGACGATGGCGCGACCGTCTACCTGAACGGCACACGCGGAGAGATGGCGAACATCGCCGACTCAGCCGCAGGGACATGGATGTACGAAGCCACTAACTACGTCGGCTCAGTAGACGTACGTACCTCCCTGCCTATGGGCTTGGTTGGAATATACCAGACCACAGACACGAGCTACGACTACAACGACGGCGCGGTAGACTACACTCTGGACACATTCCAGGGGCTGGCACGGGCAAGCTACGATACACTCAGGGCCAGGTTCTACAACGGCACGGACATAACCGGCGGCAGCGGCACGGCAGGCACTCCCGGCGACTGGGATACCTCCACTGTGACCGACGCATGGAACGCAGTCTCCGACGAGACGGACGGTGAAGTTGACCTGATTCTTCTTTCCTCGCAGCTTTCAACCTGCTGGGACAGGAAGAACACAGGCCAGATAACCCCGACCGTGGACGTAGCGAAGGCCAACGGCTGGTCTACCAACATCGAGGGTGGACAGTACGCCAAGCCGTTTAGAGCACCGAACGGCAGGCTGATACCCGTCGTTGTGAGCAAGGCCATTCCTAAGAACGTGATGTATGGCGTTACAACGAAGGATCTGCACTGGATGACCAAGGGCGGAGCATTCGACTTCCTGCCGCTTGGCGAAAATGGCGGACAGTGGAGACTCTCCCCTGGTAACAGACAGAGAGTATGGGAATCCTGGTTCGGCGGATACACCCAGATGGCCGCAGAGCGTTGCGACCGTGGATTCGTCATTCAGGACCTCGCTGACAACGTCAGCTAATAGATAGTGATAGCGGGAGGGGGTTAACCACTATCCCCTCCCGCTGGGAGACAACATAATATGCAGAACAAACTCAAGCTTGGCATGAAAGAGCGATATGTCAGCTTCAAGAACACAAGCGACCGCCCGGTACGAGTGTCTGACTCTATGCTGCCTAACGGCGGGATAGAAGTAGCTCCTGGCGGGGTTGGGAACATGCCTGCTGATATATGGGGCAGGAAGTTCCGAACGCCCGGTATCAGGAGGGCGACCGAGAGTGAGATAGCCGAATCACAAGCACTTGCCATAAGCCCGACGCCTGCCGTAGAGCCCGAGCTTGAAGACACCAGGATAGACCGCCTTCGAGAGATAGCGGAGGAGCTTGGCGTCAGCGTCAAGGGCAACAAGGCGGCGATCGTGCAGGCAGTCCGGATAGGGCTTCTGACAAAGAGCATGGCTGACCACGCGGCGCATGTCGTGGAGACAGTCGCTCAGGGAGCTTACGAACACTGCCGAGCGGAGCAGATCAAGGCTGGTGAAGCAGTGCCTTCATGGTCAGACGCGGACGATGACACAAAGGCCGGTGCGATTGCACAGGCATCTGAAATAGTATCCGACCCGAACAAGGCCGACCCGTTCGACCCGTTCGGACACGCAGCGCGGCAGATATATGTCGCAGCAAAGGGGGAACCGATCTCTGATGAGACTACCGACTAGATTCATAGTTGCGCTCATTGCGCTTCTTCTCATAACAGGGCTGTCCGTCTCGGCATTCGCCATAGGCGCACAGAACCCCGTAGGGAAGACGCAGTACAGTGCATCCACAACCACTGCCAGTTTCTACTGGTACAACAACTTCCTCACCACGGGCGACCTGTTCAAGTTGAAGCTACTCGACGCCAAGCTAAACGGCGGCAAGTACCTCAACTTCTACGGCGGGACGGGCGCAACGTCCGTGTTCTCCGTAGGCGAACAGGGCGCAATCCTGACCGCAGGCACTATTACGCAGACGCTCACCAACGCGGCCAGCGGTTCGGCTAACCCGTACGACTACACAGCGACGCTCGGCATAATGAACGGGAGTGACGATTTCACGCTCTTTGACGTGAACATCACGAATGCCGACCACACAGGCAGTAACACCGTACAGGTCATTGACATAGCAGCTATCACAGGCGACGCACATGCGGTTGAGACAGCCGTAAACATCGGCTCAGGTTGGGACACAGGCATAACCTCAGCCTCCGCAGTGGCCTTCAACGCCGGGATAACCTGCGACTCCACAGCATTCACAGTCGCAGACACAAGCGGCAACGTGGGGACTACAGGCACGCTTACAGCAGGAGGGGTTTCTGCGCTCAACGGCGGAATCACGGTTGACACAAGCGCGTTCACCGTGGCAGATACCACAGGCAATGTAGCCACTACAGGGACGCTCTCCGTTGATGGAGTGGCGTTAATAGACAAGTTCCAGTATGGAGCTACACTTGCCAACACGGACGGCTCAGAGACGTTGACAGCAGCGCAGACTGGCCTGATAGTGACCGCAAGCAAGGCGGACGGCACTACAACCGTGACGCTCCCTGACCCTGCTGCCGGGACAGTCGGCGTGGTCTACGAGATATACCAGACTGCAGACCAGGTGCTTGACGTTGTGCCGACCACAGCGGACGGCAACAGCATCGTCGCGCTCAACGTGGCGACCTCCGACAAGGTATCTCTGTCTACCGCTGGCGAGAAGATAGGCGGGGGCATACGCATTGTCGGCATATCAGCCACAAAGTGGGCGGCCTTTGCGATAGGTTCAGCCACCCTCTCTGTAGAAGCCGCAGACTAAACCAAGTTACGGCGAACGTCAGCCGGGGCAATGCTTGATAGCTTATATCTGGCCCAAACAGACGTGACAGCCGGGAGAGACCGGCACATAAAAATGGAGGCTGACGCATGAAACTAGTACTTCCAGATGAACAGACGCATATACCATTTGACCGCAAAGAATACAAGGAGACGCTGAAGGTGGCTATATGGGTTACTTGTAGCCCACATGAATGGGAATGGACATTGGAGCAGCAGGCTTCTATGGCTAGATTCTGTTTATGGGCTGCTCAAAGACTGGACATGATAAAAGCCATATCGTCTGGTGATGATATGGTTCACGCAGATAAGTGACAGCCGGGAGAGACCGGCAACATGCTTCTATAGCTCAACTGGCAGAGCAGCTGTTCTACAAATCAGCTGGGTTCGAGGTTCGAGTCCTCGTGGAAGCTCCAAACATGGCCCGGTGCAGGGGCGTTATAACCCTCTGTCGTGACCTCCTACACGACCATACCGGGCCACCTACACCTTAGCACTTTCAACCCGTGACAGATTGACACGGTTTCACCACAAGTTTGAGAGGCGCACATGAGCACGCAATACACATGGTCTAACATAATCGAGTTTGTCTCCGATGTCTTGGAGAAAGAAGGCGCACGGCCGAACGCCTCTACCGTCCGTATGCTCGGCAACAAGGCACTCGGCATCATGGCCGACAGGACGGATATGCTCTCAGGCACTATCTGGACGAACTCCACAACGGTATTCCCGATCACCGGCAACAGGGCGTCGCTCCCAATCGACTGCCGGGGCGTTGGCTCGGTGGAGTGGGACGGGGTTCTCCTTGAGCGCACTACCTTCGATTGGCTCGATGAGAACTCTGACGGGTGGAGGACGGCAACAGGGACACCCTCTTACTTTGTGCCGACCGGCGACGCGCTGGTATTCGACGTGATCCCAACGGTTTCAACCGCAGGGCTGCTTGTCGTACGTGGCAGGGCGTTACCCGCCGACTTCTCGGACAGCACGGGCGCGACCAACCCGCTGACGTACTTCCCAAGCCATTTCCAGATTGCGCCAGCCTACTATATCCTTGCCGAACTGCCCTTTGACCCTGACAAGGCGATAGAGCGAATGCGGTTTGAGAAGTATTCCGCTATGTGGTCAAACGAGCTTCAGGCACTTCAAGGGGCGATGAACACCCGGCGTTATGAAAGGTTCAGTTACTAGGTATGGCAATCGTAATTGGATCAATAACAGCGAATACGGCGACACCGGGCAAATATTCCATATATGAGCTAGGCTTTGCTGTGACCGGCATATCGCCTGCCGATTACAACCCCTGGCGGCCTGCTGTGACCTCCTCTGCGCTCTCAAAGGCAGGAGTGGTCTGCCAGGCTGTTATAACGCTCCCTGACGCCTCTACAGTCACAGTGCCGGGGTTCTATGACTCAGACTTTGAGTACCTCGGCCAATGCACAGGCTTCACAGGCCATGACAGGTTTTGCCCGACCAGCGTTCCCTACTGGCATATTAGATATATGCCTCAGACGGCAGGGGCGCACTCTGCGGTGGTCTCCTTCACCGACCAGACAGGCACAGTCACGGCAGACGCTGTAACGTTTACCTGCGTTGCATCGAGCAACAAGGGTATTGTAGCCTGCGGCTCAGGCGGGTTCAGCAGGGCAAACGGCGACCCGTATGTGCCGATCGGAGCAATGCTCCCGACCGATACCGACGATGCTCTTGCCTTCCTTGACGAGATGAACGCTCATGGCATGAACTTCTCCCGGTGCGGCATCGTCAACACCTCCGTTCAGGACGTCCACAGGGGCTACTACTCCGATTGGGGCGGCTCCGCCTTCACAACGGCCTATGACACCAGCGTAAAGCGGACGGGGGCGCAGTCGCTTAGGGCTACCGTCACAAGCGGCACTACCGAACGCAAGGTAATCGAGCAGACGTTTATAGGCGTTAGGCCAAGCACATATTACAAGGCTACCTGCTACATCAAGACCAACTCCACATTCAACGGCACAGCCAAACTCAAGCTAAGGCTGAAGTGGGCTGACGGCTCAGAGACAACCGCATATTCCGATGGTGTAGAGGGCAGCGCCGATTGGACGGCTGTTACAGCAACGGTATCGACGGTCTCTGCGACCAAGGCCGCTGAGTGGATCTCATGGAACGTGGTAGTGGACGCCTCCAGCACAGCCGGGAGCGTGTGGGTAGATGATGCAACGCTGGCAGAGTGCGACTCAGGCTATACCGATCTCGGCTATGCAGATTACCTGTTCAGGCCTGGCTTTGAGGCGTGGAACACGACTGAGTTAGACCGTGGCAGAATGTGGCGGTTTGAGCATCTGCTATCCGTGGCAAGCGGCTACGGCATCACGCTTCAACCTGCTATCTTTGACTACAGGCTTTATATGCCCGAAGTGGACGGTATGTACCTCGACTATTACGCAGACTTCTTCTCAACAGAGGAGAGCCTGCTACAGCAGGAGTACCATCTGCGCTCGATGGCCGCACGTTGGGCTTGCTATGACTCGCTCTTTGCGTGGGAGCTATCAAACGAACTTGACCCGACTTATACGGCAGTCAGAGGGGCATGGATAACACGGCTATCTGCGGCTCTGGCAGCAAGCGACCCTACAGGCAGGATTGTAACGAACTCGACATGGTATTCACCGGGAGATGTGGGCTATGCCGCGCTCTCCGGCACAGATGCCAATCAGGTGCATTACTACCTGAACACGGAGGAGCGCACTACTCCAAGAGGCGTACCGTTCTGGGGTAACTTCAGCGGCGGGTATTCCCTTGAGACGACACAGGCCAACTGTTATGCCGGTTCCAAGTGCATGAAATGCACACCTAACGGTACGACGCGCTCTTGGAGCATAGAGGTGCCTTGCAAGGCGTCCTCTGCGTACACCAACACCTACAGGATAAGGTCTTACGGCTTCAACGGGCAGCTTACGGTGCAGTACCAGTATTACAAGTCTGACGGTACAGCCTGCTCAGGTTCAGTCTATAACACCGTGACCAACGGGAACGTCTCATGGTCCTTAAAGACCTTGAACCTGACCACGCCTGCCAACTGCTACTATATGCTGCTCACCTTCAAGCTCACAGGCACAACGGGGAACGTCTGGATAGACAACTTCAGGATAGACGCGGCAGACGGCAGAAACCTGATATTCAACAGCGGATTTGAGCTTGACACGCTAGGCGAAGATGAAGAGGAGTGGGCTGCTTGCATGGCGCATACCTCAGAGTCCACTTATGCCGCAGGTACGCTCGGCTTGCCGAAGCCGTACATTCACGGTGAGTTCGGGCTGATGGGCGCAGGCGGCGACCTGTCCATGTACGCAGACCCGGGCGACCTCACCATGTCAAGCCATGACAGCACGGGCGTCCACGCTCACAACGGCTTCTGGGCTACGCTCATGGCGACGAAGGGCTTGCATACGCCAACCTATTGGTGGACGAAGGACTACATAATCCCTCGATCGCTCTACGGCATCTGGGACGGGCTTTCGGCGTTCTGCGCTGACCTGCCGTTCCATGACCCGAACGGCGCGGTGCGGCTTTGCTCAAACATACCTGATTTCGCAGGAGAGGACTGCACTTCGTCTTCCTCATACGTCCGCTTGATGGGCGTGAAGAAGGGGTCAGAGGCTTACTTCTGGCTTTCCAACTCAGAGGCGACTTGGGCTAATGCGGTGCGGGACGGCGTAACGCCAACCGCAAAGAGTACGGACATAGCCATAGAGGGGTTCGCTATCGGGTGCTACGATGTGACCCGTTACAACACTTGGACGGGGGTTTCGGCAGCGGCACAGCAGGTTTGGGTGACGGACGGAGTGCTGAGGCTGGACGGGGAGAGCGTGACAACGGACTCTGCCTTGATAGTCACGGCGACCGTTACGACACCGCCAGACCCGCCTGACCCGGAAGACCCGATACCAGACCCAGACCCACCGGAAGACCCGCCCGTTGACCCGGCAGACCCTCCGATAGTGCCAGACCCAGACCCGGTAGACCCTCCGGTTGAAGACCCGGTGCCGGAAGACCCGCCCGTAGACCCACCGGTCGATCCACCGGTTGACCCTGAGCCTCAAGACCCGCCGGCACCGCTGTGGAGCGAGACAAACGGGGTTATCACACCCGCCACTGACGTCACAAGCGTTGGCGCGAATACATGGCTTAACATACCGAACGCAGGAGTGGACAACGCGGAAAAAGCCTATTACGGCGAGGGCTTTGCCGTGCTGGACTATGTGACGCCGATTCTGCGCTTCCAAAACTTCGGATTCGATCCACCCGTGGGAGTGACAGAGATAGGCGGTATATCGGTCACGCTTAAGGCCGGTTGGGGTACTGGAAGTCCACCAGCGCAGCCGACAACGCACGACCACACAATACGGTTATTAAAGGCAGGCACTCCGACCGGCGACAACAAAGCGGACGGCTCTCATATATGGGTTGAGTCAACCGTGGATACCTGGGAGACGCGCTCGTTTGGCGGTGCATCAGACCTGTGGGGCACGACCTGGACGGTGGACGATATAAAGCACGCAGGGTTTGGTGTGGACATTCAGGCGCATTACCTGTCTGCATGGCAGCAGGTCTCATACCAAAACCAGGTTTTCTATGTAAGCATCACGGTCTACGCAGGAACAACGGGCAGGCCGATGTGGTCTGCGAGTGCGCTCGGTTCGATGATACCAGGGCCGAGAAGAAGATTGGGGATATAAATGCCACAAATTGGAGATTCCATTACCTTTTTCGGTATGTTCACGGCTTCAGGCTCAGGGGCGGCAGGGCTGACAGTCACGGCAGCCGCAAAGAAGCCTGACGGTTCGGCCTTGACCATCGGCGCGGTCAGCGACCTTGGAGACGGGCTGTACTCCGCTGTGGCGGCAGGCGCGAACGTGGACGCGGCGGGCTATTACAGGTGTATGTTCACCACCGCAGGGACGGCAGACGTAGACGATATACCGGCGGTTGAGTACGTCTCAGCGGCGGTCATAACCGTGGCCGATATCCTAGACCATGTGATAACCGCGCCCGACCATGAGACAGACGGCAGTGTAGCCAAGTACCTAAAAGACATCGACGGCTCGGTCACCAACATATACAACACCGTCAACAATATCTATAGTGCCATCACCGGCCCTGGTGCTACCCAATACTTCTTCAAGGTGCTGAACGAGGCGACAACTCCGCTTGACCATGTGAAGGTCTGGTTTACCAATACCGACGATCCTACAGCGGTTGTGGCAGGGCTGTACCTCACGGATACGGACGGATACGTCAACGGCGCAAACGGGGTCTACCTGGACGCTGGCAACACCTATTACATGTGGGCGAACACCTCGGACGCGCACCTTGACGCGCCTGTGTCCTTTGTCGCAGGGGACGCGGGAACGGGCAGCCTTGCGGGGCTTGGTACTGCGCTCTCGCCGTATATCCTGACCATGACGGCAAGCACAATCGGACAAGGGCCGAGCTTCCTTGACCTTCAGAACCAGCTTAGACGCAGGCTGAACGACTATGACTCACAAGGCAACTACTCAGACGATGACATAGACTACTGCCTGAACATAGCATACCGGGAAACGCAGATGGCGACCAAGTGCTACAGGAAGACCACAGATGTGACGCTGCTTGCCGACACGCACACCTACTTCACCGATGACATATTTGAGCCGCTTGAGGCAAGCATCGGTACGCTTGTGCTGAAGAAGTCCACGATGGGCGACCTCGGTTACTCGCTTCAGTCATGGAACGAGACGGCGGCTTCAACGCCGACCAAGTGGCTCATGCTGCAAGGCTCATACATCAGAGTATACCCAACACCGGCGGCAGGGGCAACGCTTACCGTCCACGGGTACGGGATAGCCGCTGACATGGTGAACGACACGGACTATCCTTCGGCGATCCCGATAGGCTACGCGGCCTCGTCTATCCTCGACAGGGCAGAGGCAGAGGCAAGGAAGATGCGGAGTACATACGCCAATAACAGTGCGCTATATACCGCGCTTATGCAGAGTTGGAATAGCTGGCTACAGCTAATAACAGGCAGCATCAAAAGCTGAGAGGAGCGTTGACTTCAATGGTTGAAGATGAGCGAATGGCACGGATGGAAGTCCACATGGAGAACATCATAGCGAGGCTTGAGTGCCTGCCCGGGTTGACCACCCATGTAGACGACCACGAACGGCGGCTATCCACAATAGAGTCAGCAAGCAGATGGCTAGTCGGCATATTATCGGCGGTCATCACAGGCACGCTTGTGATAATGGCAAAAGGTTGGTTTGCAATCACAAAGTAACACGGCATGTATGCCGTATACCGCTAACTGTATGGGCGGTAGAATAGTTGTAGGAGGATACAAAAATGTCTACAAAAGAACTAACTATAGTGACGTGCGACACATGCGGCTGTGAGGGTGAGGTATCACTAGGCCGAGAGATACCGGAGGGTTGGTACGCCGTCTTACATAAGCCGAAAGCGATAAACGGCGTTCCTCAAGAAACCAAAGTATACGACTACTGCTCAGGCGTCTGCGCTGAAATGTATTTCAGAAAAATGATGTATATCGGCATTGAGCAGCCTAAGCCAGAAGGTCGGCGACCCGTAACGGCATCTGAAGTATGCTCTGCTGAGGAGGCTTTGCGCCTCGAGTTTAAAAAGACGAAGGGCCTATTAAAAGAGGCGTATGAGGCTTTCCGCAGTGAGTTAGAAAGGTTGAAGAACCTATGAACGCATTTAAGAAGGCCGCTTATGCGGTGCTTCGCAGGTTTATTGTCATCGCGGCGACTGCGCTTCTGGCGTATGCCGCAAACGAGGCGACCGGCTGGCTGAAGGCCGCTGGCGAAGGACACCCGGAGGCCGCAAGCTGGCTTCCGATGGTCTATTTCCTGATTGAGTTTGTGCAGAAGTATATCCGTGAAAGGAAGGCTGAATAATGAGCAAGTTATCTGACGCGGCAAAAGAAGTCGGGCAGTTCAGCAAGGGGCTGACAAAGTGCGCTGTTGAGGGCGACATGGACGCACTGAGGGGTGGTCTGGTAATCGCCTCGGCCTTCGTTGCCTTGACGGTCATTATCCTGAACGACATGGCGAAAAGGCCGCTGGTATTCCTCTCAAGGGTGCTCATCGGCAACTACGACCCGTACAAAGACCTCAGGCCAGAAGCACAGGCGTTCATCAATGCGTGGGGCGTGAAATGAAGGCGCATAGGTGGGTGCTTGTATTTATGTTTGCCGCCAACATTGTGTTGGCATTTTGTGTTTACCACAGTGAGACTATTCGCCCATCAGTTCAGGTCGTAACGCTCACAGGCTGTCTTGGTTTTGCTGGTTTGTGCATCATGGATTGGCGTAGGTGAAATGGAGGAAGCAAATGATGGCGCATAGATGGAAACTAAGCATAGACGGACTGAACATCAACACCGTGACCGTGGGAGAGACACCTGAAATAGAGGTGGAGAAGCTACGAAACCATGTCGCAGGCAAGATTCCCGGCTGGCTCGGCAAGAAGTATCGGCAGGCGAAAGAAGCCCTCGACGTGGACGGCAAAGGCGATTGGACTGACAAGGAGTGCTTTACCTACTTCATCAACTATCTCAACCTGAAGCATGGGTGCAACCACCCGATACCGACCACGGCGCAGGAATTCGTCAATCTTGCAATCGAAATGAAGATTTGCACAGAGATACCGGAGGCTTGATGTTTTGGTGAATGACGTAACACTATGGCAAGGTGACTGCCTGGAACTGATGCGTGATATACCCGATGGCACGGTTGATGCTGTGGTCACCGATCCGCCGTATGGAGTTGGTTATTCTGGCAGATGGAATAGCGATTGGAAGGCGATACACAACGACAATTCACTAGATTGGCTTGACTACCTTAACAGCACGATATACCGAGTTCTAGCCGAGAACGCTATATACATAAGTTTCTACGGTTGGCCACACGCGGATACTTTCCTGACCAGTTGGAAGGCAGCACAGTTCAAACCCGTTAGTCATTTGGTGTGGAAGAAGAACCAAATTGGATTAGGATACTGGACTAGAGGACAGCACGAACAAGCTTATGTGCTAGTGAAGGGTAAGCCGAAGCGACCAGATAAGGCGGCCTCTGATGTATTGGGTTGGACGCGCGTGCGAAAGCCCGAACACCCGACACAAAAACCATTGGATGCCATGTTGCCCTTAATGACGTTCACGCAATTAGGCGACCTGATTCTTGACCCTTTCATGGGTTCTGGCACAACAGGCGTTGCTTGTGTCAAGACGGGCAGACGGTTCATTGGGATTGAGAAAGAGCCTCAGTATTTCGAGATAGCCAAGAAGCGCATAGCAGAGGCACAGGCGCAGTTGACGCTAGGAGGCTTGATTTGAGGGTTTACATAGCAGGGCCGTACAGGGCAAGCACGCCGCAAGGCGTAAGCATAAACATAGTCAACGCCAGGTATGCCATGTTCGACCTTATCAGGGCGGGACACACGCCCTTTTGCCCTCACACCATGACGGGCGAGGGTGAGATATACGCATCAGACATAACAGATGACCAGTGGCTTGAGTTAGGGCTAAACTGGCTGGAGTCCTGCGAGTGCGTGCTTCTGCTGCTCGGCTGGCAGAACTCAGCGGGGACGTTAGCGGAGAAGGCGAAGGCAGAGGCAATGGGACTGCCGATTTACTACCGCCTGTCAGAGATACCAAGCTAGGAGGCTTTCATGCGGTGCAGTCCGACGAATATGCCGTGGGATACAGAATACGCTCCCTATGGCACAATGCGAGATTACGCAAAGCATCTAAGAGACCAGGGGCAGAGTTGGGACGCTGTGGCAAGGCAGATAACAGAGGCTACGGGCAACTACGTTGTCGGTGACTCCATCAGAAAATCGGTCATGCGAGCATCGAGAGCACTTGTCACTACGCCAAACTCAGTAACACCCGTCTTCGAGGACAAGGTTCACGCCGATACCGATTGGAGAAGCCTCCTGGTTCGTGCAAAGGCCATAGGAGAGCAGAAGGAAAAGAGCGTCTACTGGCAGGACAGGGCTTACGTCACGCTTGCCACAGACAAGCCCATCATGGTGACGCACTCCGCGGACTGGCACTTCGGCTCACTTGCGACCGACATTGATATGCTTGAGGGCTGGATAGAGAAGGTGCTGACCACGGACGGGCTGTACGTCATAAGCTGCGGTGATGAGTTAGAGCAGCGAGGGCAGTTCAAGAGCGTCAAGCCGACACTCTGGCAGAGCCTTGACCCGCATGAACAGAAATGGTTCTTTGAGAACCTTTGGAGAGAGCTTGTGGACGCAGGGAAGCTCATCTGCTGTACCTGGGGCAACCATACCGAATCTCAGCATGAGAAGGTATTCGGCTTCTCACCAATCGAAGACATAAAAGCCAAGGATATACCCTACTTCAGAGGCGCAGGGCATCTGACGCTCAAGGTAGGGGCGGTAGAGTATACGTACACATTGAACCATCAGAACAGGTACAACTCATCTTTCAACGCAACGCACTCATCGAGGCAGACCGCAAGAGTCGGGCGTGATGTGGTAGACGTGATGGTAGACGCTCACACGCACAATCCCGAGATGGCGCAGGGCATGGACGACCACGGCAGATGGATCGCCGTAAAGTGCGGCACGTTCAAGACAGACGACGACTTCAGCCAGCGGCACTTCAAGCAGGGCTACTTTGCCGCTCCGTGCATCGTCTTCCACCCTGACAAGAAGCAGATGTCTGCCTTCTGGTCGATAGGAGACGCAGAGTGCTACATAGCAGGACAAGGAGGCTAATATGGGCTGGCTTGTAGTTGGAGCGTTTGTGATAGCCGGAGTGCCGCTGGTCTGCATGTGGTATGCGGACAGGGAGCTAGAGCGCATAGCAAAGCGGCTGAAGGAAGACGCAGAGATGCTATTGGAGATGGAGGGCGAGGACTGATGTACTGCTACCTTTTGGAATGCGGAGAGGATTACGACGAAGTTCAGAAATACACAATCCTCTCACACGAAACCAAGCATACGACCGAACAACTGATAGCGGAAGTAGCTGAGGCGGCGGTAAAGGTTATCAGTCGCAACATAAAGGAAGCCATTGCCGCAGATAGCGATAGTAGACTGCGAATGTGTTCATATTCGACGGCTATATGGGACGATGTTATCGCCATGTTGGTTGCTGAACACGGATTCCAAGAGGTCGAATACGAAGCTGATTTGTGGGTTGACACCTGCTCGCTGATGAAAAACCCTGATCCGTTTCTTGCTGACCGGGACGATCTGTTGAAGGCAAAGATTCGTGACACAATGCCTCAAGACATGATGGAACTTGCCGCAAAGCATGAACGAATGTGGAGAAACCGATGACCCAAAATGAGCTTATAAAACGCTTCGGCGACCCACGAGGCACAAGCGGAAAGGCAAGCAGCGCATGGGAGATGGAGAGCCTATCACACATGCTCCTGCCGTACCAGATGAGGGCATCTTGGGGCGGTGCTGTAAATGTGGCGGTTGTCCACGACGATGTTAAACTGCCTCTACGGCTTGCGCTCAAAGGTGTTTGGAACGCGGCTCGGCTTGAAGTTAAGCGCAAATACGGCGGCGAAGACACGGCCTTCTACGACAAGAAGACCAAAGCGTACCTGCGCTGGCTCGGACTCGACGTGTTCGGCGGGACGTACTGCTTCAGACCGATCAAGGGCGGCCACACGCTCAGCACCCACGCGTTCGGGGCGGCGATAGACATAGACCCCTTGCACAACGCGATGGGTACGAAGGGGCGCATGCCTCCGTGGGTAGTTGAGATATTTGAGAAGCAGGGCTTTGTGTGGGGCGGTAACTGGAAACGGCCAGACCCCATGCACTTTGAATATACCAAACTTTGAGTTACGAAACGCCTGTACTTATCGACAAGTGCAGGCATTTTTGTAACAGATTTAAGGAGATATCATGCCTAAGCCTTTTTGGAGAGTCAGCATAGAGACAGAGAGAACCATTCACACAGCAGACCACGAGGTTCTATTATCCTTCCGTGATGACGCAGGCGCGGAGGCGTTCAACTACTGGTGGGGCACCATAGGAGCGCAATCACTGGCTGACTACTGTGCCAACGACGAAGAGTTCGATCATTTAGTCAAGGAATAGAGGAGTGAACAATGCTGGTCGGCAAAAACGATTTCAGCGGTGGGATAACTACCATTCGCAGAATAGCTTCAGGCGCAAAGGCCATACTCGCTCGGCAGTCGGGCTATGACGGTACGGGCGGGAGCATGACGCCTGAGCTGCTAGGCGCACAGGTCGGCACGGCGGCTCTCTCCGGTGTTACCCCTGCCAATACGCCGATACCGTTCCTGAAGGCAGACGGCAGCCAGCTTGTGCTATCTCGTGACGCCTCGGAGCACGTGGCAAGCTTTGACATAAGCACACCCGCATGGTCTACGCCAAGCACGCAGACCCCTCCGCTGGTGACTGACGCCGTTCCGGTGCGCTACGGCACTCAGGCGATATTCGCATCTGACGGGCCTGACGCCAAGCTCATGGCATACGAACCCGAATCACTCGGCGCAACCATCATGCGCCCTCTCTCGCTCAAAAGCCCTGACGATTACAGGCGCAAGGCAAGGCCGGTGGTCACGCTCTCCACGAGTCCGGCGGTGCAGGGGTTCGACATAACAGGCACGCTATTCACAAGGAAAGATGATTCCTACACCTATTCGGAGACAACCTCGACAGGTACGTTCGTCTTCACGGATACCGCGCTTGCAGGTGAGCAGGCTTTCACAGCCGGTATCCCTGCCGTTCTCACAAAGGAATGGCTGCTGCTGGACATCTACCTTGCCGACGATCCTCAAGGGTACGAAGCGTTCGGCACGTTCGCCAATGACCCGACCTTGCAGCCTTCAGGCTACGAGATAGGACTATACTCGGATACCGCCTGCACTACGCTTGTCACAAAGGTGAGCATACCACGGATAGAGCCGCTCGGGCAGGTACACAGGATAGCTTTCAGACTTCCGCAGGCGGCGGTGGGCGTGAGCATAGAGGGTGTGGCCGTAGAGACAGCCTCCTTCTATGAAGCACCAGAGACGGGGAAGACTGCGACACTCAAGCTATATTCCTATGCCATGAACGACAGGTGGAGCAACGCGGGCAACTGGTTTCTACCTGAGCTTCAGGCATCGTCAAAATCACCCTGGTACGACATATTGACCACGACCGAAAGCACAGAGGGCATCACCCGAATCGTTCCCCGTGGGACAAGCATCCTTGCAAACGGCGGCTTTGAGTCTGCGCTATCAGGCTCATGGACTACCACAGGGGCGGCCACACGGCGAAGCGATGCACAGCGCACTGATAACTACTGCATGAGGCTGGACAACGCAAACGAGGCGGTCACATCGGCTATCACGGCAGGGATAACAGCAGGCAGAAGCTACACCTTCGATGTATGGTACTACTCACCCGACGAAGGCGGGGCGCACGCGGCTTCATGGCGAAGTGAGATCCGATGGTACACAGCGGCAGACGCGCTCATATCCACGGTCTGTTCACCCGGCCCGACTGCGGCGACTCCGTACTACGAGGACATGAGCAAGGACTATCGGCTGAAGCAGGTCACAGCGGTTGCGCCTGCGACTGCAGCCAAGTTTGCGGTGCATATCGAGGCCGAGCTTGACAGCGACTCCGACAATTTCCACCAGGCGTTTCGCATAGACGACCTGGCCTTCTATCCTACCGATTCGATGGGCGGCGGCTCTGCGTTCGTGCTACAGCGGTTTGCAGAAGGCGGGACGGGCAAGACCCCGGCAGACCCCGCCTTCAGATGGTGTTACTGCTTCGCCGGGAAAGATCGGCTTGCAAACGACGATTGGCAGCTTATGATAAGCAACCCGTCTGACCCCGACCATGAGGACGGCAGCCCGAACGATTGGGTGTTCGCTGACCCCTGGCGCACGTTCACGGTCACGCCTTCGCTCTTGGGTGGCCCGGTTACAGCGGTCACGCTTCATGCCGCATCTGCCGGTACTGGCTACACGGCGGGCGATATGCTGACGCTCTCCGACGATACCACGCAGGACACAGGCGGCGATGACTGCAAGATAGAGGTCTTGACCGTAACAGCAGGGGCGATTACCACATTCAGGCTGGCAGAGTCCGGCACAGGCTATGTGACCGAATCAGCGGCGGGTTCTGGTGTGACAGGCGGGACAGGCACAGGGGCTAAGTTCGACGTTACGGCCATGCCCGTTGCGACCGAATACGGGGCATATCTGACCCATGTACTCTACTACAGGCAGAAGTACGAAGGCACAAGCAAGGCATGGAGCGATTGGTGGTATGCGGGCGCAAGCGTGATAAGCTCACCTGCGTACATAGACTCAGGCGCGGACGATGAGCTTGCCATGCTGAACGGCAGGGAAGTGCCGCTGATCCTTGAGATAGCCAACGATTACGCATCTTCAGCAAAGCACGTCATGATAGCAGACGGCAGGGTATACGCAGGCTGCCTGGACTATGACGGCGAGAGCGAGGTATGGAAAAGGAGGACAGCAATTGAGGTATCTAGTTACCGCAAGCCGTGGGCTTATCCTACGGTCACTAATGAAGATTCGCCTGCTACTGACGGGGGTGAGCTTGATGGATATGCCGTTACCGGCTCAGAGATCAGAGGACTTGTGGCCCGGGGGGACGAAAAGTTTGTCTTCCTCGACACAGAGTTCTTCCTGCTCAGGGGCGATAACTCTCAATCCGGATGGCGATTCGTTCGGCTTGACTCTATCGGGTGCGTCTCTTCAAGGAGCATCGCAGACTGCCGAAAAGCCCTCATCTGGCATGACGGACAGCACTTCTACGGATATGCTGGTGGGCTTGCGCAACCGATCTCTCGGTACAAGGTAGACTCAAGCCTGATAGATTGGACAAAACCGCACTCAGCGGCCTATTGGAAAGACCGATACGTCTGCCTCTGCGAGTATGACGACGCTATGGCTCTCCTGATATACGAGCTTGAGACAGGCGCATGGCGAATCCGTCACGCCTCGCTCTTAACAACGCTTGTCGGCATCTGCTCGACGGGGAGCGGAGGCAAGCTCTACGGGGTATCCTCTGACGGCAAGATGTACGACCTGTTTTCCCATGCCACAAGCGAGATGGGGGATACCACCCCTGCCCGTGAGGTATGGACTCAGTTCGTGCAAGTCGGCAGTCCTGGCGCGGACATAAACGTGCGTGAGTTCGTCATTGATGTTGAATCAACCTCTGCGGTGACGCTTACGATGGTATTCAATACCCATGGGCTAAAGACGGTTACGCCTGTCACAAAGACGCTGACCACGGCGACTGACAAGACCACCTACAAGGTGGGGCTAAACCTCATGTGCAACGCTGTGCAGGTCAAACTCTCCGTGGATACGGCTGCGCCTCCGACTATTCACCATATCGGGTTTGAGATAGCCGACACACCCGCAAAGGGTGACTAGCCCACTTTTTGGGCACAGGCGGTCTAGCGGTCAACGTGGGGTCATTGTAGAGATTCTGGAAAGGTTCATATGAAGAAGTATCAGACAACCAAAAAGCCTGACTTAACCTCTCCGCTGCTTCAGACGGCAGACCCGGAGCTTCGGCAGGTGCTAAAACAGCTTGACGAGATGA
>Ga0209318_1000392_pt1 | contig 43653 bp, 66 predicted proteins | sample RifGroE1_FD_183999 | JGI IMG/M metagenome (GOLD analysis project Ga0209318, IMG submission 183999) | Groundwater microbial communities from Rifle, Colorado, USA - Groundwater E1 (SPAdes) (version 2) | ecosystem: Environmental > Aquatic > Deep subsurface > Groundwater | place: Rifle, Colorado... | reverse complement strand
GTCTCCGTCCGCATAACCGTAGAGATTTATACCCCCCCTACCCCCTGTCACTTCATGCAGTCCATTTGGATCATCAGCAGTGCAAACTTGCCCAATGCATTTTCAATAGCTGATTCATCCTTGCTTTCAAACGCCTTTATGACTTCATCGCTTACATCTCTAAGCTTTATAAAGAAATCAATTCCTTCCATTGCCAAACCCTCCATCTTCACTTGCCGTTTTTATATCATGATGTTGTTTGCTCATTGCCTGGTGATTCTTTGGATCCCAAAACAAATCATAATTGCCTTTATGAGGTATGATATGATCAACTACAGTAGCAGGTATAATCCATCCATTCTTCTTACAGTCTTCGCACTCACACAACGGATGGCCTTTTAGAAATACTGTCCTGTATCTTCTCCACCTTGCATCATATCCACGTTCGGCTGCTGATCCTCTGTATCGATCATATGACTGCTTATCCTTTGTATGCTTCTCACAGTATCCGGTTTCAACCAACGCCTTACATCCTGAATGCCTGCAGAACTTCTTTAGTGCCATACTTAATACCTGAAATCTTTCATAGCTTTGTCTCTCATGTCCTGGTTAACCCCAATGTATCTCAATGTAATGCTCTCCTTAGAATGATTAAAGAGTTGCATTAGAAAGCCAATATCCTTTTTCTTGGAGTAATAGTGATATCCGAATGTCTTGCGCATTGTATGACAACCTATCTCATCCATGCCAAGTTCTTCTGCGGCTTTGGCTAAAAGTTTATATGCCATATCTCGTTGCAGTGGTTTATTAATTCCCTTCCGAGATTTAATAATATATTCATCCTCAATCCGGTTTTCAAGATATTTCTTTAAATCACGCTTCAATATCGGATTAATGAATATGCGGCTGCTCTTTTTGGTCTTTTTCTCTTTCAGGATAATATAATCTTGGTTTTTTAAATCTTTTACCTTTAACTGTAAAATATCACTAATTCTGAGTCCTGTATAAATACCAATAACAAACATGATATAATTTCGCTCATTTTTTTCTTTTAATATCTTTTTTATCTCATCAATTTTAGTTTTTTCACGTATAGGTTGTACGACCTTCATTTTTCCACCTTCTTGCATTTTCAATAATACTTAAAACACATTCTGTATTATTCGAGCTAAATCTCAAATACTGGATTTTACTAATTTTGAATCTCTTTGTTTTGCGAATAATACATATCAAAAATTATGTATTATTTATTATAAAATAAAAAAAATAAAAAGGCTTTTTGCCTTATAATTTTTTATCTTTTTGAAGGATATCTGCATCTTAACAGCCTACAGCAATACTTTCTTTTATTCCACCAATGACATTGCGTACACTTCTTTGGGGTTGATATCCATATAATTATGTTCAAGGAGATCACCTCCCGTTAAAATAAAAAGAACTACCATTTAGAAGTTCTTATATAAAAATCAATGGCGGGAGTGCATTTATAAGTTGCAACTCCCGCCTTCATCATAGTGTTCTTTATTTAATTTTTCCTCGAGGCAACTTTCACCTCTTATCACAAAATATCATGAGTATTTTAATATGTCAAACATAATGTCCCGCTTTTGTCCCACTATTTTTTAATCTATATATCCCAATGCTCTTGCAAAACTCTCTAAAGCCTTATCTCTGAGTCTGTAGTAAGTCCTTTTACTAATTGGTTTTTTTGTTTCTTTATCTGCCAGGTAATTCAATATTTCCTCTCTTGGATAATTTAAAAAATATCTCATTTCTATAATATCTTTCGTTTTTCCATGGAGCCTTAGATAAACTCTTTCTATAATTTCTACTTTTCTCTGAATTTCTTCTGACACTTCTAACGCATCTTCAATATAACTGCCTCTATCTGGAGAAGGTGGTATACCGCCTATAACTGATCCACGTTGAGGTATCCCTAGATTTGGAACTTCAATTCTGATTATCCAATCAGGATAGCATTTGAGATCTTTCTCCACCAATTCAATAGTATCTCTTGCTAATTCTTCCTCTTCTCTTATGTAATTCATAACCTCACGCTCCTTTTGCCTTTTATCCTGCATCCGATATTTCAAGATTTCCCATCTAACCCATCCGGCCACTCCTGAATTGGAAACTGCTCATATAACGGGTTTTTCACAAATACCGGTATAGCTGCTGCCCTGCATTGCTCTATTATGCTTTGCACCCACTCTGATTTTGGTGGTACTGCTCCGGTCCCGGTTTGCTGTCCGATGATTACCCAATCAACCTGATGATTAAATGTTGTCGGTTCTCCAAGCAGTGGTTCGATAGATACAAACTTTTTACAATTATCAAGCCAGTGCGCATACCCAAAATATTTCATTCTATCGTTGTCTGCATAAGTATTTGTAAAGCCGATCCAGTAATTTTTGCGGATAAGAGGAGCAAATTTTGCATATCTTTCAGGATTTTTTGTCAAGTACATATACGTATGCTGCGGAGCTTCTTCACAAGCCTTAAATACTTCCTCTATCCATTCATCCGGAACCCATTCCCCGAACAGATCTCCCATATACACCACGCCGATTATTGATGGTTGTTTCTTTTTCGTGGGTTCGTCCAGCCGGTATCTGTGAAATGTTGGTGCGAATCCTGCTGGATACGGGTCGATATAATCCTTTACAACCGGATTCCCCATAAGGTCATGTCCATAATCTCTACTGTATGTAACTGGGTAATGCAAATCGTAAATCTTTGGTTTATCCTTAAACATGCAGGCTTCGATAATGCTGTTGTGACCAAATCTGTTTGCTATCTTCTTGGCGTAACAATACTGGTCTTTACATGGATGCAAGCACCCTGTTACCGGGTTAAAAGTATAGTTCAAATACTCTATCTTGTCTTTGCCTTGCCTATTCATTCTTTTCTTCCTCCACCACTCGATAATTCGATGCCCCCATTATACTTGCTACTGAGTTTAGAGCATCTCTGTACCCTTCTAAATACGCCTCTTCTTTTGCAACAGTTACCCGCTTTTCATTCTCTTTGTGATCTATCATGCTCCTGAAATATTCTTCAAGCCCTTCGAGGTCAAATTTAGCCTCTTTTTTATCATCATAGGTGCGTATCATCATTGATTTTCTCATCCTCCTTATCCCATAGTCCTTTCACAACCTTTGTTAATATTGTGCGTAAATCTACCTGCAAATTACCACATGCCGGACAAATATAAATTTTAAAATAAATTTCAGGCTCCTTTATTTCTCCGGTAACAAGATAATTGTTTACTCCTACTTGGCGGATATTTATAAAATCATTACCCTCATGCTTACATGCTCCACACTGCATCAATCCCACTCCTGACCAGCAAATTTTGCAGTAGTCATATCAAAGTCCCATAGCATCATTTTACCTTTTGCTGGTATTGGTGTAGCCGGGCGCTTAACATTGGCCAGGATCCATGCATACCTGCCAGGTTGGTAATCACCAAAGGCATGCTCTTTTTCGGAAAGTTTATATCCGGGAACCTTTACACCAAAAGGGCCTGCGCTCTCTACCATACGAACACAATCAAATATCTGACAAACTGACAGTATACAACTAGTAGGTAGCTCCGAAGGCTTATTTATTCCATGCCGGCGTAATGCAGCTCTGATTGCTGGATATTCACATGCCTCGTAATCAATCTTGGCACCGGCATGTATTGCCAACTGGCCTTTGTACTTGGCGCTCCAACTCCTAGTTTCAATTCCCTTCTCTCCCCAGGCTATGAGTGAAGCCCAAGGCTGAATAAGTGTAATGGCTTTTATTTTCACTTCAACCACTCCTTTCAAACTTCTTTGTAAACATTTTCAAAATAATCATCCGAATGCTTGCGCTGCTCAAAATTCCCTGTCTGAGGAGGCTTATTGCCGCCTATTTTATTTGGCGGCTTGTCCCGGCTTTTTGCATTGGCACGATCTAATTTCTTAGCTTCGTACTGGTCTTTAGTTTTAATATTACATTTAGCAGAACTATCCAGGACTTTTTTAATCCAATCCCAACTATTGCCTTTGCCTATGCTGTCCTGCAGTATAGCTAATATTGCATCTGGTTCCATACCCTCATCCAAGTACTGGCCTATAAGCTCCGTATGAAATCTTGTGATCAATCCAATATTTTGTTCGTAAAACTTAAATATTTCACTTTCCTTCGCGCGCACGTCTACTACTACTTCTATTTCTTTATTTTCTATAACTAAGTTTTCTATAGACGCACTTTCCACGCTACTGTCTGTAGGATTTGGCTCATTTAAAAGTTGCTTTTTCGTCAACTCACCGGTTGCTTTTTCGTCAACTATTATTTCTTTTTCGGTTGCTTTTTCAGCAACTATGTTGCTTTTTTGGCAACTATTTAAATTTAAGGCAACAAGGTCATACAAACGATCTTTGTTGTAAAGGGGGACAATGGATACTTTCCACTCATCATAATTTTTATTAAAGGCATATTCTCGGCCTGTAACATCCCGCATAATTACCTTTGCTTTAATAAGCCAGTCCAGCTCAGCCTTTATTTTGGTTTTGTCAATCCCTGCAAGTTCAAAATCTTTTTGATGAGGTATAATTGCAGTCTTTTTTCCGCAGCCCCAGGATAACCTCAATATGAAGTCAATAATTGACCGCTGACGTTTACTGAAGTCCCGCATCATCAATTCTTCCTCTATGCTGTGAGCGATCCTCAAATGAGAATCGGTTGGTTGTGGACTTGCCATCTTATGTATAACCCCTTTACATTGTAATGGACTTACTTCACATATGAACGCTTTTGTGCAGTTTCATAATGTCTATGACGCAAACAAATCATGGGTACCGTCACGTAACATACGTTCCTCGTCTGACATTTCATAACCGAATTTTTCAAGAAAATCATATACCGTATTTAAAGACTCATTGTCAGTGTGTTGATTATTCCAGTTATAATAATGCTCACTCGGTGAGTCCAAAAGCATATATATTGCTATAAGAGTGCTACGTTCCAACTGAGAGTTGAGTTGATTTGAAATTTTTTCATAAGTCCATTCATCGTCATCTTCGCTGATTTCAATATCCAAAGCTTCAGCAAGTTGTTCATAATCTAAGCTATAGCAATCATTTAACATTGCGCGTAGCGAGTATTCCATAATAACGCTTATCTTTCTCTTTGCACTTGTACTAGAAATTCCAAAAATAAAATCGTGCCTAAGCTTATAAGCCCGTTTTGTTATTTCTTCTAAAGCAGCATGAACCTCTTTCTTTTTTTCCTGCATTTCTCTCTGTTCATTAGCAGCATCATCCTTTTTCTCTTCAGATTCAGTATAAAGAGTAATGTATCCGTAATTTGACACGACAAAGTAATACTTTACAGATCCAGCACCATCAGGCTTCTTGAAATTTTTATGGTCACGTCCATAATAGGATCCAATCCAGCGCAGTCCAGTGCTGTTATCTATCTGGGAAGCAAATGCTTTTACTTGATCAATGAGAAGTGACATTTCATGTTCATTTTTCTCCTTGTCAATAGCACGTTGTAATTCAAACTTAAAATTTGATGTCCCGATTTTGTCAAGAACGCTATTTTTCAGTTCATTATTCTGAATTTTATCAAGTTCCAGGTAATCCATTAACGTAGCTCCACGCCCTACCGATTCTCTAAATTTGTCATTGTCCAGTTCTAGAAGCTTCACTCTTCGACGTACAGTAGTTTCAGAAAATCCAGTTCTCTTAGATATTTCATCAACTGAATCTCCAAGGTCAAGCATCATCTGGAAGCCTTGAGCCTGCTCATAAACTGTTAAATCGCTCCGCTGCATATTCTCAAGCAACATTGTTGAAATTTGATCATGCATGTTCATGTTTGATATTGCACATGGAACTTCCGTCAATCCGGCCAGCTTTGCAGCTGCAAGACGGCGGTGCCCAATAACGACTGTGTATCCCATTTCCTCCTGCTGTTTGGGATCATCACATCCAACGCCGGTTATTTTAGAAAACCATGGTACAACTGTGAGATTTTGAAATATACCGTTTGCTTTGATGCTTTCAGCAAGCTCTGTCAGATCCCCAAGGTCCTTTCTTGGATTATCATAGTGAGGATGAAGCTTTGATATTGCGATGTTCTGAATCATAATTTTACCCCTTTCAAGATATGTTTTTTATTAATCTGAGCCTTAACCCAAGGCAAATACTCTTCGAAACTACATACAGTATGTTTCCGACTATTAACCCATCCAGTAAAATGAAAATGTTTTTCATCTCGGAATTGTTTGTTATACGGCATAACATAAGGTTTTACTTTTAGTTCTGTGAGCCTTCGAAATCGGTACATATCCTCTTCAAAACTTGTATTGTAACCAGTCAACATAAAGCACATATGCCGCCATTCCTTAATAAAACCCTTGAATAACTTTATTCCCTCAATAATATTTCTTTCAAAACACATTAAATCCCATGCGTAATGAATGCTTCGCAAGTGCTTAACTTCTGACAAAGCATGAGCTATCTCAGGTGTAATAAGCCTAATATCAATACCTTGACTTATGTCCACAGTCAATCCTCTATCCCTTATTTCATGAAGTTTCTCAACCACATCAGGATCCGCAGTCAAATTATTGTCCAGTAGTATAAGCACATTGCTCCGAGAATTCAATAAATCCTTTATCTCAGATACCTGATGAAATTTGCCTTCTTTAGGAGGCACAAAACAGAATCCGCAATTCCGGACGCAACCCCTGCTTGTAAACCCTATCCCCGCATTCACTATAGTTTCAGCCTTCTTTTGCTTGCTTTCCTTTGTCGCTATACCTCCCTGGATCCTCGGCAGGATATGATCAACCTTATACAGATTATAATCTGGTTTACAGACTTCAATTTCTGGTGAAAGATCTTTATTTAAGTCCCAACCGGTACCACCGACATCAACGCCCGGATAATCCTGCATAAGCTTTTCAACTTTCTCCCGGTTCCAGGTAAATAGTGTTGATATATAAACCTTGTCAGGTTTACCAATACAATTATTAAGATATACATCATGGTCTTTGGACTTATACCATGTGGAGATCTTCATCAATGCCAGATTAGGCAACTTGCCATCATGATCAATTAGTAATACTTTCATCGTGTCGCCTTTCTCCTTTCGCTGATCTTCTGATGTATATCTGTCATAATAATAGCCGTCCTGGTCAAATCAGCATCATTTTGTATCAAGTGGCTTTGGTTCAGCCTTACCAGCTGTTTCTTAGATACCAAGATCAGGTTTCCGGAATCAAAATTTCGCCGGTTGCCATCCCCGAATATAACTACATGCCCCTTAGGTACAAGTCCGTTGTGTTCCTCCCAAATAAAAACATGCTTGTATGTCCACGTTCTGGGATCCGCAACCTTTATTTCCACATAGTCTTCTGTATTAACCCTCTCACTGCCTACAGGTCTATAGTTGACAGGCATCTGTCCTTTTTTAAATTGTGTAGGCTCCCAACCTCCGGATCCCATCTTACCTTTGTTCCATGGAATAAAGCCTTTCTTGAACTGAGTGCTCACATTGCTTTCCGTGATCCGTGTATTTAGACCATTGTGCAGCCCATATCGAGCAGCCATTGAAACCATTGCACAAACCCTCAAACCCATTCCAAATCGCTCATTAAACAAGTCCGTCAATTCCTCGAAATGGCACCCGTTGATATTTTTCTTTAGCCATTCAATATGTTCGTTATTGTATTTACGATTCACAAATTATCCCTCCAACATTGGCGGCAATTTCTTGATATCCGGATCCGATGTTTCCTTCACCAGCTTTTTAGCTTCAACCAGCAATGAGCCGTTTGCTATTATTTGGGCCGCAACCGAAGTAACCGCCTTCGCACGATGAATTTCTTCCTGAAGCTCCTCGCCTTTCAAATCCTCATCATTCAACCTTTCAAGTTGAGCAAATAAATGGTTATTCAAATCGCCAAGTGTATTTTTCATAAGTCTCTTACCCCCTTTCTTACCGCGCATTTTCCCAATATTGTGCGGTTAACCTAATCCCAATGATACTACCGATAAAATGGCAGAATGCGCTTCATAATCATCCTCTTTGGAAATGTTATTTGCCTTGATATATTCCTCAGAAGATACACAAATTCCATTGCACCAATCAGTAAATATTTTCTTCTGAACATTATTTTTTAAGGAGTCCAGATGTTCTTTTTCAACTCTGTCCTTGTATTCTCTAACCTCTTTATCAAAGGATTTAAAGGTTTCAGACTCCATAAATTCATCTATATTATCTGTTTTTGTAACCATAAGAAACATTGTCAACATCCTTCCTTTTCAAGAATTTCTATTGCCATGTGCAGCCCGGTAATAATTCCATAGCGATAAGTTCGGGGAGTACCTATATTTCCCTTATCATCATTAGTTTTCTTTTTGGATTGTTCTTCTATGACAGCCTTAATTTTGGCAATTTCTTGTTCAAAATTCATAAGCCCTCCTTCGCATTCCTTACAGGATATTCTTTATAATTAATGCATTCAGCATTTCTGCATTGCAGATATGTCTTTGGTGGACTAACTTCCATGGTTAAAAACATCGTTTTGCCACATATAGGGCATTTAGTTTTGTCTTGCATACATCCAACTCCTTCCGCGCATTATTTTTATTTTTATGCACTAACATACTCTCCACAGTTTGGGCAGTCTCTAAATAGCCAGTTATTCTTACAAAAGCTCCATTTTTCGCACATTTTAATATCCGACATTTCCATAAGGATATGAAATCTTCCGCTTACCCGCCCTGTGATATCATAAAAGCAGGAACATATCTTTGTAACAACGTGCTGTTTATCTTGTGATAAATAGGGTACTGCTTTGGGATATACGGCTTTGAGGAATTTATAAAACTGATAACATCCACCGTTGAGATAGATTTTTTCTATATAATCATCAGTTTCTCGTAGTGCTTTTATTAAGCTCTTAGGATTCAAAGACTCTCACTCCTTCTGATTATGCGCTTTTCATATCCCTGACGGCCTGCAGCTCCGCAATAACAAACTCAAGCTCTTCCCATACAATAAAAGATCCTTCAGATATACCTATTCCACTATCCAAGAATGAATATTCTCTTCCAGATGCTTCACCCACCAGGCACTTTGGTTTCAATAGAGGCTTATGCTTAATCCGGCAAGCTTCCATATCTTTTTCTCTCATTCCAAGAAGCTTATTTTGAAATTGAAGATTATCTCTTTCGAGCTTCAACTGTTCCTCTTCCTCAATGGTTGCAATGAATTTTTCATCAGTTTCCACGAATATAGTTTTGGTGTGTTTTTCTTCAGTATTACTCAAAACCCTTTCGAACGCCTTTTCAAATTCTGGATTAATACCGATACCTGTTCTTTGTTTCTCCTTGGTTTTATCCATTTTTTCAAACATTTTTTCCACTTGTTCCGCTTTATCTTCAGGAATAGGCAGTGGTACAGAAATATTTTCCACGGCCTCATCATGCTTTATAATGTATTCTTTGGTATCGGGTTCAGATGTTTTTGCCTTTTTAGGCTCTTTAGGCTCTTTCGGGCGAGTGCTTTTCCCGCTCAGGAGCATTGTTACCTTCGCTTTAATTACACTCGCTTTAGCATTGGGATACGATGCTTCAAAATGTTTCGCTATACTTTCTGTGTCCATACCGTCTGCTGCCATTTTTTTCACTACATCCTTGGTCATCATTGCCATTTCATTATCATCCTCTCTTATTTTATATTTGTACCTGGTCATCAGTCCTTTTACTATCCATATAGTTGAATTCAATTTTGCTGCAGCTTCTTCCGGAGTTTTACCAGCATCCAGGAGTTGCTTTACTTTTTCCCATTTTATTGTTAGTCCAGCCTTACGTCTCTCTTCACTTGCCTTTTCACCTTTACCTGCAGGTGAATTCATATATTCCTCATGAGCTTTCCGTTTCTGGGCCTCATCTATTGCCACCTTATCTGGAAGAGGAGTAAACTTAACTTCGGATCCACAGGCTTTAAATATACGGTACCGTCTGACACGAAAATCTAAAATATCAAATCTCTCTTTATATCCTCGATCAACAAGAATATATTCCGACTTCAATTCCGCTATAGTTCCTTTACACTTTAAATGGTATCCTGGCTGGGGATTCCCAAAGCCCCTGTAATCTCGTTTATACTTATCATATACATTTACTTCATCACCAATTTTCAACTCTTCCAATGACATTCTGATCAACTCCTGTATCAAGATTATTATGCAAGCTTCATATTCCTTAAAAGAATATAAATGCTAGAATAATTGCTGCAGCCAAGAGCCACTTGATAAATTCAGAGCTAACATATTTACCTGACTCCTTGATCCAGATCAGTGCAAGAGCTATATCCAAAAACACAAATATAAGAATACTACCAACTAAATGTTTCATTGCTTTTACCTCCAGCATCAATACTTTACACAGTACCGCCTAACCGTTTCCCTTGAACAAAAGTACTTATCTCCTATTTGCTTATAAGTCCATCCGGTTTCCCTTAGTTCCCGGATATCCTTTATCTGATCCTCAGTGAAGCATCTTTGACTAATTTTGTGCGGATTATCATCCGGTGGCACATAAGCTTTCATGAGCTCCTGCCTCCTCCTCGCAGTTGTCCATGTAAAACACCTGAACAGAGTTAGCCGGATAAGGATCCCTCGGGAACTTAGCCCTCTTCTCCAGAATTGCATGCTGCTTGGGAGGCTCCAACATTTCTATAATCCTTACTTGAGCCATTTTGATATCCGTCAAAACTCTATTGTATGCACCAACCAACTGCCCTCGATAGGTACCCCAATACATGTCCTTGGCGATAACTATAGCCTCTGTCGATATAAGCACCGGTACAGGTTCAATTTCTTTAGTCTTAACCGGTAGTTTAAGGATTATATTTGGAGTAGATTCCGGAATTACCTGAGGTGAATCAAACATTGAAGCCTGAACATTGGGCTTTCCGTCTTTATTTGGAGTCTGCCTTTTGTCAATTACCTCAACTTTGAAAACCCTTTTCGCATTGTAAACTGCAGCCCTATCAATATTTGCATACTGCCCGCGAAGTTCGACCCTTGCCTTTATAAAGTGATTATCAAAGGCTTTAACAATAGCCTCTGCTATTCGCTTTTTAATAAGCCAGGTATTATAATTTAACAAGTGGAACTCCTCATTATCAACTTCGAAAACTACCTTGGAATTCGCAGGAGCAGGATCTTCTTCTGTAGGATAATCAATAACACAGTTAGCCAAAGAATCAATCTGCAGTTTATACGGTATGTTCGATTCTGCAAAGGCAGTCTCAATTTTATCGGCCTGCTCACAGCTCAGATTTCTACTAAGATCCTTATCTATTGATCTGACTGCAAACAGCCGATTAAAGCAATGCAAAAATATACTTGTGTCCTTCTGGATCTCTTTTGATCCTGGAAGCTTATCCAATACCTTTGGAAATTCATCCGCAACCGCCTTACCAGCATTGATTCCATAAAAAATCCTTCCAGCCTCAAGATTCTTACGATAACCACACCCAGCATAATCCGGATCGGCAGCATATAAACATATTCTTTTCTCGGAACATTCCGCATACCTGGAGCAGCAGCTGAATACATCCATATTTAAACCCTCACATTAAACTCATACGGTACAACTCTATAGTGCTTGCGGCGTTTGATTTTGTATATCTTTATTTTTAGAGGCTTTGAATCCCGAACTACCCATCCAAAACTAAAACTTACTAAGCATAAAAGCAGGATTACGATAATGATCTGAAAATTACTTGCCATTGGCCTTCCCCCAATCCTTTTCTAATTCAAAATACTTACTGCAGTGGGTATACTTGTCCATGCAATAACACCAGATATGCTTGTCCATCCTTTTGCCAGACTTATGATGCATTACACGGGTTACAAACCCTCTCCTGCAATGTATTCGCCTCTTTTCTTTGTTTATATAGTACGGACAATTCATTTTTGACCCTCAACTTTTCCGCCCTGCATACCGGGCATAGACAACTGCTTTTCTTCCAATTATGTAGTTTACGCTCAAATGTTCTATCACCATCCGGCCAGGTTCTTACTACTCTAAAATTTATACCTGCCTCTCGGACTGCCTTAAGTAGCTTTGCTCCTCTGGTACCAAGTTCATGATCATGCATTCTACGCTTAAGGTTGTCCGTATATCCTATGTAATGCTGTGCATGTCCAAACGGCTTGTCAAAATGTATTAAGTAGACCATAATTAGTAATCCCGCCTGATTCTAGCCTGCATACCTGTGAAAAGAAATGGGTTCCCCATAGATCTGCAAAAGAAATAATAACCGCTGCCGTCTTGACCGCTTCTGTGCTCTACACGGCCAAGGTGCCATTCCTTCTCCTCTGGATCATAAACCTCTATCCGGCTGCCGCATGAAAAATATGAAATATATTTTCCTGCAGAAACAAGCTCGAATTTTTCATTGTCCATTTCACGAAGCTTGCCTTCAATGGCGGGTTTGGATAGATATTCAAGTTTATCCAAGAGAACATCCACCTCATCATAAATTTGATTGGCTATCCGATAGGCCTGCTTGTTTTCATAGTCCTTGGGTGACTCCTTGTCGACAATGTCTTTAGCCTCAGAAACAATTGCAGATAGTTTATTTTTAAACCGTAGATATCTTTCATCCATATTAAAATCTCCTTCATGCCTCTCAAAGAGGCTAAGCCGTATATAAAGGTAGTACCTGGACTCGTCCTCATTTTGAAGAATTTAAAGCCCTACAGAGAGGGTTGATATATGATTGATTATTAAGAAAATTTTTTAAGAGATTCCTTTTCTTTTTTAGCCTTATCCTGCAGGTACTTTCTTATTTCTTCCTTCGTTGCAGGAGTTTCGCCGATATATAGTTCGATTTTGTAGACACGCTTCATCTTATCGCCACCTTTAAAGAATTGGCTAATTCTCCAGGATTAAAATTGTATACGTCCTCTAGTTTGTTAACTATAATATAACTTGGTACATTTCTTTTACCTGTTTCTAGCTCGCAAAGATACCCTGCTGATATATCAAGTTTTTTTGCAGCCTCTTCAAGCTTTAACCCGCGACCCCTTTTTTTGCCGCTTTGAAAATTTACCCTCGCACAAGTTATTTTGTCAGTGAATTCCGCAAAATCAGATGGGCTTTTGCCGATGTATTTTATAAACTTCTCAGTTATTCTTGTACCTCTCATTTTATCACCCCATTCCCTTTTATCTCAATTCATTATAATTCATTCTAGCGAATTATTCAACTGTGCCGAATACCAATTTATTGAAATATGTACTATATTCAATCTATTTTCTTGACATTTCGCGAAAATGCTAATATAATTCTCATTAGCTGGTATTTACTACAGCGAATTTAACAAAGGGAGGTGAATGGCATTAAATGGAAGACATTAGGCAGGTAATAATGCACATAGTTAATAAAAAAGGATGGACACAAAAGGAAACGGCAAAGAAAGCCAGGGTTTCCGAGGCAACAATGTCAGATATTGCGAACTTAAAAACCAATCCGGATTCTATTACAATACAAAAGTTCGCAACAGCGTTTGGAATGAGCCTAAAGGAATTATATGGCTATAAAATAGGAATGGAAACTATAGACAGCAACAACGAACAGAGAAAACAACTTATTGAATGGGCTTTAAAAGCAGAAAATCAAGCCTATTTGGAGTTTGCGTATAATATATCAAAAGATATACCCGCAAACATGCTGAACAAATTGGAATTCACTTTTAGAATCAACACTGGGGGAGGGAATGCGAATGAATAGCATTTTGCATTATTTAATGTACACCATTTTAATAGCATTGCCTGAACAATTTTTTATATCAATGATGGCAATTGTTGTATTAAAAGGATTATCTATATTCCAGGCAAATAGGAATAAAAAATTATTACTAATCATCTTACCAGCTTTACTGGCAAATATGCCTAAGATGTTCGGGCTTGATGAAAATTTAAGCATAGTTATGGGCTTGATAGTAAATACCATCATGTTTACCGTGCTTTCAAGAAAGAATGTGTTTAAAGTTTTTCTTACAGTTTTTGTATCTATGGTTATCTATGGCGGTACTGATTTAATGTGTGTAAGTATGATAATGAGTGCTACCCACATATCGCTGTCGGAAATACAGAACAACCCTTTGGTAGGATTTTTGGTTTCTACACCAGAAAGAATGATACAGTATTCAATTTTATACTTGGCAGCATTTAAGAAATTAAAATTCTTATTTAAGAATAGGCCTGTTGATGTCAGTTTAATTTCTATTGTAAAAGTAGATAAGGACCTGACAAAAAACTCCACGATAGTATTAGTTGTAATATTTATCTATATTTTATTCTTGGCAAAACTGGTAGCAATTGACGGCGCATTCTTATCATTTAGTCCAATGTACGCCCTGTTTGCATGTTCGATGCTGTTTATAATACCATTTGTCGTTTTGATGGCTTTTTCGGAGGTAATAGTAAGGAACTATATAAACAGAATCGCAGTGGATATGTACGAAAAAGAATATAAGGAAAGCCAGAGAGACAAAATAACAAGCAAACTAGTCGATATCTATGATGAAGCTGATAAGGGCAAGGATGAAAAAACTATGAAGATGGTGACGGAGCTATTACACGCAGTAAATAATTGACCGATATACTTTTGCTGTATCTTATTATATAATTAGAATATTGAATATTCGAAAGGAGTAATGGATATGGCAAAAGTATCATCTAAAGTGTTGGCGGTTGTGGCATCATTAATGCTTGCAATTGGATCTCTCGCAGCATTGCCCGCATCATGGTTTTTAATAAACCAACCTAAAACGCCAAAGCACCTGCTTAAATAAAAAGAAAGAAGCCCACTGGAGTAAGCTCCTTCAAAAACAAACTATAGACAGTCTTATTCTATCTTATAAATTATATTTGGTCAATACGCAGAGCGCGTAATATTTTGCAAAGAAGGTGTTTCTGTGAAAGCAGCTCTATATGTCAGAGTGTCAACCGATGAGCAAGTAGAGGGTTATTCTTTGACAGCACAAACAAACTTATTAACTGCATACTGCAAAAAAGAAAATATTGAAGTATACAAAATATATGCAGATGAAGGTATTTCCGGGCAAAAGGAAAACAGGCCACAATTCCAACAAATGATAACTGATGCAGAAAGCAAGCAATTCCATATTATTTTAGTTCACAAATACGATAGATTTGCCCGAAAAGTCGAACTATCACAAAGAATAAAGGGGCAATTGAGTAAGTGCAATATAAACGTAGTATCGATCACGGAACCTATAGAAGATAATCCTATGGGATTCTTTGTATCAGGACTACACGAGCTAATGGCAGAGTATTATATCAAGAATTTGGCCCAGGAAGTCAAAAAAGGTATGCGAGAAAGGGTGAAACAAGGACTAAGTAATGGGTCGGTTCCTTATGGGTACACAACAGAAAAGGGACACATGTGTATAAATCAGGAACAAGCGGCTGTTGTTAAAAAAATATTCAACATGTACAATGAAGGCTATGGCACTCCCAGAATATCAAATTGGCTTGCTGAAAACGGCATATCTTCTCCTGTGCCTGGGTGCGTATGGAATCATTACACCATACTATATATTTTAAAAAATATTAAGTATATTGGTTACATTAAACATGCAGGAGAGATCTACAAAGGTTTGCATGAGCCAATAATAGAAAACAGCACCTTTGAATTGGCGCAAAAATATTTGGTGGATAGAATGTGTAAAAGAGAACCAAAAGGCAAGAACGAATTAAAGTTTATGTTATTGGGATTAGCCCGGTGTGGTGTGTGCGGTAAAAAAATGGGCATTCACGCATCTTGGAAAAATGTTAGGAAACAAAGGAACGGAGAATCTTATTATTATTATGTCTGCAGTGGTCACAAGATGCATGAAAATACATTAAGATGCAGCAATAGTAAATATCATCCTGCTGATCAATTAGAAAATCAAGTATTGAAAGGAATAGAATACATAATTGAAGGACAGGAGGCCATCGTGCAAAGTGATAGATCTATAGATTATATAGCTAAAAACCAAGTCGATAGAATTGAGAAGGAAAAAGCCAGAGCAAAAGCTGCATATTTGAGTGAGGATTTTACCATTGAGGAATATAGGAAAGTAAAAGATGAGTGTGAGGCAAAACTTAAAGCTATCAATAGTGAAATAAAAAAGAACTCTCAAGAGACTATAAAAAGAGAATTAAAAAATGTAATGGAAGAAGTCAGAGCTGAGACTTCCCCTGCCAAAAAAAGATTGTTATTAAGCAAATATGTTAAAGCTGTACGAATTTATCCAGATGATAGAGTGAGCATACATTTTTAGTTTGTTTTTAAGCATGACAGCTTCACCCATTATCCGTATAAACAAAACATTTTCGAGCAAAACACAAACCCGCTAGGCATTAAGTCTACCGGGTTTTTATGTTGTATATCTTAAAATGCTGTTATCAACTTTAGTGTTTTGTTTATATCTTCCTTGATTTTTTTTGCAGTTTGCTCTTTAACAAATAATAGAACGTCACTGGTAATCTTTTCGTGTTCCAGAACCAAGCGGAATTGTTCTTCGTTCATTATAGATTCCATGTTGTTTAATGATTGGTTGTAAAGTGACGTAAGTGATTTGTATGCTTCTGAATCCGATATTTCCCTGATGAATTCATTAGAATCGTCCATAGTTTACCTCCCTCCAAACGAACATGCGTTTGTTTATCTATTATACTGCGTGTCCAGTTACAATTCAATAAAAACATTCCTCTTTAGTTCGACATAATTCGACTACATTCCCATTTTCGGCATCTCCTTCCATATTTACATAATAACATTATATGGTTTACGTTTTAATAATTCAATGGGTATAAAGCATTATTTGTAAATTACTATGCACTACGTAGTGTATTATTTACACCATATGACACATTTTTAAAACTGCATGGTACAATTATCCTGCTAATGGAGGTGGGATAATATGCCTATAAGAATACGACTATCAAGAGTACTAGGGGAGGAAAGACTTAGTCAAAAAGACCTATCTGAACTCACAGGATTAAATCATAAATCCATAGGAGCATTGTACAACGAAATGCTTGAAAGGGTAAGTCTTGACCATTTAGATAAAATATGCGAAGCGCTTAATAGACCTATAAGTGATATTCTTGAATATGTGCCGAACAAGAAATCTTGAAATCATCTCCCTTCCGCATAAATTATATTATGTATTTATCAAAAAATAAAATTCGATTTTAGACTATTTTTTAAAAAATGGCCTGACTATTGCGCGATAACTGCTTATAAATATACAAATAAGCTGCCCAATTTATGTATAACAGCGTATTATTATACACGGAGCTCTAATTGTCTCAGTAATGCTCAATATTTTAAAATTATTACCGACAATTGCGCGGTAGTTTGTATTGCCAAAAGTAAAATTATGTTATATTATGTTAAGAAAATGAAAGGAAGTGTATATAATGCATCCTCAAATTGAAAAGGTCAGAGAAGATTATCTATTGGAGAATGAGATTTATTACGGAAGAATGCCTAACTACGATACGAAAGATATACCAAACGAGGATATCCTACTATATACAAATATTAGTATTGCAAGTGATTTAGAATACTTAAGAAATAAGATTCCCGAACGGATTAACTTGATCCAAAAATCTGTTAAGGGCATAGAAGATATAGTTGTTTTTTGGTTTATATTAACTTTAATAGGCTTAGGTTTTATGATATACGGAGTAGTTAAAATCACTGAATTTATGAATATGTTCAGTAAATTATACTAATCATAAAGCATATGAGAAAATACGCCATAGAAACCCTAGAAGAATGGAATAAACTTGCCGCAAGGCTCCGAGAGAGAGGTTACTCGCCCTGGTCTTACCAGTTCGGCCATTGGAGCCCGGAAGGCCTGCATGTGTGGTTCGGTAAGCCAGGGAAAGATGATGTTGAGATCATAACCAATTCAGAGGAAGTTCACAAGGCTATATATAAAGTTAGTAAGCCCAGTAAATAAACCGGGCTTCTATTTTTGCGCATAAAAAAGAACCCCGGTGGTTAATCGGGGTAAGGAGGAATGCCGATCAGGTCGGCGTATCGTTTTATTCTATCGAATTGTCTACTTTGCCATTATCCAGGTAATCCTTTGCAAGATCATACCATTCCTGCAGTTTCTCTCTAATACTCTCCGGAGAGACAAACATCCGGAACCATGCTGGGATTAAGTTATGGTATAGTTTCTCAAATACAGCATCAAATTTCTTCTTACCTTCTCCGCTCCCAAACAGCCTTTCTGCCGCAAGCATCAGACCGTAGGCCTGCATTCGGAGTTTCGTCCATTGGCGAGTGGAGATGAGGTATATTTCAAACCCCACAAATACCACTGCTAACAGAATGATAAACCAGTTTGCTGTAAAAAACTCCTTCATATTTTCACCTTATCCTTTCATAATATGTTTTGCTGATTTTATCAAAAATGCCTTGTATCGGTCCGGCCTGAACTGCCCTGTAGCAAAGTCATTTTTCATACCTGCAGGATCACCAATAACCCCGGCTGCTACCCATATGTCAATAGCTTCATCTACAGTCATTTCCTTATTCACCGGGTATTTCACCCCAAAGAATTCACATATAACACTTGCCTGCGCCTGTGCGATTTTCAGCAGATTAGCATCCTGCTTCAATAGTGCTTCGTCTGCTCTGTGGTCATGGAATGCCGATTCTATCAGTAGAATATGCGGTATCCCTGCATCCTGGGCAGAATCAATGACTGTGTAATAATCCTCGCCAGGGTATTTTACGGACTCTCGATGATGCACACCCCTATCCGGGATGCCGAGAGCTGCTGCAATGGCCTTGGACATTTTAGCGCCCAATATTTCGTCCTTTAAGTCTACTGACTCATACACATCACAACCCCTTGCCGTGGTATTCGGTGACGCTCCTGAGGCGTTGGTATGCTCACTAATAAACAGTTGAGCCCCGAACTTTGCAGCAGCCTGTCCACGTTCAGTGAGTCCCAGTGTTGTGTCCACGCGACGGGATAAGCCGACTTCAAAAGCACCGGTGGACAGCAATTCCTTCTCCAACAAAAGGGATATTTTCAACACTCCATCTGCTTCGATGTATCCTGTTGGCCCTCGGTTGGCTCGATCTGCTCCACCATGTCCAGGATCTAAAAATACTTTAATCATTCTCCCTCCTCCTTTGATTCAATATTAGGTAGCTCAGTGCTTGATTGTTCATTTTCAAGTACTTTGCCTTCCTTTTTTTTCATCCAGAACAACAGCGGCTGCAAGTAATCAGCTCCAGCATCAATAAGGTTTTCAATGTTACTGGTAAACTCCCGGAAGAACAGAAAAGCATAAACTACTGTAGCCACAATGTTGCTGATATACGGTATGTCCACAAGTCTCATTGACAGCCCGGCTAGGATCTGGATCACCAGATAGGATATGATTTTTATGCTGGTCTTCTCAAACATTGCCTGTGAACTCCATACTTTAGTTTTTAATGCTTTTTTTACCCCTCCCGCCTTCTTGAATATCGCATACCATCTGGTAAGCAGATCCAAAACCACGGCCACCCATAAAGCAATACACCAACCAATAAATGATTCCTCCGGAAAAATAAGATAAGTAATGCATGCCCCTAGCAATGCTATGGCAGGCTTTACGGTTTCAAGAACCTTGTTAAACAGTTCATACACTTGCATCCCTCCCGTATTTTGTTATATAATGAAAAAACCTTCCTTTGTCTGCTCCCGTAGCGATAAGGAAGGTAAGCAAAAAGGGCGTTGGAGTTGTTCTCTCCTTCGCCCTCTTACATCTATTTAGATTGATATGTACTATACCGTTTGTATAGGGTCTATAACTATGCCAAGAATTGTAATTAAGAAAAGCACCAAGATGCATATTAAAAGCTTTTCTAAGAATCCAAACCTATCTTCCATTTGATACCTCTTTTATATGTAACTTAATGTCCATGGTCAAATTAAGCAACAAAACCAAGACTCCTATAATCACTACAATATCTCCAATGCTCAAAATTATATTGCTGATTTTTATAATATCTGCCAGGAACCATAATTTCGATTCACCTGTAAGCATGCAGTATTTATCAGAAAGAATCAGGGTGCTAGTTCTTACGGGCATTTTAAATCCATTTAAACTCATAACCAAGAAATTCAGAAATATACCTGTCCCGCAAAAGAGCAAACCGTAATAATTCCTGTATATCAAGTATACAAGAATGTTTATTGCAATAATGACTATTAAAAAAACCGGAATGTTAACCATTTAATCACCATCTAGTAACATATTTATGTTACATATTATAACATATGAATACATAAGATACAATCATATAATGGTTTTGGGTGAAAACACATGGCGGATAAAAAATTAAAAATTACAGCAAAGCCAGAGGAAGAGTACATTACTTTCTCGGTTCGGCTTAAAATTGAAACAGTTAAAGACCTAGACGAATTATCGAAAAAAACAAACAGAAGCAGGAATGAGCTTATCAACTCCTGCTTGCAGTTTGCCATTGAAAACATTGAGTTTGAGGAGTAGCTTATACACCCAAGAAAACCTGAATGAAGTAGGCTGCATTGATCCTTCCGAGTTGTGAACTGGATAGTTCAAGAGTGTGGGCCCCTGGTGTTGTGATCCATGCTGACAAATCAAGATTTGCTTGATCTGTCGTGTAGCCACCTCCACCGTTATCTAGCCGCAAAACGCCGTCGATATAAACTTTTACTCCAGTAGCTGTTGTGCCTTCGTAAATGCCGTAATCTTCAGGATGTGTATGTTCCCCAGAAGCTCCTTTTGTATACACTTGCATACTTCCACCAGGAGATTCACAATACAAAGTTACGCCACTGCCTCCGGAAGAATCACCTGCAACAAACTGATATCTATTCGCTTTTGCCGTCAAAACAGAGGCCGTTCCACTTGGACTTAACATAGCCGTAACAGCATTGCTAGATAACGGAGTTCCTGACGTTGTCATCATTTGGTGTCGATGATCGCCACCTGCTGTTCCGCCTTTAGTAGTTGCTCTGTATGCTTCCCTTGAGAAATTTAGTATGAACTTTTTAATAGATAGAGTTTCGGGCGGAATGTAAAATTTAAGTTTCAGTTTGTGAGTGGCATCCACATCATCAACTATTGAATCACCCCAGGACTGGATGAGGCCATCTTGGTCAAGTACGGTAGCATTACCTGCAGCATTTTTGATCATGAGTCCATATTTACCAACGGCATAATTACCGAGCCGGATCCGCTCGTTACTTGAGGCATCAAGTACTTGAATCCCAACCGTTGGTGATACTTTTACGTTACTGTAAAGAGTGTCTTGCTGAACACTATTATTCAGCACATCACTTGAACCCAATTCAGTTTCCACATAAGCCGTCTGGACTGCGCCTTCTTCAAGTTTGATGTTGTCGACAAAGAGGTAACTGTTTGGTTGACCAGAAATAGTTGACGTTTTAATTATTTGAATATATATTCTGTAAGTGTTTGCGGGTATAATGGCTGTTACTTTTACGTTCTGAGGAGTTTGATTATCGACAACCTGAGTTGAATCTATAAGATTCAAAGTTACATCATTAATATCAAGACAAGCAAATCTAAGATACCCACTACATCTATGAGTTCCAATTTTGCAAGATGCGGTATATTGACTACCCACCTTTAATCCGTAAATATATTGATGGTATCCTCCGTAAGATGTTGTGCTTGCATTACTATTAATTTCAAGACTTGCTCCACCATTTATTACCCATCCATCCCCAGTACGTCTAGTACATAAGGTATTCACATCACTAACCCAAGTAAGCCACCCATCAGGTATATTAGTCCCTGCCTTGCCTGTATATATCTCTGCTCCACCGTTTTTGATAAGGTTTATGTTGTTGGTAGTAGCTTGAGTATATGCTAAGTTTGCTGTGGCTAATATTGATGCTGCTTCATTAATTCTTGCCTGTTCTTCTGCTGTAACAATACCATCAGCATAGGCTTCTGCATTTGCTTGAGCGAGAGCCGACTGTGCTGCTGCCACTGCTTCTGCTGCTGCCTGTACATCCTCTGGTGCAGGTGTCCAGTCTGTAGCTTTGTTGCCTTCTTCAAGCTTGATATCGGTAATATTAACCATTACCGAACCGTCATGAAATGTTCTAAGTCTGCATGACAACATATCGGCGTGTGCTGAACTAAGTGTCCATGTGAATTTTGTTGGTGTAGTAGTAATTGGGAATGTGGTTTCGGGCAATGTATCGGGGTACAAATCAACTATGAGCGAAGTCGTTCCAGTGGTACACCAGGCAAGAAAACTTACAGTATACTGTTGATTTTGTTTAAGTGCCATCAATCCATTTGTCGGAGGTGAATAAACATTTACAAGCTGAAACCCATAGCCGCTTTTACCAGTAGTGAACCCATCGTAAAAATATGTTGCACTATACAAACTTCTCGGAAATAGATTTCTACCGCCAACCTGTAGATTGTTTACTGTGGTGTCATCGGTATATTTTGTAGCCAATTCCCAATCTGCTGCAGAATAACTCTGACCTAATACCTTGGCGGTTTTGCATCTCTTTAAATCAGCAACGGATCCTCCAGCCCATAGATCCCCAATGTCATAAGGTGGAACCGGAGTTTGAGAAAACGCCCTGCGTTTACTGTCTGCAGTATCCTGTGCTGCTGCTGCATCAGACAAGGCTTTTGTAATGTCTGTATCGGTTATTCTGAACCATTCATAAACTGTTGTATGTCTGAATCTATATACATAACCGGATAAATTATCGTAATACAGATCTCCCAAATGGACATCCTTTTCGCCATCGGTAACCCAATTACTTGCTGGTAAGTTTGCCAATGAAGGAACTCCATCATAAAACCACGATGTAATATTACCATCTATCTGAGATTGCAGATAGTCAACATCTGAAGGGTATATTACATTAACGAAATCGTTAAGAGTAGCAAGGGCATCATTCCACTGTACTGCGCTTTGAATGTTTGCATCCGGAAGAACCTCAATAAATTGAGCCAGTATTTTTCCTGCTGTAATTAGATCAGCAGTGAATCCGTCTCCATTTCCAAAGGTTCTCCAGATCCAATCTCCATTTTCCTTTCTTGAATTTGAAATGGCAAACATTCCATTAACTATAGCCATGGCTTTAGTGGGATTCTCAATATCATCGACCCACACATCTCCATAGTCATGCATGGCAACCTTCTTCAAAAGTCCTGTTTCAATCTCCGTCTGAAGCTTTGCGATAATATTTTCAAGCCATGCAACCTTTACTTTACCACCAATTGTAGTCAAATCCAAAAACCTGTTTCTGGTTTCGGAAAGGTTTACAAGGAGCTTACCTGCGTTCTGAGTGAAATTTGCCAGTGTGACATTGGACTTTTGGGCTTCATATGGATATCTGTCGTACTCCATTATTCTGGCTGAAATATCAATACTGAGATCATCCATAATTGTACGGACCGTATCACCAATTACAAAAGATTCTAGAATATAGCCTGATAGTTTATTAAGTTCCACAATGTCAATTTGAAGAGTAACTTTCGGCTTGTCTATCCCGTCATATTCTGCTGTAGAAAACTCCTCCAGTGCTTTTGCTTTTAACTCTGCAGGATCTTCAATATCCCTGTACTCTTTTTTGTTTACATGGATATAGTCATAATTATTGATGTACTGGCTGTCAAGATAAGCAATACTGTCATTTACAGAAGTTATGTCAAGATCATCAACTCCATAAGGGTAAAGTCTGGTTGTTAATCCCCTGGAGTCAATAGTTCTCTTTATACCTGAAAGGTTTTTCCCTATCCGGAATTGCACACCGTTATTATTACCAAGTCTTACCCTCAGCCCGATTGTCCAATTATTCCTCTCAACCTCTCCGCCAACATTTTCTATAAGCTGGTTTACTATGGCTGCAGGATTGGTCTTACTCATCATAATGTCAGTATTTTCAAGCTCTTCATCAACAGTTCCCAAAACGAACCTTGTACCAACGAATGCAGCCTCTAAAATCTGTCTTGGAGTGGCCCCTATCATTTCAAAGGATGGAATATGCTTGCAGTCATTGGAATCATACCATACATGCTCACACTGTACATTTGAAGCAAGTTTCCCGGAGCTATCCATACTGTCTTCAAAAGTTCTCATCCTGAAAAGCTGGCCATCTACCAGGACAAAGTATTCTTCATGGAGATACTGCCACTTCTGATCAGTCGGAGGTAAGATAAAGGAGAGTATAAACTCTCCATTGATCACTTCTCGTATTTTTACGTTATAGGCATTGTCCAGGACTGCAAGCCCCAGTTTTGTAAAATCTGTTTCAAACTTATCAAAAACTATTGGATAGTTCAAGGTATCACCGCCTTAGAGATATTGTGGTCGGAATGTTACTGTTACGGTACAATTTAACCCGGTGCCGCCGATTATAAGGGTATTGTTGCCATTTACGAATTCAAAGAATTCCCCTGAAAGCATATTGTTTTTATTAATACTACCGTCTTTTATGCACTGCATATTATCAATCACTATAGATGCTCCGGCATTTGCTTCATTGTAAGTCAGTGTTTTACTTCCGCAGGTCAGCGTCAGTGTGGTAAATACGCCTGTCAGAGTAAATTTGGGGCGGACAAACAATCCCGGGTTTGCAATTACCTTAGATGCTGGCTCCGTCACAACATATGCCTGATTAAACAGCGTAGTTGAAAATCCGAATGGACGGCGCTTGAATTGTATAGTAAATCTTCTTAGTTTTATAATTTGATTTTCCAAATCCAGCCTATTTGCAGCCATTGCCAAATAATAAACATTAGGATCATCGTCATAGATCAACTGCGCTTCCCCACAGGCCAACCATGCAGCAATTAAATGAGCTTTTGTCCTGACATTGGCCATACTCTTTTCAGCAAATAGAAACTCAATTTCATCCGTGACAGATTTATACTTTACCCTGTTATCAGGATTGACCGCGCTGTAATCGAGTTCTCCATCCATCCCGGGAATGTCTTCGATTATTGATTTAGGCTCAGGGCGAATAGGGCGATTTTTTGAAAACATAATCAGCCCCATATCTGTAAAGGAATGCTTTCCGTTAAAAGTTAATCCGCTCATATCGTGCCTCCTACTGTCCTTGCTGCGTTTTGAGCAGTAGCAAAAAGTTCTTTTGTATAGTCTATAGTTTCATCTTTTGAGTTGATTATTTTATCCCCATAGTCATTTACATTTACCGTCACAGAGGCTTGGCTTGATGCTGCTTTACCGGCACTAGTAGCAGTTGAAGGTGTGCTTATAGGATTCATAGTAAGACTATCCATAAGCTTTTTATACTCATTTACCAATGTACGGAGCTTCTCAAGCCCTCTTTGGATTAAACTCGTGCTATTATCATCAAATTGCTTCATTACACCCTGAAGAGATGTGGAAATATCATTTGCACCCTTGGTCAGTTCTTTATTAGCCTCATTCGCATATGACATTGCAGCTGCCAGCATTTCTTGTTGAGATACTTCAAGATCTTCCCTGAGCTGGTTGTATTTTTTCTGATTGTCTTCAATATCTTCTTCAATGGCTTCGCGCCTGGATTCCTTCTCCTGCTCAAGCCTGTCTAGTTCGCCTTCGTTTTGCAACCTGGCAATTTGCTCCCGGATATCTTTTAATTTGTCTTTACCTTCCTGAGTAGCTGCATTCGCAAATCTACGTTCCTGTTCATAGAGTGACTTAAGCTCGGTTTCCCGTTCTTCTTCCTTCATTTCCCTCTCACGGTCAGAATATTCCTTTTCAAGAGATTTTAGCTTATTGTTCAGCCTTTCATTTTCAAGTGCTTCCTCTGTATCATATTTTTTACGCTGGGCTTCAATATACTCATTAACAGCTTGCTCGGCATAGGATTTCCGGATATCGTATATTCTACTTTCCAGATCCCTTATGGTAGTAGTTTCTTGATCTTGTATCCTTGTCCTTTCTTCCTGGCTGATTTTTGTATCGACGTTAATTTTCGCAAGATATTCCTTGTGATAAGCTATCATACGCTTATATGCTGCAATTTCATCTTCACCGGTAAATGTACCGGTTTGCTTTTGAGTATCAATCCAGTTGAATGAAAACTTAGTCCTTCTCTCAAGTGCGGCTTCTTCATCTTGGATGCTTTTCTCAACTGCTGCTTGGTTTTTGCTCAGGAGAGCTTGTTTAGCATCAAATATTCTTTCCTCCAGATCCATTCTTTCATCAGACGTTTTTACATATTTACGGAGGATAGACTCAAGATCTTTTATTTCAGCCTCTGTGGACATTTCGGACATTCTGACTTTATGGTCATGGATTTTCAGTGCTGAATCAAGGGCTTTGTTTGAATAAGCCTCGTATGGATTGCCGGAATAAGGCTTGACACCAAGTATCTTATCAATATCGAGATCCGCAAATGCATCAAGAGTCCTCATTTCTTCCCTAAGATCTATAATCTCTTTTTTTGCTTTAGTTACCGGGGTTTCTGCAAACATAGGACGTTCAGTCTTTTTGCCTGTAACTATCTCGTTGAATAGTTCATGTGCCCGCTGTTGTTCCTCAATTGATTCCAGCGTTGCAAGTTTATTCGTTATGATATTCTGCAAGTCAATCTTGGTCATGGCAATTTTGGCTTTTGTCATGTTCCACTCGGCTTTGACTGCTGCGTCTTGGGCTGCGGTTACGGCTTCAATGGCTTTTATTTCAATACCAGATGCAGTAGAAAACTGAGGAAATTGCTCTGCAAGTTTCTGTTGAGCATCATACCATTCTTTAGAACCGGTTTCCGCAGAATTGTAAGCTTTTATCAGATTCTGGGTTTCCACAACTGCTACGCGCTTTTGGGCAATAGACTTTGCTTCTACATTGTATTCCGTTGCTGTCACTCTGCTGGCTGCTTTAATTGCAGTTTCATATTCACTTATTACTTTATTAACAGTTTCCTGAGTTGCCCCAAGTGCTTTTAATTGATCTGTAACATCTTTCAATTGTTCTTTATATTTAATTTCAGCATCAAATGTTGTAGGAAGAATCCCGAGTGAAGCGGTATTCCTAACAAAACCTTCGAAAGAGTTAGAAAAATCTCTGGCATCTTTCAATTTTTTGTTTACATCATCGTACTGTTTCGAAAGGTCTTTTAATTGTTTAACTTTTTCCTGAAGCGAAGGAATTTCTGATTTTGTTATGCCTTCCTTTACTATTCGGTTATGCTCAGCAAGGGCTTTATTATAATCTTCCTGCGCCTTTTGATTTTTCTTAACCTGCAGATAGATAGTTCCAAATGCTATTGCTATGGCTGATAAGGCAAGGATTACAGGATGAGCTTCAAGGAATGTTAAGGCAACGCCCAGTTCCTTTATAGCAGGAGTTAATATTTTTGCTCCTGCTGATATTGCTGTAAATGCAGTTAGCAGTCCCAAAAATGCCGTAGCCGATAAAACAACTGCAGCAACTACCTCTGGATTATTTTTAACAAATTGAGTAAACATTGATATAACCGGAATTCCTATGCTTAACAGTTCATTGAGTGTGGGTACCAATGAAGCGCCTAATGCCTGATTGAGTTTTACTGATTCAGCTGCAGCTTTGGCCTGTGTTCCTGCAAACTGTTCGGAATACTTTGCTGCATCACCTATCTGGAACCGTGTTTCTTTCATGATACCGGTTAATTCAGCTTGCCGCTTTTCGGCAATCGTTAGGCTATCAACACCTTTCCCAATAGATTGGGCATATTCCTTCCACATAACAGATACATTTTTGGTCACACCTGCATTATCAACCAGAATAGAATTTTCATTTTTTAAGCCTTCTGTTGCGCTTCTTACAGCTTCTCCGAGAGTCAAAGAAGCCTGCCTGCCAAATGCTGCAGAATCTTTGAACCTGGTGAGTATTGTAGCGGCTTCGTCTAAACCGAATCCACGGGCTAGAAGATTTTTTAAGGCTGTTGCTGCATTTGAGGCGGGAATTAAGCCATCTTGAATGTAGCTTTCAATAAATCCCTGTGCTTCCTGAAAACTCCCACCGGTTCCTTGAACAATAGATTTCAAACCGGTCATTGAACTGTTAAAGTCATTAAAAGCCTTTACCCCGCTGCTGATTGCAGATGATATCTTGTAAAATGCAACACCGGCAACAATAGCAAGCTTGTCATAGTCAGCACCAGTCTTTTGCACATCTTTACCATGCTGATTAAGCTTCTTTTTTACCTCATTTAATCCTTGCTCCAGAGCTCCGGTTTTAAGTGCAATTGCAATTGCAAGTTCACCCAAATTTATAGCTTTTCCAACTGCTGCCATTTATTTCACCTCGCTATATACCCATTTGATCCCAGCCGACAACTTCATCTTTTTCTTTTCCGAGCTGGCTGTATTTCTCAAAAATTATCGGAATTTCATCATAATAGTAATCCTCAAGCAGTTGCTTCTTAGATATACCGATTTTGCCGGCAACTACTATTAATTCTTGGAACCAGTGTTCGTCTGCTTCATCAAGCTCCCCTGTAGAGCTTTCCACACGTCTTTGAAAAAACTTTGCATATCGTTGATCTTCCAGAATTCTTTTATGATATCTTTGATACCATTTAAGCCTATTTTAGAATCATTTCTAAGGACTTCGTATTCTGTGCCGATAAGCTTTGCTATGAATCTCAGTGCCTGTTCTGGGATGGTGACAAGAAGATTACTGGCTACTTGGATCAACATGTCTTGATCCATGGACTTAAATTTGTTTAATACCTGATCCGGTGTGAGCCCCGGAAATGATTTTTCGAGAAGTATCTCCGGAAGGTTTTTAATGGAATCTATTGCATCAAGATAAGCCCCTAAGGGCAATTTCTTAATTTCAATGCCATGTATAATTTTTGATTTTGGTATTGATTTCCTGAATAAATCTTTAATCATGGGTTTCCTCCAACTCAAACTTATTTATAAACTTCATAATAGAAGTGATGTATTCTTGTCTTATAGCTTCTGGTATGCGCTTATCGTTCAAGCACTCTCTTACGCAATCCATAAAGCCCTGGAACTGCTCAAGGTCAAGTATTTTTATGCCTATACATAATTCTTCTTTCATATTGCTAATGAATTGAGGTTCATTAGTTTCTTTTTCATGGTACTTAATTCTATATTTGAGCGGCGGCCAGCCATCTCCAGCAGTATGTGCCTGTATTTTTATATCTTGCAGCCCTTTTCTTTGCACTCCATCTAAAAATACTTTTCCACTGCCTTTGCTTTCCTCGTTGAAATATAAAAACTTCGGAGCTTTATCAAAGTTGATCGTCATGCCATTTTCATTAAAATCGATCTTCATGATTCTCATTCCTTTCATTTTTTGTTTAAAATACTAGGGGGCATTAAGCCCCCTGTTTGTTATACTGGAAGAACAACAGTATCCAGCCAAGTAAGATCCCCAACAACAGCTGCTTCTTTTTCTTTTTTAACATCATTGTCGATAACCCTATTCTGGATTAAGAATTCAATGACAACTGGTGAAATGTCTGAACTTTCGCCTTTCGTTTTGTAGTCTGCTTTCATGGAAGATGCTTTCATGGAGAACAACTGGACCATCAGCCATGTGCCATCAGACTGCAGCACCTGAAATGTCATTGCAATTTCGGGGGCTTGGGAAATTGACTTGTAAGTGTATACGCCCGTTGGCACATCTAGTTCTCCACCCTCAAAATACTCTTTTAGGGTCAATGGACATTCTGCAAGATTCAGTGTCGCTTTTTCCCCATTCCAGTCGGATCCAGAATCATATATGCCATCATCGGCATTTATTTTCCACTCGGTTACATCGGGGGATTTTGTGAAAGACTGAGCGCCGGATACGGCTACTTTTGTTCCAACGGTGTATCCAGTAGCGTCATTTTTTGTTACTGGGAAAATGCCTCTGATTTTAAAACCTTTTGCTGCTTTTGCCATGTTTATTTACCATCCTTTCAATAATTTTAGGTAATAAAAAACACCCTTTCGGATGCTACACCTCAGTTTTGATAAAAAATCTTATTGGTTTGTGAATTATGCCGGTTGTTGAATTATAATCATCCGGCAGTGCCTGATGCGTAAACCCTAAACCTCGCATCGTTTTTTGGGCTTGAATTGCAATGGGAATAGTAGTGCCTTTTGTCCAGATATCAAGTTGAATCTCAATATCATTGGAATATTCCTCATCGTCTGCAGAATCGGATTCACTGTTTGATATCTCGGATATAGTTATATAACTGTCAGGTGTGGATGAAGGTTTTAGCCAGTATACATATTGACCGCCAAGCAAATTTATGAGAACCTGATCATTCTTAAGTGTATTCATTACAGTATCGATTTTACTTATCATAGCCCCACCCTGCCTTTGATTATGTCTTTGGCTCCAGTTCTAACTTCTTCCTTATGAAGAAATATTTGTTGTCGCATAAATGGCCGCATATCACTTTTTGTGGTACCGAATTCCACATGCATTGCTGTTTTTTTTCCGACTCTCACCCGCCCAACAATGGTCTTTTTAATCTTTTTGGCAGGTTCAATATAGATTGATTCTTTTAAGTGGATAGTATCTGTATCATCAGGATCTGTATTTACCGGACAATCCTTTTTTGCACCTCTGGCCAATACTTGAAGTCCAAAATTTACAGCATCAAAACCTGCCATAATAACTTTATCAGAATTCTTTCGAAGGTTTTCCATGACTGTTTTATCACCAGAAAGAGTGATGCTTGTTCTTATAGGCATTACTCAACCACCTCCAACTCAATATATAGCTCCTTATGCCTGAGGCCTTCATCAAGTGGAGATGAAACAATGCAATAAACCTCATTGCCCCTTTTTACTCTCCATTTTGAGGTTATGCTGGATATATACCTGACTTTTATCCAGCGGGATGTTACGGATTGATCCGTTTCTGCAACAAATATTAGTCTACCCTTTGGTGGTCTTACATCAAATGCCGCAAATACAGAAGCCCCAGATACATAATTTGTCTTTTCAACCCCATTAACGATTACCGAGCCGGAAGGAAACTCAAAAGTGATTTTTGTATCATAATTCGTGCCTTTCATACCGGTATCCTCCTGTCAGTTCCCAAAAGATTATAAAAAGCACTTGGAATCTGGTCAGTCTCAACCCCGTCAACCTTATACTTTACAAAAACTGCTATGGCCTGTTTAACTCTCTCGGGTATCTTAGATAACTCACTTGGTAGTACGCCAAGCTTAAATTGTACTTTAAAGCAAGCTATTTCACGAAGCTCTATTGCTGGCCATGCTTTACCCTTTTTAAAACAAATTCGCCCAGGTTCAGAATCCTTATCAACAATAAAATCAGCCACGTCAACAGTGACTTCATTACCGTCAGCATCGTATAATTTTATATATTCTACTGACTGCAAAGGTGGATCACCTAGTTCCAGGGGTAATACTGGCAGGTAATCAAGAGTCAGTTCCCATGTCTGGGTAACATATCTGCGATTTTGATAATTTTCAGCTTCTTCCCGGGCGGCTTTAATCGCTGGTGTGATTTTTGAGTCTCTATCGGTTGTCAACTCATCAATGGCGGTCTTAGCTTCAGCCAGTGTTATCGGTTCCGTTGAAGGAGGAGTTATCAATTTTAACATTTTATCACCTACCTTTATAGTAAAATAAAAGAGCCCGAATATACGAGCTCATATAAAATCCCAAGCGCTTGGGATTTTAAAACTTATGAATAAATTTTTATGCTAAATGTTTTCTGTGGGTCATCTGGATCTCATCGATATCCAAGGCACAATAAATTTGAGTTGTAGCAGGGTCTTCGTGCCCTAGTATTCTTTGTACTGCAGCCAGGCTTGCTCCATTGTTCAAAAGAGCCGTAGCCGTGGTATGCCGAACCAAATGAGGAAAAACATGTTGAGTTATTCCGGCACGTTTCCCCAAAAATTTAAAAACATCTTCTATTGACCTGCTTTGCAATCTTGCATGTGGTTTCTTATCGGACACAAACAAAGCTTCTGTCTGATCTTTACGACTATCCAAATACCTCCATAGATGTACCCTGGCCTTTGCATTTATAAAAACTTGCCGTTCCTTATTTCCCTTGCCGATCACCATACAGGAATCTGTGCCCCAGTTAATATCATCTCGGTTCAGTGCCATTACTTCGGAGAGCCGACAGCCGGTAGAATAGAAAAATTCAACCAAAGCCTTTTCTCTTAAAGATTTACAGGCCAATCTCAGCATTTCCAATTCTTCCTGTGATAGTGCCTTACGGACTCTCTTCTCGAACTTTGTTGTTTGAATCTTTTTCATTGGGTTTTTAGGTATGTATTCCTCTGTATGCAACCATGAAAAAAAGGATTTTAAAACGCTAATAATGGTTGCCATGGTACTGTTTTTAACACCAGCTTTTGAATACTGGGCTAAAAACATTCTTATCGTCATAGCATTAATAGACTCTGCATCGATGTGAATGTTTTCAGCAAATTTGTCAAGAATCAGGAGATAATTTTTAATAGTCTTTTTTGACAATCCGTCAAGCTTTTTAGATGCCAGGTATAGCCTGATCATACCTGATAAATTGTTGGATAGTGCCAGTGCCGTACATGCATGCGAAACAGTATACTCCTGCAGCACTTCACATAGAATATTCCGGAGCTCGTTGATCTGCTCATTGGTTAATGATTCCGATGCCCTGTCCAATACTCTGATAATGATTTCCTCTTGCAATTAAAACGCCTCCCTATTGATACTCAGGAGGCGAAATGGTATAATTATTTTGCAAACACATAATCCCTCCTGAGTAGGGGTCTGTGTGAGGGGGCTTTCCGGTTAGTGGCCGGAGGCTCCCTTTGCTATATGAAAATATTTACAGCAAAGACCTTATGCCTATTATATCAGTCAAGGCCTTTTTTATTAATAGGGCTATGGATTTATATTGCCTGGGACTTTAGTACTAACTACCGCATCATATTTACCGTAAGTCCGCTTTCGCTACTAATGACTACGTTTGCAGACTTTTATCAACTACTGCGCAATATGCAAAAATATTGGTTATGTTTCATCCTGGGGCTTCAAATCATTATCCTCAACACAGAAATCCAATGTATCACCGTCATGACCGTCTGGATGAATATAAAATGATTCTCCATCCATGGATCTGATTTTGTGGTCAATGATTCCTTTTTCAAAGTTCTCCTTCAGGTATTGTCCAAGAGTCTTTTGCATAATATCCCCTCCATTTTTATAATAGAGAAAAGCACCCGATTAAGAGTGCTTTCTCATTTCTCGAAGTTGTTCCAGGAGCTTTTCTTCCTCAATAAACTCCTGCATCTTCAAATTAACCCAAGTAGAAATTTTTATTCCCTTTTTTCCGGCGTATTTACAGAATTCCTCAAACACTTTCGGATCAAGGGACATGTTTTGCCGTACTGCTGCCAAGGTCAACCACCCCCTGGAGTATTTCGGATATTTACTTACTTTTGATAATACACACTAATACACATTAGTATACACTACCTTTTTACCGATTGCGCTATATATCTGTAATCCGCTTATATCAAGGGTTTACGGGCTTTTTAGCGCATTTTAAAACGTGCGTTTGAGGGCTTTTACCTATGCGCTTTTTCAAAGGAAAAGACGTCCTTATGGACGTCCTTTTTTGGTAGTTAATTTGTCGGCTTCCTTTGCCTTTTCTTCCGCGATAAACTCCTTCATCTTGGCGTTTACCCAGGGAGATACCCTTATTCCTTTGGGGCCACAGTATAGACAAAATTCTTCGTATACGCCAGGCTCCAGGGTGATGTTAACATTTTGCCTTGCCATACAACCACCTCCACAGGTGATTATATAACATTAATTTACATTTGTCGACTTTGGTTATTCAGCGGGAGAAATGTCGATGTAGTACTCTTTGCCCTGCTCAATCTGGGCGGCAGCTGCAAGATTAACCGAATAGAAACAAAGATCCCCTCCGGGAGTGTACTTAAAAAATTCCTCATTTTCTTTGCTTCCCGAACTAACAGGACTCATTTTTATCAAGGCATATTCATGCTCCGTACCGACATTTTGAGCATCTTTATAATGACACCTAAATTTACATCTTACCATTGAAATCACCCTATCCTTTTCTTATTTTATTTTATATTTGTTTATGCGTGTTTATATGCGTACATGCGCCCTATTGTGCGGTAGATTGTACTAAATAGTTCTCATCCAAGCCTCTACGATTGGTGCTAGATAATCGTATCCTTCCCCATTAGGGTGTTGGTCTGCATCTGCATACATTTCTGTTACAATCGCAGAGATTGAAGGATTCATATGGCATTCGTCCCATAAGTTAAGATATTTAACACCCCACTTAACACATGCTGATATAGCAACATCAAAATAAGCCTTCCTGTTTGCCGCAGTTGCTCCTGTACCCATTTTATGTGCAACAATATATCCAATTTTTTTACCAGGGTATTTCAATATTGCCTGTTTTAACATACTTTCCATGGCTTGTGCGAAAATTGTATCATCTAAAACAGCATCATAGCCAGAACTCAATTCACCAGCATTTCCGGAACCAATCAAATCTGCATCGTTTGTACCACCTTCAAATATAATATAATCAGCAGCAGGTCTAAACCCAGCAACAGATCGGGCAATACAATGTCTATCAGCAGATATGTACGCTATTGAGCCACCACCAACGCCATAGTTTTTATAAGGCATGTTATTTTTTAAAGCAATTCTTCCAACCCATCCACCCAAGCTTTTAGTATCACTTGCAGCATTTGTAATGCTGCTTCCGTCAAATATTGCCATTTTCCCATAAAGTGGGTTTGCGTATTGAAGTGTTTCTGTACTTATAAGTGAGTTTTTTACAGTGCTTTTATTTACATATTGTGTAAATGATTTGGGGTAACTCGCTGATTCTACAAACTGGAATATACCGGTCGCAATATCAACTAACGATACATTTACTCTTACATATGCTGCGGATGCATTATTAATAGTTACAAGATTATAAATGCTATATGCATCAAGTACGCCATATGCCCGCGCCAAAAAGTTTCCGTTTGCATCATACATATGTAGCACATGTCTATTGGCGCCAAAAGTAGAATAGGTTGGGTACGAATATGTATGACCATTTTCTACAGGAATAAGGTGTGAATATGAATATGTGACATCTGCTGCTGGAACACCAGAATAATTTATATAATACCCCGAAACATTATCAGTAGCATCTTTATTGTATAGATTATTGCTTGATTCTAATTGCAACAAAGACGCTAAAGGTATTGTGCTTGAATCGGCTTGTGATGATACACTTTCAACAACAATGTTATTTATCGCCCATTCACCATTGACAAAGTATGCTTCTTCACCTACGTTCAAAGTTACCGCCGTAGTTGTGGCATTTAAAGGTATTGGTTCACCGTTTTTTAGTTCTCTGTTGCCTATGTATCTATATGTTGAATCATAAAAATATATAAGCATTAAGAAAGCCTCCTTGCATTCTGCAAGGCAATATCCATATAATCAAGTGACACTAAAGATAATGCCGTTGTCCCGCTGTTTGTTGCTACAATGCCTTGACCACAATACCTGTTTGCTCCGGTTGGTATATTTGTTGCTAAGGTATCTATCCACAACGCGGTGCCGCTATCATCTGCGTAAATACTGTAAGTTATTAGAGTAGCATCTGAATTTACTTCAATAACAAAACGATACCATGTATTTTCTGTTATCGTGTAGTTTGTAGCAGTAGTTGACCTTGTGCCAGCATTAGCCGTTTTACCTGTAAGTGTAGTTTCTGCAATTTCAATGTATACCCCATCATTAACATCTGCTTCACTAGTGGTATCATGAAAGCCAAATCTTACGGTCGTACCAGCGCAGGTAACAACCTTAAAAATACCTGTTGTTTTTTCTCCACCACCAAGCAAAAAGGCTTCTGCATAAAGATTAACTCTATGTCCAGAGTTTGCAGAAGTAGATGAAAGCAATGTTACTACTCCAGGATGCTTTGCGGTTCCAGCCGCTCCTGCAAACGTACCAGAAGCAATTGCAGCATTTACCCAAGGTTCAATTGTCGATGTGATAAAAAAATCATTTTTATACTGTTGCGCAATAGCCGCCAATTGTTCGTTGATTTTTTTTATTTTAATGAAATTTTGATCCATGTTTTTACCCTCCTTAATGGTTCCAAGCACCTTCACCGTACATATAAAAATCTGTTATGTTGCCAGCACCATCGACTACTGTATAATCATCACCAGCTGAAAAGCCAGTTGTCCCAAGCTGAGTTAATCCGGCCGCAGTCCCGATAAAATGCCTATTTTCACGAGGAAAATATTCTTTGTATTCCATATTTTTCACCCTTTCTTATACTGTTTTTGGGTTTTTAAATCGTAGCTTCCGGCTCATGCGCCTTTAGCTTCGTTATAAAGAGTAGAGTCCGTTTTAGAACTCTACTCTAAGCATCAAAAGTTTTTAAAGCTTCAAGTGCTGCCTCTTTACCATGTACCTTACTACCATCCGGCATATCATAATAACCACCGCCAAGATGTTTGAGTTTTGGCGGATTATCTTTTTTGCTCTCATCATCAGAAAGTTTTTTATCATCTTCTCTGAGGACTTCACAATATCCCAACTCAATCCATTTGTTGAGAAGGCTTTCGTCGAGTTCAGTTTTTTCGCCAGGCTCTTTGTCCTGCCCATCAAGGCGCACTGATGTCAAAATCAATATCTTTGTTTTCATAAATAGAATAGGGGGAGCCCGTGGACTCCCTTTCCTCCTTAGCTTTATACTGAAGCACTTGCACCCATCTTCTGAACAGGCTCAAATCTTGAATCACCGCGGATAAGCTCTACTGCAACAACAGAATTTGCAGTAGTAGTCACTTTTGCGGCGATGTATTCAAAGCCGTTTGCAAGATCAAGACTACCAACATCAACTTCAACATAGGCTTGCGCCTGAAGTGTTGCAGCTGTAATGGTGTTTGCGGCTGGATCTGTAATGGTAATGAGCGTTTCTCCCGGAACTGTAGACTTGAGAGTAACAACGCCAAGTGCGCTAGTTGCGGTTATTCCCGGAACTCCATAAGTCGCATCATTGATACAACCTACCAAGGCCACTGCATCGGCAGTGTCGTCGCCGTCGATCTTAAACTGCCTGCTTGCCTTTGTAGTTGTATTGGCATGTGCTGTAAATGTCAAGCCATTAATTGTAACCGCTTCGCCCGCAAGCACCGTTGCTAATGTCAAAGTCGCCTCGGTAACACCAGCATTTGCGGCTATAGTTGCTATAGCTGCCTGTGCTGCAGTTGTCGGTACGCCTTTTGCACCAGTTCCAGCTGCATCCGTTGCTTGAAGAACTTCAAGCGCAGTGGTTTTTGTATCAGCCATTGCCCCGCCATTCAGAACAAACAGAGCTTTGCGGTCCATATCCATATGGTAGTATGATCCAGTTGCATTAGTATTGTTTAGAGCCTGCGCTTTCAGTCCGATATCGATTTTCACTCTTTTTGCAAGTTTTTTCATGTATTGCTTACCTCCAATTCATATTTTTGAGTCAAGCCGGGGTTTGTGTCCCGGCACAGATTATTTAATGTTGATTATTTCAGGATGACATACGGGGAAACTTTGGTTTTGCCATCAGTCAAAAGGAGATGATCTTTCACCCAGGGCTGAGCATCAAGATTAGCAACGATCTTGAATACAGTCTGGTTTGTGGTGAACTTCACATGCTCGGATATTGCAACGTAAGGACCGGACCCAGCTTTTGTAAGGTAGTAGCTGAATTTCGCGAGCATTACGTCTCCTTCGGATCCAAGGAGAGGAGTCTTTCCATTCCACTCTACCTTGATACCAAGCAATGTTGGAGGAACACCCTTAGTTGCATCGCCACCGTTATAGATATAACGGTTTGCGGGATCAACCATAGTCATGATTGTGGGCATCAATGTCTGATTGATTGTCCATACCATCTCACCTGCGCCTGCGTACATCCTCGAAAGCATATTAAGCAAGTCAATATACTTCACTGTGGCTGCTGTATCTCTGGCTATTTTGATTGCACCTGGAGCTTTAAGAACACCGAGCGGGCAACCAGCACCAGAACCGAGCAACATCTTATAGTCTCTGCCATCAACCCATGCCTGCCTGAGCAAATTCTGAACAAACGTGCCTGAAGCCATCCAGTTTGCAAGTGTCTTATTATTTACGGTAGCCATGCCGCTACATTCCTGAGGGGTCAGGGTTAAGTCTTTGATTACCGGATCCTTTACATCAGAAACCGTCTTTGCCTCGCCTGTCCATGTAAGCACTATCCCGCCATTTGCTCCATCTGCTCCCTGTTGGAAGTATGGCACTGTGAAAGGAGCATCCGGGGGATCGCCTGCTGGAATGTTGTTTGATCTTGGCATTACAATCTCACTCTCACCATCGAGTCTGAGAATACTCTGACCAAACTGCGAAGGAATTAAAATACCAACATCAGAAGTTGCAAGAGATTTGAGCCTGCCTTTACTGTCACCATTTTTAACACAGTTCAAAAACTCACCAACGTTTTTGAATCCACCATCATCAAGCTTTTCTTCCTGGGTATCGTTAGCTACAGGAATAATCGCTTTTGTTGCCGGCTCTCCCATGAATTTTTCATTTTCTTCCATTTTTTCTGCAATTTCAATCTGACTCTTGAGATTATCTATCTCTTTTTGCAGATCATTGAATAATTTTACTTCATCATCGTTGAGTGCATCACGCTTTTCATCTTTGGCTTTGTTTACCATGTCTTGCTGGGCCTTTGATTTAGCTGCAAGCAGTTCTAAAAGTTTCTTTTTATCCATCTTTCTTACCTCCCGTTATTATTAATTTGAATTTGTTTTTCATATAAAAAAAGCGACCTAGAAGGAATCTCTTCTTTTGGTATTACTATCGTGCTTTTTGTACTTAGAGTTTTATATATCTGTTCAGCTTTTTCCTTTGGTATAAACAGACTCCCATCAAGTACCCGGACAACCCAATCGACCATAGGCTCCATATCTATTCCTGCTGCTTTTGCATCAACTAAAGCTTCCGGATTTGCAGGAACTGGACAACAGGAATACTCAAGCAGATGCTGTTCTATGTAATCGATCCCCCAAGGCCTGTCTTTATCCTCTACCCAGGCATATTTTATTGGGTCAAAACCTACGCTCACGGCATTTAAAAATTTTTGAGCATACATCTGACCGATCATATAGCCAAACGGGTATAAATCTTTAGTTGCGAACAGAGCTGTTGACTTTAAAGCCAAATTTTCCACTTTTTCTTCCAAGGATTTGGCAACCGGAGGCTGTCTTCCATCATGAGCCCATAGTACAACAGGATTCTTCCGATAATTGTCCGTTTTCCAACCATCAACGCTTATTGTGTCATTATCTCGGTCAACCGAGGCTGTTGAAATGATAAAAGGCACTTTAAGACCATCTTTTGTGTCTTCAATGCCTTTTGTTTCAACTACAAACTGCTTTTTAAGCGTTAGCCCGGCTAAATCATCACCTTTCTTAGCTTTTTGCTTGTACTCATCTACGGTAATATAAGGCAATTCAATTACCTCCCTTCTTTACCAGCGGTTTTGCTGGTTTTGTAATTTTAGGCTTCTGGTTCATTTTTACTAACCCCCTTCCGCTGGTTTTGGCGTTTGCTGTGCTTGCCTTGGCGGTTGCTTCGCGGCTGTTTCTACCGAAATAAAGTTTCCGTTTATCAGATACGCTTTTCCACCTTCCCCTTCTTGCGGGTTCATGTTTTCGAGTTCGAGCCACTGATCTGCATTTATTACGCCATCTTGACGCATAAGATGTAACATATAGGATCTACTCTTTGCATCGCCTCGCATAAGTGCATTTATAAGAAACTCAGCAAAATACCCTTGTTTCCTTTCTCCCTTTGTTAAAAGTTTGAAATTAATGAATTGTTCCCAACGAGTGAACCACGGAAGCATTGTGTACATGACAAATTCAAGACTTTGGTGCTCGATGTTGTTGTTCGAGGACTTCTGAAGGTCTTGAATCAAATGTAAAGGCACTCGATATATACTGGCAACTTCTTCTTTCTGAAACCGTCTTGTTTCAAGAAATTGTGCCTCATTGGGCGGTATGGTAAGTTGGTGGAATTTTGAACCACTTTCTAAAAACAAAACTTTTTTTACATTACCAAGCCCCGCATAGGTTTCATTAAATGAATCTTTAAACCTATTGAATCCAGTATCGCTCAATTTACCTTCATATTCCGCTATTCCTGACATTGTAGCTCCATTACCAAAGAAACTCGCTCCAAAAGCTTCAGCGGCTATACCAAGGCCAATAGCTTCCATAGCCATTTTTATTGGAGAATAACCTTTTACTCCGTCAAATCCAAGACCAGGTATATGAAATACCTCTTCAGGGTTAAGCATGATTTGCTTACCTCTATCGTTGGTCCAGTACTCAATTTCGTATGTTATCGCGTTTCTTATTACATTGGTTACAGTCCATGGTAATAGATTTAAGCCTACTACTTCACCACGTCTATTGCGTTGAACCTGAGAATAGCAGTTTCCGGAACTGCAAACATGACCCATCATAGTCTCTTTTAAAATCATGCTGGGCATTTCTTTATTTGGAGCCGTTTTTAAAATGTCATATAGCGGATGATCAACAGCTCTATCTTTGCCGCTCGACTTATCACCTATCTTTCGATCCTTGTACAAAATAATAGGCATACTAGCAAGTGTTTCTGATAATACCCTTATACAAGCAAAAACAGCCGTAAATCTCATGGCTGTTTGCTCATTTACATTTATACCTGTTTTCGATGGTCCTGCTCCCAACCAATTATAAAACCAATCCGGTGCTGCGCTTGATAGACCAAAACCTTCAGTTATATTCTTTATTAATCCCAATTACTTCACCACCTTCCTAGGTATTCTAGGAAAAGACAGAATTATTCCTGTCACTATCCACATTGCGGGAGGGTATATTTTATACAAGCCAATTGAAATCATTACAATTCCGAGAATTACAACTGTAAAATCAAATATATTTATTATGTTAAGCTTGGGTAACTGCAATTTGAAAAATTTCATACAGATCTCACTCCCCTTTCTTCGTAAACTGACCGATTATCTTCATTTGCCATTGCCAGTTTATGTGCATCAATTACTGCATCGCATGGGTCAATTCTTTTCTTTTGAAGATCCTTGTCAATTTTTATTTCTCCGAAGCTGTTACTTACCGTTTTTGCATTTGCCATACTCCAGGTTAATAGCTTGTTTTTCTTATCATAAATAATATTACCCGCTGCAGCTTCAAGTCTGAAATCATCAGTGGCGCTGTTCAAGCTCTTACAACTCTGGACTACTTCCGCGCAGTCAACCCCGAACTCTTCCAGATCAGAAAGAAACGAATCTGCATTATGAGGGTCATATGCAATGCCGAGTAACTTAAGATCATATTTTTCAATTATCTTCTTATAATAAGCAATAATATATTTGTAATCTGTCTTTACCCCGCCGAGTGTTTCTGTTACTGTAAGCAAATCTTCGTGTATCCACATGTCATATGGAGCGTTATCCATTTTTATATGTTCAGCAACTCTCTTTTTGGGTATAAAACTATGAGAGTCAACAAAATACTTTCTTTCATCATCTATGTCCAACGGAAATTCTAAAGCTCCCGATGTCAAGTCACCGCCTTTTGAAAGATCCAGTCCAAGGTAGCATTCTTTGCCTTGCATATCTTCCAATGTTGTATTGCTCTCACAGTTCTTCCAGTTTTCCATGTTCATATACTGGTCATCTGTAAGTTGTACCCACATGTTAAGACCTTTTGTCATGAAATCGCGAAGCTCTTCGCCTCGCATTTCTTTGGCTTTTATGGCATCGGCTCTTAAACTGATCAGTGTTTCAGGTGTCCATAACGGGCTTGCTTTCGGCCATACTTTTTCATCCCATCCTGCCCAGGTGTCTTTACCGATGTTTTCAATGTCTATATCTTCCTTATCAAGCTCTGCGATAAATATAAACTGGGTTTCATCCTCAATGACACCTAATAGAACATTCATGCAGTAATCCCGGAGCTCTTTACAGGGGCAGTTGAGATCAAAGCCTGCGGTGGTGATAACAGAAATAAGACATTGTTTTAGCTTTTTGGTACCGCCGACTAATAGCTTGTATAATTGATTTGTTTTGTGCTTATGGTACTCATCTACAGATCCAAAGAATGGCCGAAATCCATCTATGCTGTCCGTGTCTCTTCCGAGAGCCTTAATCATTCCATTTGTCAGATTACATTCGATTTCGCTTTTGTAATCCTTAATGGTAAATAAACCTTTTTTGGTTTTTGTCCCGCTAAGTTCAGTATCAGCATTAATAAACTTGTAGCACTCTTTAACAACGATACGGGCCTGCAGTTCTTTTGTGGCTACACAATAAATTTGCGGATATTGGTACCCGGCAAAATTACCATAGTAAAGTGCTGGGACAGCATTTCCAAGAGATTTACCATTCTGCCTGGCCACCTGGACATATGAAGTTCTAAACCTCCGGTATCCGGTATCTTTATGTACCCAACCATTCCATGAACCAAAAATAAAACACTGAAAAAGCCAGCATTTTAAAGGCATTGGTTCTTCACCTTCAGCTAGGGTAAGAGTTTCGGCAAACTCAATTATGTCATTAGCTTTTTCAACATCCCATACATATGGAAACTTCTCAGTTCCCTGCCGTTCTAAATCTCTTAAATGCCGTTTGCATGACAATTGTATAGACTTACCTGCAGGTATTAATCCGAGCCCTACCTCAACACAATACTGGGTAGCTCTATCCACTTACACCAGCCCCAAATCGCCCAAACTTACTTGGTGTCTTTTCCTTCTCCTTTGGTTGAGGTACATTCTTTATTTTTGCAAGAGGATTTAAAAAGAGCCGGTCCTGCATTTTCATAAGCATATCCATTTTTTTATTTATTGCTGTTTCAATTCGAAGCAAACCGTCAACAGCAATCATGCTTCTCAGTTGTAATTTGACCTTACAATTAAAATCTTCGCTTTCTTCAATGTATTCATCCAATTCATGCTCATCATATGCAATCTTGTCTATCGTCTGATAAGACTTTTGGAGCCTTTCATATTCAGCATATGTTTTACAATACATTGCCAACATGCCTACGTCAGAACTACTAAGTAGTTCGCTACCTTTTGTCGATGCTTCTTTATATTCTTTGATATGTTGCTTCCAATGTTTGTAAGCTATTAAATCATTTTTCACAAAGGCCGGTGGCTTTATTTTTTCGAGTTCTGTTTTTCCGAGTTTGACTTCAGAATTTTTTCTTTTTTCAATTTCATCCTTCGTCAAGTGCTTTTTACCATTGGCTTTTAATATATCAATTGGCTGAGCGTTTCTTCCTCCCATAACATTCTCCTTTCGTCTCTCCTTAAAAAATATAGAAGCATAAGAAAAGGGCGGAAAGGAGTTAACCGCCCCTGTCGGTTGCGAACCGTCTTATGCAATTTTAAAACTAAATAGTAATATGTACTCAGAAAGGCTACGTACTGCGGTTTTTCTTTATGTACACCCTGTGGTATTACCTTGAAAAGTTCAAAAAGGGAGTTTTCGCGTGCGAAAAG
>Ga0209318_1000390_pt1 | contig 43770 bp, 64 predicted proteins | sample RifGroE1_FD_183999 | JGI IMG/M metagenome (GOLD analysis project Ga0209318, IMG submission 183999) | Groundwater microbial communities from Rifle, Colorado, USA - Groundwater E1 (SPAdes) (version 2) | ecosystem: Environmental > Aquatic > Deep subsurface > Groundwater | place: Rifle, Colorado... | reverse complement strand
CTTCTTCCCTTATTTCAATAGTGGGAATAAAGGAGTTGGCTGCGGTCTTGGACCTATTCAAAAACTCGCAGACGGTGAGCCCTTGGGTAACCAAATGACCGCAGAGTCGGCCTTTGGTGGAGGAGCAGGGGGATATACTTCCCCCGTGCAGCAATACCAACAACCTGTGCAGCAATACGCGCCCCAGCCGAATTACCCGCAGCCTGTGCAACCTGCGTATCCGCAACAGCCTGTGCAACCGACCTATCCTCAACCACAATACGGCCAGCAACCCCAGCAACAATATGCTCCTCCGGTTCCAACAGTGCAACCGCAATACCCGGCGCAGCAATATGCACCGCAAACTCAACCGCAGCCGCAGTACCCACAACCGCCACAGCAATATGCACCTCAGGCCCCACCCCTTTCGCAATACCTGCCTCAAGTCCAATATGACCCGATTACAGGGAGGCCGATTCCCGCAGGCGGGGTGATGGGACTATGAGCACGACAGAAGTATTAGAGACTCAAGCGTTGCCTGTGAATACCAGCGTAGAACTACGAATAATTCAAACGGTACCGGCTGTTGTCAATTTCAACTATGAGGAAATCGAAGCTAATCTTGATGCAGTTTTAGTGAAATATCAGGGTTTAGTTTTCACTGAAAGCACAGCCACAGAATGTAAAAAGACAATCGCTGAGCTTAGAAAAGGACAAAAGGCCCTTGACGATTTCAGGATTTCAACAAAAAAGTCACTCACTGAATCCGTGACTGCATTTGAAAAAAGGTGTAAGGTCTTACACTCAAAGTTTGAAACAGTTATTAGCCCGTTAACGACTCAAAATGATCAGTTTGAACTCGACCGCAAAGAGAAAAAGCGTGCAGAAGTACAAGTCGTTATTGATGCCCTAGTAGCTGATAACGGCCTAACCGGAGCTTATGCGCTACAGTTAAAAATCTCGGAAGAATATCTAAACAAGGGAAAAACTATTAAAGCGATCAAAGCGGAACTTTCATCCACCGCGAAAAACGCAAAGTTGCAGCAGGATAAAGACGAGCAGGACAGCCAGCTAATCAAGGCAAAAGTTGAACTGGCAAATGCGCAGTACCAACTAACAAACCCATTAATGCTCGATCACTATTTAAGGCTTTTATCCTATAAATCAGTTTCCGAAATTGATTTGTTGATTACAGCAGACGCTCAGGAAATAAAGAACAGAGAAACGAACACCCTTATTGCGAAGGCTGCGGACATCCCTAAAGCCGAAGAAGTACCAAGCCATAGCGGAATGACAGAATCATTGGCCCGCGGGTATCAAGGGACACCAGCATATAATCTTCCAAAAAATTTTAGCTGGGATACAAATATACCTAAAGAAATAAAGCCCAATCAAATAATTATTGCAGTCTATGAGATTACCGGGACTGAGGAGCAACTAGCTGAACTTGAAGAGTATCTCGACAGAATCGGGATGAATTGGACGGATCGGGCTATTTAATATGAGACACCTTAGCATCGACATTGAAACTTTTAGTAGCGTAAACCTTAAAAAATCAGGGCTTTACAAATATGTTCAAAGCCCTGATTTCCAAATACTCCTTTTCGCCTACTCTTTTAACGGTAATCCGGTTCAAGTTATAGATCTCGCACAAGGCGAACAAATACCCATGATTGCACTACTTATGCTGCAGGACCCAAACGTAATTAAGCACGCTTACAATGCAGCTTTCGAGTGGTATTGCCTCAACAAGTTTTTTTATTCTCCGCTAGATCAGTGGCTTTGTACCATGATACACGGCGCATACCTGGGTTATCCAATGGGTCTCGGTAAAGTAGGCGAGGCAATAGGGATCAAGGAAGATAAACGCAAGATGGGAATTGGGATGTCCTTGATCCGTACATTCTGCATCCCACAAAAACCGACCGCAAAGAACGGTCAGCGCACACGGACGTTACCACACCATGAACCCGAAAAGTGGCAATTGTTCAAACAGTATTGCGGGCAGGATGTCATGGCTGAAATGGAAGTGGAAAGACGACTATCTAACTTCCCGGTACCGGGTCAGGAACAAAAGCTTTGGGAGCTGGACCAGCAGATTAACGCTTTTGGTGTAGCTGTGGACCCGGGGCTGATCGAAGGCGCTTTACACTGTGACGAGATTGTCAGTGGTGAGTTGATGGAAGAAGCAATCCAGCTTTCTGGCCTTGAAAAGCCGAAGAGCGTTAAGCAGCTCAAAGCTTGGCTTACTGAAGAAACCGGCGAAGAAGTAGCAAACCTTAAAAAAGAAACAGTTTTAAAAATGCTCGAGGGGACCATAAGCAGCGAAGCAGCCCGGCGAATGCTTGAGATACGGCAAGAGTTATCAAAGACCAGCACTAAGAAATACGTGGCCATGCGTGAAGCAGTATGTTGCGACGGACGGATCCGGGGGATGCTTCAGTTCTATGGTGCCAATCGTACAGGCCGGTGGGCCGGTCGTTTAGTCCAGGTGCATAACCTTCCCAGGAATAATCTTGAGACACTTTCTCATGCTCGAGAGTGTGTAAAACTCAAAAAGCTAGATGCTATAAAAATTATTTACGGCAATGTCCCGGACACACTCTCTCAGCTTATTCGCACAGCGTTTGTACCTTCTCCGGGTAATGTCTTAGTAGTGGCAGACTTTAGCGCCATTGAGGCACGAGTGATCGCGTGGTTAGCAGGGGAGCAGTGGAGACTAGAAGTGTTTGCTACCCACGGAAAAATCTATGAGGCCAGTGCTTCAGCAATGTTTGGCGTACCCCTTGAACGTATCAAAAAGGGTAACCCGGAGTATGATCTCAGACAAAAGGGGAAAGTAGCAGAGTTGGCCCTGGGTTATCAAGGCGGGGCCGGTGCTCTAATATCAATGGGTGCACTGGATAAGAAGATGGGCCTGACTGAAGAAGAACTTCCGGAAATTGTACAGCGGTGGAGAGCAGCAAACCGGAGAATAGTTGACCTTTGGTACAGCTTAGACGGTGCAGCAATCGAGGTAATGAGGACTGGAAGGCCGGTAGGAATTAAAGGGTTAATATTTGCCCGAGAGAGTGACTACAGGAACCAGCAAGATTTCTTCACAATTACCTTGCCAAGCAAAAGGAAGCTCTATTACCCTAAACCATTTCTGCAAAAAAACAAATTCAACAGGGATGCGCTTCACTATTACGGCGTCGACCAGGACACCAAAAAGTGGGGAGTTATCTCGACATATGGGGGAAAGATCACGGAGAACGTGGTCCAGGCTATCGCGCGGGATTGTTTAGCAGAAAGCATATTCCGGGTTAATGCTGCCGGGTATCAAACTGTAATGCACGTACATGATGAAGTGGTGATCGACGTTCCAGAGAACCAAGCAGACCTGAACGCGGTTTGTGAACTTATGGGCCAGCCGATATCTTGGGCTCCGGGGTTACTTCTCAAAGCAGCCGGTTTTGATGCTGCTTATTACAAAAAGGATTAGGAGGCTTATTTGAGGGTATATTTTGGTGGTTGTGAATATCCGAAAGCACTAAAGAAACTAAATGAACACGGAATCAAGAATATAATGTTTTCGTTTGCGGCGGGTGCTTCTGAAAATTGCTGGCGAATGGCGGAAGAGTTTAAAATGAATGTTTTGTTAGACAGTGGGGCCTTTTCTGCTTGGTCAAGGGGAAGGGTTATCGACATTGATGAATATGCAAATTATGTACGAATCAAAAAACCTTACCGCTATTTTAATCTCGATGTTATCGGTGATTCAGTTGCAACTAATCATAATCAATTATATCTAGAATCCATTGGTTTAAGCCCGATCCCTATATTTCATTTTGATGAACCCTTTGAAATACTAGATTCCTTAGCAAGAAAGCACAAGCTCATAGGGCTAGGGGGAACAGTGGGTAGATCTTTACAAGCAAGAAAGAACTGGTTGTCGCAAGTTTATGCTAGATGTCCAAACGTTGCGTTTCACGGGTTAGGGGTAACACATCCTGAGTTGCTAGAATCCTATCCATTTTATTCAGTCGATTCAACGTGGTGGTTAGCAAGGTTTAAAACTAAAAGTGTAAGGATCAGCGATAACCAAGAAGTAGAAGTATCTCACCGTATTCATAAGCTCGTAGGAATGGGGATAAAACGAATGAGTACTGATTTGGCAAAGGTGCGCACTCTCCTTGAAACTGTGAAAAAACTTGCTATTTATCTTACAGAAGATGAAATAAGCGATATAGGTTTAATCCTTGATAGATCCATTAACCGGATGCTTAAAATGCAGGATGAGGCTGGGATTCGTTAAGCCAAAAGAAATCTAAGGGGTGATGCTCCCGGTGCTCATGAACGATCGTCAAATTAAAATATCATCTGCAGGGAGCCGCAAAGCAACACACTGGCCAACCCAAACACTTTATTGGTCGGAAATGGTTGATAGGCTGAAAACACCCGTCAGAGGAACCGAAACACTCGCTGAGTACATGAGTCTCCCAAAAAGTAAACAGGATGAACTTAAGGACGTCGGAGGGTTTGTTGCCGGTACTTTACACGGCAACCGGCGGAAGGCCAGCAACGTCATTGGACGTGACGTGATAACCCTTGACCTTGACAACATTCAGCAGGCCCATACGCAGGACACATTGCGACGTGTTGCCGGTTTAGGCTGCGGTTATGCTGTTTATTCCACACGCAAACATGAAGAGGTTAAACCTCGTTTGCGTGTGCTGGTCCCCCTCAGCAGAATGGCCACAGCTGACGAATATGAACCACTGGCGCGTAAGCTAGCGAGCATCATTGGCATGGAACTGTGTGACCCTACAACCTTCGAGGCCTCACGCCTTATGTATTGGCCAAGCTGCAGCTCTGACAGTACCTTTGTTTATGCTCATGAAGATAAGCCATTTCTAGATACAGACGGGTTGCTGGCCACATACGCGGATTGGCGGAACGTCAACGAGTGGCCAGAAGTACCCGGAGCACAGCAGAGCCACATCAGACTCGCAGCAAAGCAGGGAGAACCGACGGTAAAGACCGGGGTGGTTGGAGCCTTCTGCCGAATATATGACATCTACAGCGCCATCGAGACATTCTTACCGGGTGAATACCTAACCTGCGACGATGGATCCGGACGGTTTACCTTCACAGGCGGATCCACAACCGGCGGGGCTGTTGTGTACGATAACGGCAATTTCTTATACAGCCATCACGCTACAGACCCCACAAGTGGCAAATTGGTGAACGCTTTTGACCTAGTTCGATTACACAAGTTTAGCGCCCTTGACGATGATGCCAAGCCAGATACCCCGACAAACAAGCTGCCTTCATTCGTTGCAGCGTGTGAGTTTGCCGTTGCAGACACCGACGTTGCAAACGTGCTCAATCAAGAGCGCTATGACAAAGCAGTCCAGGAGTTTTCTGAAAATCCCCTTAACAGCCCGTCAGAGACGGCGAACTGGATCCGTAAGATCGCAGTAAGTCCTACAACCGGAAGGCCAGCTAAGACCATTGATAATGTCTTGGTTATCCTTGAAAGCGATCCAAGGTTAAGAGGCAAACTTGCCTATGATGAGTTTGCTAATAGAGGTCTTGCTCTAGGTGAGCTTCCTTGGGATGGTAGGACTGAGAGGCGCACATGGGGAGATCCTGACGATGCCGGATTGCTGCATTATCTAGAACACGTTTACGGCATTCAAATCGCGGACAAACGCATGTATGCGGCTATGACGATATGCTCCCACAGGCATAAATTTAACGACGTCCAGGAATACCTTACGAGTTTGCAATGGGATGATGTGAAACGGGTAGACATGCTACTTACGGATTATCTCGGGGCGGAGGATAGTGTTTACACGCGGGCCGTTATCAGGAAGAGCTTAGCGGCTGCTGTGGCAAGAGCAATGAAACCCGGTACAAAATACGATTGTGTACCAATTTTAGCTGGGGCGCAGGGTTTGGGTAAAAGTACCTTCTTGCGTCTCCTGGGGAGGCAGTGGTATTCGGACAGTCTACAATCGTTTGAGGGGAAAGAAGCCTCTGAAATGATACAGGGTATTTGGGTTAATGAGTTGGGTGAATTGAACGGTCTCAGTCGATCAGAGACTAATGCGGTAAAACAGTTTCTAAGCCGTACGGAGGATATTTTCAGAGAGCCTTATGGCCGTCATACGGGGCGATATCCAAGGCGCTGCGTGTTCTTTGGTACTACTAACGACGTGGAGTTTTTACGCGATCGAACGGGGAATCGGAGATTTTGGCCGGTGGACGTCGGTCTGCTGCAGCCTGTAAAAAATGTCTTTACAGAACTTGAAAACGAAGTTGATCAGATTTGGGCCGAAGCTTTTATGCGCTGGCAGCTTGGAGAGCCTTTATATTTATCAGGAGAGGCTGAAAGGATCTCTTTAAGAGAGCAGGAGGTCCATAAAGAGAGTAATGCTAAAGAGGGCGTTATTAAGGAGTTTATCGAAAGATCGTTACCAGCTAATTGGGCCGGACGAAGTATACCGGAACGGAATATGTACTGGTCAGGAGAGTTCGGGAATAAGCAGGGCGAAACGATCGGACGCGACAAGGTGTGCGCTGCAGAGGTGTGGTGCGAGTGTTTCAAGAAGGATATTAGCTTTATGAAAAGGGCTGATGTTGTTGAGATAAACGACATTTTATCAGGGTTGCCAGGGTGGAAAAAAGAACGAAACGGAATGCAGTTTGGCAAACCATATGGTCTTCAAAGAGGTTATTCGAGGGCGCTAAAGCTGTTACAGACTCCTGTTACAAACTTTGAATGTAACAGAGGAGTTGATACATTCGATACAACCGATACATTGAATGTAACAACCTCAAGACCGCATGGATAAAGGGCTAAGGTACTACTATTACATTTGTTACATTCTTTCTATTGAATAAAAAATATAGGTAGTATAGATATACACGCTATACGCCTACCCGCCTAACACGCCTGAAACGCGTACGCGGGGGAAAAAGCGGAGAATGTAACAAAAGACTTTTGAGAGGGATGAGGTAGGTATGAAAACAATTAGTGATTTTCTGAAAGCACTTAAGGAAGACGAAGACTTAGCGGGTATCGTCTTAGGATGCGAGCTTTTACACAGGGATTATAAACCGAAAAAACGGCGCTACGGCCGAAATCGTTGGAAGGGGCCAAGAACTAGAATAAGCATCGCTGCTGATAATTTTTGGGACAGTCTAGACGGGGCAAAACTCAGATTGGTTCTCGAAACAAAATATAACGTGAATGTAGGCGATACTCAATCAAGGGGAGCGCTGAAAGATGCGTTAATACTTTATCTCTCGGAGGTTGTTGGCGAATGAGGGAAAAGGATATTGAGTCATATCTTCGAGACGAAGTAAAAACTCTTGGGGGTAAAGCATATAAATTCGTTTCACCAGGTAATGCAGGAGTACCCGACAGAGTGGTTTGCCTTCCGGGTGGACAAGTCCTTTTTGTCGAGTTGAAAGCGCCGGGTAAAAAGCCAACGCCATTGCAAAACGCCGAGCAATCGAAGTTGAAAAAACTCGGGTGTCAAGTTTACACATTGGATTGCAAAGACGAGGTTAATGCATTCATCGCGAATTGTCGGTTGCTAATGCCGTGAAATTTAACCCGCATGCATTTCAGCGATATTGCATCAACCGGCTATTAGTTGATCCGGCCTTGGGCCTATTCCTTGATATGGGCCTTGGCAAAACAGCTATTACGCTAACAGCCATCAACGATTTAAAATACAATCGTTTTGCGATAAGCAAAGTGCTTGTTATAGCACCTAAAAAAGTGGCAGAGGCAACCTGGGCAAAGGAAGCCGAAAAGTGGGATCACCTGAACAAACTGAGAGTTATTTCAGCGCTAGGGACGCCAACCAAGAGGGTGAGAGCCTTAAATACACCGTCTGACATATACGTAATAAACCGCGAGAACGTCCCTTGGCTGGTTGACCATTACAGAAATGCGTGGCCGTTTGATATGGTTGTGGTTGATGAGTTTAGCAGCTTCAAGAATCACAAAGCTAAAAGGTTTAAGGCCCTGACGTGGGTACGGAAACACATCGAAAGGTTTGTCGGGTTAACTGGAACACCAGCGCCGAACGGACTGCTTGATCTTTGGGCGCAAGTGTATCTCCTGGATGAGGGCGCGAGGCTTGGGAAGAAGATCACACACTTTCGAGAGAGGTATTTTAACCCCGACCAAAGGGATAGGGACCATATTTTCAGCTACATGCCAAAGCCTGGTGCGGATGATGTTATCCGTAAACTTATTGGTGACATATGCGTGTCCATGAAAGCCGAGGATTACTTAGAACTTCCGGACTGCATATCAGTCACAGTGCCGGTGCAACTTGACCCGAAATCCAAAGCAGCCTACGACGAACTTGAAAAGAAAATGATTCTTGAGATTGGTGACGCAACGATCGATGCTGGTTCTGCTGCGGTACTGACAAACAAGTTGCTGCAGCTATGCAATGGGGCCGTGTATGACGCCGACCGGAAAATTATAGATATTCACCAATGCAAGATCGAGGCCTTCATGGAGTTGGTCGAGGGACTTAATGGGCAACCAGCCATGGTGTTTTATAGCTTTCAGCATGATCTCGTGAGGATCAAGAAAGCACTGGAAAGCACTCACTTGAGAGTACGAGAGTTAAAGACACCGCAAGATCAGGACGATTGGAACGCCAGGAAAATCGATATTCTTCTGGCCCATCCAGCCAGTGCAGCCTATGGCCTAAACCTTCAGCAGGGAGGAAACCATGTCATATGGTTTGGCCTGAACTGGTCCTTGGAGTTATACCAGCAGGCGAACAAAAGGTTACACAGGCAAGGGCAGACGGAGAAGGTTATCCTGCACCACTTAATTGTTTCAGGCGGTGTCGATGAGGATGTTATCGCGGCACTGCTAGATAAGAGCAGCACTCAAGACAGACTGATGGTCGCGCTGAAAGCAAGAATTGAGAAAGTGAGAGGGGAACGTTAAAGCCATGAGCACCAAGGGGGTGTTAGGAGGAGGATTTCAATGGGTGGTAAAAAAGCAGGCGCAGTCAATATCCAAGAGATAGCCTTGGCGGCCGCCGTTGAGGCCTTGAAAATCCAAAAGAACGAGGAACGAGAGAGGGCGAAGAAAAACCGGTTTCGCAATACCGAACTTTTGCTTAAAAACTATTTAAACCTAATAAAGCATTTTGAGCTTTCGCAAGATAAAGCTTCTGAAGGCCTTATTGAGGCATTTAGCATTGAAGATATAGACGACGAAGATGTTATCATACAAGCAATTAGGCGTAGCAGAATGAGAACCTTGGTTATGGTCATGCAGATAGAAGTATCACTAGTTGAGCTTCGGACAAAGATGATTGATAAGGGACAGCCTGAAAAGTACCTTGTCATTGAAAATCTATATCTGGATCCTGTTAAACAATCAATGCCGTGGATGGAAAGAGTTCGAATCATAGCTGCTGAAATCCACTGTAGTGAGAAGTCAGTAAGCAGGTGGAAAAACGACATGATTGAAGAGCTTAGTATTATGGTTTTTGGTGTAGATGGCTTGCGGTTAGCCCTTTAGCGGTTTTCTTTCGGGGCTTGACAACCAGTGTCCAATTGTTGTCCTTTACGTGTCAAATGCGCCGTGTTATGATTGTAGCATCGAATTTTGTCCGAATGAAAGCCGTCCGAATTGGGCGGCTTTTTCTATGCCAATAAGGTAATTGAAAGAGAGGTGAACCTAGTGGCGTTAACAGAAAAACAGAAGAGATTCGTAGATGAATACTTAGTGGATCTGAACGCCACTAGGGCCTATAAAGCAGCTTATTCCAGTTGTAGGAAAGATGAGGCAGCCAGCGTCAACGCAAGTAAGCTGCTAAGAAATGCTAAGGTTGACGCCTATGTACAGCAGCGCATGAAGCAAAGAGAGAAGCGAACAGAGATCACTGCCGACAAGGTGCTTCAGCGTTGGTGGGATATCGCTACGGCGGATCCGAATGAGATTGTCCACTTAAGGCGCGTCTGTTGTCGCCATTGCTTTGGTAAGGACCATCAATATCAATGGCGCGATAAGGAAGAATACGATCAGGCGGTGCAACTAGTAATCAAATTGGCCAAAGAGCAGGAAAAGGAACCAGTTACTCCGTCTGATGATGGCGGCTATGGATATGACCGGTTGCTGCGGCCGCACTCAAAATGCCCGTATTGCTGCGGAGAGGGGCGAGAGGAGTTACATGTTGAGGACACCCGCGATCTTAGTCCTAAAGCGAAGTTGTTGTATGCAGGTATTAAGCAAACGGCAACTGGGATAGAGATTAAAATGCAAGACCAGGGGAAAGCCTTAGAAAATGTAGCGCGGCACCTTGGCATGTTCAACGACACCCTCCACCTGACCGGAAAACTTGACGTAAGCAACCCTTTTGCAGGATTAACTACTGAGGAGCTTAAGAAGCTGATCGATAGTGGATAAGGGATTACTTAAACGTTTTGCAAAGATGGAACTGGCCAACCGCGAGTTTTTTTATTTCTGTCAGGCAATGGCTCCGGACTTCTACACTGAAGATCGGCAATACCTAAAAGACCTTTGCGAAACGCTACAAGACTTCTATGAGAGCCAGGATGATATTCAGATTATCAATCTTCCTCCAAGACACGGGAAAAGCCGTACAGCCTCCCTATTCACCCAATGGGTCTTTGGCAAGAATCAGCAGGAGAAAGTCATGACAGGATCTTATAACGAGACCCTGTCCACAACGTTCTCAAAGGCTGTAAGGGATAGCATAGGGACCGTTAAAGCTGATCTGGAACGGATTATTTACAGAGATGTCTTTCCCGGGGTCAGGATTAAAAAAGGTGACGGGGCCATGAACCTTTGGTCCTTAGAGGGTGGTTACAACAACTACCTTGCCACATCCCCTACGGGTACGGCTACAGGTTTTGGCGCTAGCCTGATGATCCTGGATGACCTTATCAAAAACGCAGATGAAGCTAACAACGAAGCCACCCTGGATAAGCACTGGACATGGTTCACGGACACTATGCTTTCCCGTCTTGAAGAAGGCGGCAAAATTATTATCATCATGACCAGATGGGCAACAGGTGATCTGGCAGGAAAGGCCTTTGAGCACTTCCAGCAGGAAAAGAAAAAGGTCCGGTTGATGACCATGAAAGCCTTGCAGGATGACGAGACCATGCTCTGTGATGCGATCTTATCCCGAGAATCCTATGAGATGAAAACCCGTGCCATGGGTGAGGATATTGCCAGTGCCAACTATCAGCAGATCCCGATCGACCTCAAGGGCAAGTTGTATAGCAGCTTCAAGACATACACGCAGCTGCCGGTTGATGCGAAAGGGGATCTACTGTTCGCCGGCATTTACGCTTATTGCGATAGCGCGGATGAGGGCGCTGACTACCTGTGCAACATCATATGGGGCGAATACCTCAAGGAAGCTTATGTGTTGGATATCATCTACACGAAGGAGCCCATGGAGATTACGGAGCCTGCAACTGCAAAGGCTCTTTATTATTTTAAAGTGAACCGCGCTCGGTTTGAGAGCAACAGCGGTGGTCGGTCCTTCGCCAGGAACATTAAGCGCATTCTGGAGCAGGATCTTAAGAGCAATTTAACCAATGTGAGTTGGTTTCACCAGAGCAAGAACAAAGTCGCGCGTATTGTGTCCAATGCTACCTGGGTTATGCAGCACATCTATTACCCGGTAAACTGGCGTGATCGCTGGCCGGACTATTACAAAGCAATGGCCGCTTACCAGAGAGAGGGCAAAAACATCCACGATGACGCGCCAGACGCAACGACAGGAGTTGCAGAATCGATGTACATGATAGGGGGGTAGGGAGGTGGGGTGGTTTCGCAACATGGTAATGAAAATGCTAAAAATACAACCAGCTCTAGAAAATAGGATTATCACGATCAGGGAGCCTCTGAGTTATCAAACCAACGTTCTGAGAAACAGGTTGCTATACCGTGGCGACCCCTCGGAGCTGGATCAGTTTTTTAAGCAGACCGCTTTAGATCCTGTCAGTCGCTCCCGCTTCTGGGCAGCGGTACCCACTGAGGGCTTAGGGATTCGCAAGATTCACTCCGGTCTCCCTGCTATGATTGCAGATCGGTTCGCCGACATCGTCATGGCAGACATGGACAACATTGAACTCCAGGCGCAGGAGCAAACAGACTTGTGGAATGAGATCAGTCAGGACAATGGCGCGGATAAGCTTATCGGGGAAGCCATCACAGATACCCTAGTGGCCGGGGACGGAGCTTTCAAGATCACGGTAGATACAGACGTCACTCAATACCCGCTCATAGAGTTCTTTGCGGGGGAGAGAGTGGACTACAAGCACAACCGAGGGCGCTTAAACGAGGTCATTTTCTACACGGATTATGCGGTTAGGGAAAAGGACTATCGTCTTGCTGAAACATATGGCAAAGGGTATATCCGGTACCAGCTTCTTGATGCGGCCGGAAAGGTAGTACAACTTACCACGCTGCCAGAAACAGCAGCGCTGCAGGACGTGACCTATACAGGCGATTTCGTCATGGCAGTACCGCTCATGTTCTTTAAATCCCCTAAGTGGTCAGGTCGGGGCAAAAGCGTATTTGATTCTAAGTCAGACAGCTTCGATGCTCTGGATGAGGTCATATCTCAATGGGTTGATGCTATCCGAGCCGGGCGGGTTCAAAAGTATATCCCGGAAGATCTGATCCCCAAGGATCCGCTCACAGGGGCATTCTTAAAACCGAACCCCTTCGATAATCAGTTTATCCGTATTGGCAGCGTGATGGCCGAAGATGCGAAAAACCAGATTAACACAGTCCAGCCCGTTATCCTGTACGAGGCTTTTGTTGCCAGCTATTCCAGCGCTTTAGATATGTGCCTTCAGGGGATCATGAGTCCGGCCACATTAGGCATCGACTTGAAGAAGCTGGACAACGCTGAAGCGCAGAGGGAAAAGGAAAAAGCCACACTCTACACTCGAGGGAAGATCGTTGAGACCCTGAATGAAGTGATCCCGCAACTAGTGGACACGGTCTTTAAGGTCTATGACACCATGAGCAGCCGGACTGCTGGGGAATACGAGGCCTCTGTCACCTTTGGCGAATATGCCAGCCCGAGCTTTGATACCGTAGTGGAGACAGTAGGCAAGGCAAAGACCTACGGTATCATGTCCACTGAACAGGCCGTTGAAAGCCTTTATGGTGATACCTGGACAGATGAACAGAAAGCGACGGAAGTTGCCCTGCTGAAAGCAGAATCAGGACTGATGATGAATGAGCCTGGCGTAAATACAGATATTCCTCCGGGAAGTGGTATCTGATGGATCCCTATGATATTTCTAGGATTTTTGTCCAAATGGAATATGACCTGATATCCTCCATGAAACGAAACTTAGCCCGGCATCTAGCTGAAGAGGCCAAAGAGGGCTTTGAGTGGGAGCAGTGGCAGCAACGCAAGATACAAGCCCTAGCAAGCTACAGGGCTAAAAATAAAAAGATCATCAATACGGCTGGCGAGATCATCGACCGAGAAACAGAAGCACTGCTCCAGGACTCATTTAGGAAGGGTGGAAAAAACGTCGATAGCGTTATCTCCCGACTTTGGAAAAGGATTCAACACTTATTTATCGCAGGAGGACTTACTAAACCGATTACGCAAGTGGATGCTACAGACGACAGTTTTTTTAGGCTTAATGAGAAACGAGTGAATGCGCTTATTAATGCCGTCACACAAGATCTCCAGAAAGGCCGTCATGCTATGTTGCGACAAGCCGATGACGTGTATCGACAGACTATTCTCAAGTCGCAGCTGTATCTCGATTCGGGAGCAGCTTCACTAGGCCAAGCAATCGACATGGCCACAAAGGACTTCCTAGACAGCGGCTTCAATTGCATCGTCTACAAAGATGGAAAACGAGTCAACATCGCTTCCTACGCTGAAATGGCACTCCGGACATCTTCACAGCGGGCCGTACTTACAGGTGAAGGGGCACGACGCGAAGAGTGGGGCGTTTCGTTAGTGGTCGTGTCCGCTCACGCAAATACGTGTGCTAAGTGCTTGCCGTGGCAAGGTAAAGTGTATATCGACGATGTCTATAGCGGTGGTAAGAAAGGCCAGGGGTCTTACCCGCTTTTAAGTGCTGCTATGCGCGGCGGGCTTTTCCACCCCCACTGCCGGCATAACACCGGCACATACTTTGAGGGCATCAGTTCTCTTCCGGAGCCTGTAGACGACGAGAAAGCTTTGGCCAACTACGAAGTTGAGCAGAAGCAGCGGTACATGGAGCGACATGTGAGGAAATATAAGCGGCATGAAGTAGGAGACGTGGACCCTAAAAATCAGGCGGCAGCATCGACTAAGGTTAGAGAGTGGCAGGGCAAGATCAGGGAGCACCTAACCGAGAATCCTCAACTCCGAAGAGATCCCAGGAGAGAGCAAATCAAAGGCGGCATAACGCCAAAACGGCGCAATGAAACGTTGAAAAAGGCTGTAAATAGCGATATACTTAATAACAAGGAGTGGTTAAAATCTTCATTTTCTACTCAAAAGAAATTTGACAAACACATTAAAGACCACTTGGGAGAATACAACAATATTACTCCCGATCAGTATTTGAATTTAGCTAGGAGTTTATTATCGGAACGCCTAAGTAAGGACGTTGAAGGTTTTGTGGATAAAGATGGATTTGTTTTTAAATACAAAAACAGTTCTAACGACTTTGTGATTGGCAGGCCTGACGGTAAAATATCAACTCTTTTTAAACCCGAAGAAGGAAAAGAATATTGGCTTAAACAAATAAAAAGATTCAAGGAGGTGTAGTCATGAAATGTCCGGTATGTGGCGAAGAAGTAGATTTCTTTGACATTTGTGATAATTGCGGATGGCACAATAGCGGGCCTGACGAAAAAGATGACGACCCCAAAGGTCCTAATAAGATAAGTTTAGGGGAAGCTAAAAAAACTTACACAAAAGGTGAAAAAATTAAGTGAAAGCACTTACTTGAAAAAGAGTAGGTGCTTTTCTTATGCCGCCATTTTGGTATTTTGGGCGTTAACTATAAAGACATCAACCGGCCACGACCGGGATAAAAAGTGAAGATGAAAGGATGGATTGATATGACAAAGGAACAACTTATTGCACTGGGATTGACGGAGGAACAGGCAACGAAGGCGGCTGCAGCTTCGCAAGAGGAGCTTAAGACTTATATCCCAAAACATCGTTTTGACGAAGTTAATGAGGAGAATAAGACGCTAAAAACGACTGTTAAGGATAACGCCACTCAACTGGAAACTCTCAAGACTGCAGCTGGTAGCAGCGAGGATCTGAAAAAGCAGATAGAAACCCTGCAAGGTGATAATAAGAAAAAGGATGAGGAGCACCAAACACAGCTTAAGGATTTGACTCTGACCAACGCCATTAAAATCGCTTTGGCGGGTAAAGTCCACGATGAGGACTTAGCTGCTGGCTTAGTTGATAAAACAAAGCTGGTCATTGACGGCGATAAAATCGTTGGCCTGGATGAACAGATTAAAGGCCTAGCAGAATCAAAGAAATTCCTCTTCAAGGAGGTACAGACAGAAACCCAAAAGCCTGGTTTCAAAATCGGGGCTGATGGGAAACAGATTCCAGCGGGTGGCAAACCCACATCGTTACTTGATGCGGTGACATCGCACTTTAGCACAAAATAAGAAGGGATGATGGACTATGGCAATCACACTAGCGGAGGCCCAAAAAAACGTACAGGACGCATTGCAAATGGGGGTTATCGACGAGTTCAGGAAATCGAGTTTTCTTCTTGATAACCTAACGTTTGATGATGCAGTGTCCCCGACCGGAGGCGGCGCAACCCTTACCTACGGGTATACCAGGCTGATCACCCAACCTACTGCAGCGTTTAGAGCGGTAAATTCAGAGTACACACCCCAAACCGTAACGAAGCAACGCTATACAACGGATTTGAAGGTTTTTGGTGGTAGCTTTGAAATTGATCGTATTATCGCAAACATGGGTGGGATTATCAGCGAAGTAACGCTGCAGATCCAACAAAAGACAAAAGCCGCGCAGGCCTTATTCAATGACACCGTGATCAACGGGGATAGCGCTGTGGATGCAAATGCTTTCGATGGGTTAGAGAAGGCACTGACAGGCTCTAGCACTGAGCTAATTCCTACTTCAGCCATTGACCTGTCTTCAGCAGCCGCGGTTGACACAAACTACAAAGTATTCCTGGATGAGCTTGACGAATTCCTCATGGGCCTTGATGGCAGTCCATCGTTTATTGCTGGTAACCTTAAGTTGATCGCTAAGCTGAGAGCCTGTGCTCGTCGATCCGGAGCATACACAACGACGAAAAATGATTTTGGCGGGCAAGTGGAAGCATATGACAACATACCTTTCCTTGACCTTGGTGCTAAGCCAGGTACTAACGACCCAGTTTCACCGATCCTAACCGGTGGCGATGCAGGGCTAACCTCTCTGTATGCCGTGCGCTTGGGCCTTGACGGTTTCCATGGTGTTAGCATGGCGGGGCAAAGTCCGGTCAACACCTGGCTACCTGATTTCACCACTGCTGGCGCGGTTAAGAAGGGCGAGGTTGAAATGGTTGCGGCTGTTGCCTTGAAAGCTACTAAGGCCGCCGGTGTAATGCGCAAGATCAAAGTATCGTAATTCAAAGAGGGGAGAGTAGGTATAAAAATGAATGAAAATGGCGTACTTGTTTTTAGTGCTGAGTATGATACCATTTCTGCCCATGTTAATGGAGTAGACATTATTGCGGCAATGGCTGCCCTTGCAGGAAAAATTGTAAGGATGAAAATTGAAATAATGCCCGAATGATAAATAGGGGGAGGAGGCTATCAGCCGATGGCAAGGATATATTCGCCCAATGAATCTCACAATTGTGATTACGGCGTTGATTTTTATAATGGAGCTGCTGCCGTTCCTGATGCCAACACAACAGCGGTCGCATGGTTTACTGCAAAGGGTTACACCGTAGTTCCAGCAGTGGACGTTCTATCGCCCTGGGACTATTTAAAGACTGAAGAACTCGTAACCTTTGCGCCTTATGTTGGGATTGCGCCAACCGGAATGACAAAAGCGGCTCTGGTTGCGGCTATCGAAGGTCAGTTAGAATTGATGAAGGTTGAAATAACTAGTTTTACTGCAATTGCTAATGTAAGCGCGGGCACTGTTGCAGCTCCAGTTTACGCCAATGCAACAGCGGTAAAGGCGGCATTACCTACTTCCGTGTTATGTGATGCTGGAACAGTGGCGGTTCCTGTCGAGGCTTGGGTAGACACGGATACATTCAACAAAGCTGCTGCAGGATCGTACACATTTACGGCAACGCTCGGAACATTGCCTGCCCCATACGCCAATACAGGGAGCTTTACGGCTACTATCGAAGTCGTGGTGGCAGCATAAAAGGAGGCTAATAGAATGCCAAAAAAAATATATGCGCCCAATAAAGAGTACACCGGTATTTCAGCCGGTGTACCTTTTGTTAATGGGGTTGGAGAGACATCCGATCCGCATCTTATTTCTTGGTTTAAGCGGAGTGGGTATGAGGTAGAGGAACCAGAGCCAGAACCAGAGCAGGAGCAAGAAGAGGGGCAAGATGAACCTCCCAAGCCTGAACCAGTACCTGAGCCCGCTCCTGTTCCTAAGAAGACCGCTAAGAAAACAGGTGATTAATTATGCCGTATGCCGATGCAGAGTACTACCAGGGTGATTATGGCGGCAGCGTTATCCCCACCACAGAGCTTACCCGACAATTGAGCAAAGCCTCTGATCAGATCGACAGCATGACTTATAACAGGATCGTTGCTGCAGGCTTTGAAGCCCTTACCCCATTTCAGCAGGGCAGGGTTAAAAAGGCTGTGTGCGCTCAGGCTGAGTACGTGTACCAATACGGGGCGTACCTAGATTCCCCGCTATCCGGGTATAGCGCAGGGAGCATTAGCTTAACATTCAACGTTATCGAGACAAACGGCGTAAAAACATCGAATGAAGTCGTAAACCTGCTTAAGCCGACAGGCCTTGCGGACAGGAGGCTATAACCGTGAAACTTCCATTCCCTAAGTGGATCTTAGTAACGCCGGTCAAAGTGTACCAGACAGAGCTTAATGAGGATGGAGAACCCGTAGAAACCCTTTTGTACGATGATTTGTGTCACTACGAGGAGAAGTCAAGGCAAACCCTGGATGCAGAACGTCGCCTTGTTACGTTGTCTGGAAAAGTGATTGTCGAGGGAGATATTAACCCAGACAAACTAATCGAGGGTTACGTACAGTTTGGAGAGATCAAACGGGGTATCTTTAGGGCCCAGCGTCCAAGGAACCCAGACGGCAGCGTATTTTCCACCGAATTGGATCTGGCGTAATGAGGGTTAGAGTCACAATGAATCAGCCAAGGCTTAACAGGCTGAGTGACGCACAGATCCAAGCCTTAATCATGACTGCAGACGCTGTGAAAACGGACGTTATGACTGGTGCCGTTGTGCCTAAGCAGACCGGTGAACTGGAAAGAAGCGCCCATATCGATGATTCCAAAGCTAGAACAGGCCGCGTCAAGCTGATCTATGACACGCCTTATGCCCGCCGGTTGTATTGGCATCCGGAGTTTAATTTCCGGTCTGATAAGAACGCTAACGCAAGGGGTAAATGGCTGGAACCATGGATAGATGGGAATAAGAAAGAGTTTGCTCGTAGAACGTTCCGGGAGTTGTACAGAAGGGTGACGGGGGGCGTATTGCGATGACCCTTGCAGAGGTACGAGATTGGCTGAAAACACAAATAAGCTGCCCGAATTGGTATATCGGGAAGATCGATGGGAAAAAGGAGCAGTGTATTGGCCTGTATAACACCACGGGCCGTGCTCCCAACATTGCCATTGGAGGTCTTGAAAATACCAGCTATGCAACTAAACCTATTTCCATCCTCGTTCACTGGGGCAAAAATGCGGATATAGCAGAGCAAAAGGCACAAGAGGTTTACAATTGTTTGTTCGGCCAGTCGGTCGTGATTGGAGGTAAGCGAGTAATAACCTTTGAATTGCGACAGCCGGAGCCAGTAAGTGTGGGCACCGATGATCAAAACGTTTACGAGTATGTAATTGAAATAGATATTTTTTATGAAAGGTAGGTAATGCCATATGTCAGGAACTGGCGTATTTCCTGTACACAATAATATTTTCAAGATCAACACGGCGGGAAGAACAACCCCGGGGACTCTCGTTGTAGTCAAAGACATGGAAACCTTTGAGCCAAGCATCGCGTCCAAGACAGAAGAATGGACACCTATGGATACAGCCGGGTGGGTTAGGCGGGCTGTAACCGGAAAGGGTTTGTCATTCAAGTTCAAAGGCAAGCGGAACTATGGTGATCCAGGTAACGACTACGTTGCGGAAACTCTCCTAGGTACAGGCCAAACCGTTGAGTCTCAACTTGAGTGGACTCTTCCTAATGGAGACAAGTTGCTTATGAACTGTGTTATTGATCTTAAGCAATCGGCAGGGGGTGATTCAACCAAGATTGATACACTGGATTTTGAGCTCTTGTCTGATGGGCTTCCTGTGTATACTCCGGCAACTTAAACATCGTTTACGTAATTAAAAAATAAAAAGGATGTGTAATTATGGCAAAGGTAATCAATATTACAGATAAACTAAGCTCGGAAAAACCAACTATTGTTATCAAGGGCAAAGAGTACCCCGTAAACGATGGTATGGGCACAGTCATGAAGTTTGAAGAGCTGGTAGTTACAAGCTCAATCGACAGCATGATCAAGGCTTTGGAACTCTCCTTAGGCAAGGAGGCTGTTGAGAAAATCGGGGCAAAGGAAATGTCTCTTGCAAATTTCAAAGTCCTTATGACGGCTATTTTAGCATGTATGCAAGGTATCGAGTATGAGGAAGCTGAGGCCCGATTTCCTCAGGGCTGATAGCAGCGCGGAAGTTTGGTATGACCTTAGAGAAGATTGGAGTTTGATTGAAGCAAGTCTAGCGAAGCAGTATGGCATTAGGATCAGGCAAGAAGTGGGGATGCCCTGGACAGAGTTTTCTACCCTGGTCGGGGGGTTGATGCCTGATACCCCCTTGGGAACTGTGGTAGGAATACGGGCAGAGAAGGACCAGGAGACTATTAAGGCGTTCAGCCCTGACCAGCGCAGAATACACAGAGATTGGCATACGAGGCAAGCCCTGAAGAAACTTGACGAACCTGACAAACTAGATAGAGAAATGGATAACCTGGGGGCTATGTTCAAGGCTATGTTTGGTGCTAAGGGGGTGAACGAATGTCAAGCGTAGGTACAATTGACCTCGACTTAGCGACAAACACCGGTCCCTTTCAGCGCCAATTGAATGGCATAGCAGGACAAGCCACAAACATGGTTGGCGGGGCATTTTTGAAGCTCGGGGGAATAATTGCTGCAGCATTTGCAGTAACCAAGATGGTTGAGTTTGGGAAGTCAGCAACCAAGTTAGCTTCTGATTTACAAGAAGTTCAAAACGTGGTGGATGTAACCTTTGGAAGTATGGCAAAACAAATCAACGATTTCTCCAAGACTGCAATCACCCAGTTTGGTCTATCGGAGCTCTCTGCAAAAAAATACACATCAACCATGGGGGCTATGCTGAAAAGTTCTGGAATCACAGGAGCAAAGCTCTTAGAAATGTCAACTACACTTACGGGGTTATCTGGAGATATAGCTTCATTCTACAACTTGAGTACAGAAGATGCTTTCTATAAACTGCAAGCAGGCATTAGTGGAGAGATAGAACCGCTAAGAAGGCTAGGGATCAACTTAACCCAAGCAAATGTAGAAGCGTGGGCATTGTCTAAAGGTTTACAAGTAAATATGGAAAAGTTAGATTTTGCCTCTCAATCTATGTTGCGCTATCAGTACATCCTTACTACTACTAAAGATGCCCAGGGAGATTTTGTACGAACGTCCGGCAGTTGGGCTAACCAAACACGTCTTTTGAGTGAACAGTGGAACATTATGAAGACTACCATGGGGCAAGGATTCATAAATGCTCTTACCCCGCTCCTCTCGGTAATCAACAAAATCATTGCTAGACTCCAAGTTGCTGCAGCTTACTTCAAAGCATTTACGGAAATGGTGTTTGGATCAGCCGGGGCCGTGGGCGCTGGTGCAGGAGCCGCTACTATAGGGGCTAGCGCTACGGATGCCCTTGGGAACTCTGCGGATAAAACTGCTGGTAAGGTCAAGAAAGCTGCTGCCGCAATTAAGGGTTCTCTTGGTACTTTCGATCAACTCAACGTTCTAGGTCAAAAGGCTGGAGGAGCAGATGATGACCCTGGTGACTTAGGTGCTGGTGCTGGCGGCGGAATAGGCAAAGGCGAACCGGGCGGGGATCCAGGCGTTGACACAGGTAAACTAGGGGCGATAAAGACCGCTCTGGATGGCATCAAGAACTCAGCCGGAGAAGTATATGGGTTTATGCAAAGAGCTTTTGGACCACCGCTTCAGTCTGCTCTAAATACCGTAACCCCTATGTTACAGAGTTGGAAAGCTGAGTTATTGGCGACATTCAATCAATTCTCTACTCTTGGCGCTCCTTTTAAAGCTTGGCTGGTGAATGATCTCGTGCCTTTAGTTCAACAGGCTATCGGTCTTGTAGGTAACGTAGTGGCTGGTGTTGGGGACTCTCTGTTGATGGTTTTTCGGTCTGTAAGGACTGCTGTGTTTCCGGTAGTTGAATGGTTTGTAACTAATGGACTCCCAATCATAACTCAATTTGGCTCTGGCACATTGGACGTGTTTCAAAATTTATTTGATACTACTAAGCACATATTTGATACTATTTGGAAAGACGCTATTGAACCTGGTCTTAAGCTACTATCAAAAATGATTGTAGATATACTAGATTCCATGAAAAAGTCGTGGGACAAGTACCATAAAGATATTTTTGATGGCTTGAATAAGGCCATAGACAACATAAGAGGTATTTTTGACAACCTCTGGAAAACCGTGCTGAAACCTATTATAGACAATATGTTAAAAGAGCTCGAATGGCTTTGGGACAAGCATTTAAAGGGTGTAGTCGATGCAGTTACTGATTTTGTAGGTAAGCTAATAACAGACGCGGAGGAGATATTTAATAAGTTCATCTCCCCTCTTATTAATTGGATTATAGATAAACTTGGTCCTGCATTTTCCAGTACTTGCACTCTTATCATGGACGTGTTTGGCACAGCCTTTGGAGTAGTAGCTGATATTGTAAAAGGAGCTATCAAAATCCTCGGAGGAATAATCGACTTCATAACAGGAGTTTTCACAGGCAATTGGAAAAAAGCTTGGGAAGGTATTAAGGAAATATTCAGCGGCGTATTTGATGGCATCCTTGGAGTACTCAAGGGAGTAATAAACCTTATTATTGACGCTATCAACTGGATGATTCGTGGACTTAACAATATACACATGGATCCTCCTGATTGGATGAAAGACTTAGGTGCTCAAAGCTTTGGAATAAGTATTCCGCAGATCCCTAAACTTGCTAATGGAGGCCTTGTAAGCCAGCCTACTCTAGCCATGGTTGGGGACAATCGCAACGCTAGCCGAGATCCGGAAGTCATTAGTCCTTTATCAAAATTGCAAGGTATGCTTGGTGGGAATAGCCCTGAAATGTTGGAGGTTCTAAAGCTAATACTCGCGGCCATACAGGGCCAAAGCATGTCGTTGAAAATAGGTGAATCTGAGTTTGCATGGTTGGTTGCTAGATGTGTTAACGATGAGCAAAGGAGAACAGGTCAGACACTAATACAAGTTTAAAGGTGGTGTAACAAATGCTATTGAAAATAAATGGTGTAGAGATAGCTGCATACCCAAAGGCAGAGGGATTTACTGTTACACCACTAGATTTGGATAATGCAGATTCAACCCAGAGGACAGCCGATGGAACTTTAAACAGGGACAGAATAACTGTTAAGCGCCAAATAGACATGACGTTTGGTGTTCTAACGTGGGCACAAATATCCTCGATATTACAGGCCATGAGCGGTGTGTATTTTGACTTCTATTACCCCGACCCCATGACCGGAGATTATATTACTAAAAAGTTCTATGTTGGTAACAGGCCCTCGCCATTTGCGGTAGAGAGCGGTGGGGTTATGCAGTGGAATGGACTTAAGATAACTCTAACTGAACAGTAAGGAGGGGCATGGTATGTATTCGGTATCTAACGATTTTAAGACCTATATAGCTATGCCCGACCGTACGTTTGAAACGAAGGCCCTTGTTGGTACCACGAGTTACGATAATACTAAAGTTGTGGAATTTGACATCGAGGATAGCGTTATAGCATCGGATGATTTCAGTATTGGCAATGTTATACCATCTAAATTGACCATAACGATAAAATCAACAGACTCGATAGCAACCAATGCTAAGATTTCGCCAGCAGTTAGATTAAACGGCGTGTCGGGATGGGCGGAATGGGTACCGCTTGGATCGTATTACATCGACTCGCGAACCTTCCAGAATGATGTCTGGAAATTCACTTGCTATGATAAATTAATTTTGGCACAACAGGCTTATGTATCTAGCTTGACATACCCTGCACACATGAGCGCTGTCATGAATGAGATAACTGGTCAGCTAGGGATTGTATTGGATCCTAGCGTAGTTATCAACGCCTCGTACATGATTCCTTACAAGGATGAGGACATAACAATTCGAGACATGATAAGCTATATTGCTTCAGCCCATGGCGCAAGTGCGAGAATGACCAAAGACGAGAAACTTACTTTTGTTAAATTTGTACCGGGTGCAGTGCATACTTCGGTCCTTGCTTCAGATTATTTTAAAGTAAGTCAAACGAACCCATTAAAAACTTACACTAAGATTTTACTTACCTATAATACTGACGGAGAGACGCTGACCTCTGGATCTGGTGATGATGACCACACCCTTAAATTATATAACCCGTTCATGAGCCAATCCATACTAGATAGCGTCCTTAGTGCCATCAATGGGTTCAACTACACACCATTTACGATGGATTGGAAAGGCCGTCCTGACCTAGAAATTGGAGATGGGTTAACGGTCACACAGCGGGATGGATCAACGTTCCCAACAACGATCCTTACTAGTAAGATGTCTTTTAAGGGTGGTCTAAAGGCCACAACTACGGCACCATCCTATGCAGCCCAGAGAAGCGAGTTTGATTACCAGGGTAGCTTGAGCAAACAGGTTGCAAGTGCAGTTAAGCTAGAAAAACCCTATTACGGCGTAACTATTGGCAGGGCTAATGGAATTGTAGTAGAAAAGTCAGACGGATCCGGAAAGCTTACTCTTAATAGCGATACCATAGAGATGTCCGATGAGGCAGGGTCTCCAATATTGAAACTTGATGGCGTAACTAGGAAGTTGTTATTATCTGCTGTGGTACAGATGCTAGCGGGATCTTCTATAGACTGGAATGCTGTTAACACCCCTTCGGCAGAGCAAGTTGGCGCAAAGGACATTGACTGGCATCCTGATATTGAAGATGTCAGTGATCTCGCAGGAAGGCTTACACATATTGACGGCTTAGGAATTTACACTGGCACATTAACAGCCCAGCAGATCCAGGCGATAGCTATTGAGACGCTCACAATATCTGGAGCCTTAAACTGTGGTAACACACTACAAATTGGGCCGCCCAATGAAGAGGGAACATGCCATATCAATACTGCTGCAGATGGAATAAGATTTCAGAGTCATAGAGGGGGTAGCTATACAAAGATTGAGGATGATGGGAGCGTAAGTTTTTACGCTGGCGATGTGTGCTACGCATGGATTAAGCCTGACGGTACAACAAATTTAACCTCAACTAGTGGAGGAGGTGGTTATAAGGTAGGAGATACTATCAAAGCATCTAACTTATCAGTCATACAACCAATAGTATGGACCGCTGATGCACTTTATCCTAAAAATGTAACCGTAGATACAGTCGGAAATGTATATACGTCAAGTAGCTCCGGGGTACGTAAATACAACTCTGATGGAGGTTTGATATGGGCCAAGACAGATGTTGTATTTGCGTACGATGTAGCCGTTGATGATTCCGGGAATGTGTATAGTGCTCACCAGAACAGTTCTGGAACTAAAACTGTGCGCAAGCTTAATTCTTCAGGAACAGAACTATGGTCTAAAACCGAGATAGGTTATGTTTACGGCATAGCCGTAGATTCTTCGGGAAACGTTTATGTGGCCTATAATTCAGGAGTACGTAAGTACAACTCTAGCGGAACTCTTATTTGGTCTAAAAATGATGTAGGTAATGCCTACAGTGTAGCTGTAGATTCTTCAGGAAACGTTTATGTGGCCTATCGTCAAGGAGCTGGTAAAACCGTACGTAAATTAGATTCTTCCGGAAACGAATTATGGTATAAAAATGATAGTGCTAATGGATATGATATAACCTTAGATTCTTCGGGAAATGTTTATGTAGCTTATGATGTTACCGCTATGTATGGATATCCTTCTGTACGTAAATTTAATTCTTCAGGAACAGAACTATGGTCTAAAAAGGAGATAGGTAATGCCTACGGTGTAGCTGTAGATTCTTCAGGAAACGTTTATGTGGCCTATGAGCCATTTGGCATTAGGAAGTTAGATTCTGCCGGAAACGATATATGGTATATACCAAGTAACGGAGTTAACGCTGTGGCAACTGGTTTACTAGGACATATATACACCGCTAATCCAAATAATACAAGTGGATTAATTAAGCTTAACGCAGATTTATCTTACACGATAAACTCGTAGATATACCATGAATTTAAAACTAAACTAAACATCGGCAGTAATTGCATTCAGCGATGAGTAAATAAAGCTGTAAAGGCTTATTTACTATGCAAAGAAAGGGGAGAGAGGCGATGCTATCAGCTATTTATCAAGGAGATACCTTTATCCTGCCGATTATTTTAACAAGCCCAACTGATGCACCTATAGACTTGACTGGGGCGACCATAGAATTCAGCTTTGGCAAGGCAGGAAATTATGTCACAGAAGTTTCGCACGGAGTGACAATTGCCCGCGATGAAACACAAGGCAAGATAACTATTACGATTGACGCGGAAACAATGGGCACTAAATACCCCGAGGGTAGATACAGCGTGTGGTTGAGGATAACGTATCCCGACGGAACGACGGAGACTGAATTTGGTCTTACTCAGGCTATTAACGGGGGTATGCCGCGTGAATAAGGTAATGGTTGTTCAACAGATATCAGGGGTAAATGTAACTCAGCAAGTCGTAAAAGTAGTCACCGTTGCCGAACAAGGTCCTCCAGGCCCACCTGGTCCTCCTAGTGTGAGTGGAGAGTATATAACGTATATTTCCAAGGTAGCAGGAGTTAATATCAGTGGTCACAGAGTTGTACGGGTATCGGGTAATGACACAGTTGATTATGCTGATAAGGACTCTCTATCAGACATAAATAAGGTAATTGGTGTCACATTAGGTGCGTCTGCTCAAAATGATCCAATAAATATTCAAACCAATGGAGAAATTGAAGATGTTAGTTTTAATTGGAATATTAATTTGCCAATATATCTTGGAAATAATGGATATTTAACTCAAGTTTTACCAACAACAGGTTTTTTACTTCAAGTGGCAATTCCAGTTAGTAATACTAAAATAAATGTTAGTATAAAACAGCCTATATTATTAGGTTAAAAAATTAAGAAATGAGGAATATAAAATGGCAAAATATCTATCACAAGTAAATGGTGCATTATCTGAGGTAGCCACCAATCAAACTTCTTCTGGTGCAGGAGATGCAAATAAAATTCCTTCTCTTGATAGCACAGGTAAATTAGATATGACAATGATGCCTGTAGGTCTTGGTGCTGAAACTGATTCAATAGTTGCAAGTGAAAATCTTGCTGCTGGAGATATGGTTAATTTTTGGAACAGTACGGGTATAAAAGTCAGAAAAGCAGACGCATCTTCAAATAAACCCGCTCACGGTTTTGTGTTGGCCGCAGTTACATCAGGAGAAAATGCTACAGTTTATCGAGTTTCGCAGTTAAATAACCAATTAACAGGTATGACCATTGGCGCAACTCAGTTCCTATCCACTACAGCCGGAGGTAGACAAGAAACATCCCCAACAGTTGCTGGTCAAATCATACAGATATTAGGAGTAGCAAAATCAGCTACTGAGTTGATATTTGCTCCTCAACCATCTATTACGTTAGCATAAGGGGCTGATTTTATGGCAAGCAAAAAACCCCTAGCGCTGTATAACGGGATCATTCAAGAACTCAAAACTACGGATATAATTGATAACGTTGATATTGCTGCAGTAAAATCGAGCGTAGATACAATTAATGCCACTAATCAAACTCAACCTCTAACGTTAAAACATGGCTATAACGCTATTATGACAGACAGGGACACCTTCATTAATAACCTTATACTCTACGGTCGCACCCTAGTTAATTTAGTTGGTAGAGATGGTAACTGCGAGGATATTAGTAAGTGGTTTCCTTGGCAATGTACCTTATCGCTAGATACCTCTGTGTATGCTACGGGTTATAGTTCTATTAAAGCCACTTCTTCTGTAGTAGGTGGCTTTAATATGACAACCATTAACAAAGTAACCATCGATAACACCAAACACCACTTAGTTATTGGAAAGGTAAAAACCGGAACAGTTGGTGGGGAAATGGTTGTCTACTTAGCAACCCCTGTAGGAGGTGCTATAAAATACGCTACAATACCTGCTAATACAAGTTTAACCACGGCTTATGTTAAGGTAACTCCTACTGAAATTGGGTCTAACACCTCTGTGGAACCACTTATCCAAGGTGTAGCAACCGCTATAGGTCAATATTTTAACGTAGATGCATTTTCAGTATACCAAATAGACCAAGCAACCTACAACCTCATTGATATAGACCCCGAGTACACAGGTGATAAATTAGCAGAGAAATATCCTTTTGGCGAAGGGTATCAAGTAGTCCAAGATCCTATGGTTACTGTTGCAGGGAAGAATTTGTTGCCACCTTTTTATTCTGAATATGAACAAGCTGCTCTTTCTCCTGCGTCATCAATTGTTACAATTTTAAGCCCCTATTCATTACAAATGGTTGTAACGGATGCTACTGCTGAGACGGCTAAACCCATTAATGTTGATTGCTTGCCAAATACACAATACACCATAACAAATCCAAGCAGTAACGGATATATTAGATGTCGGCAATTCTACTCATATGTAATGGGTGTTGTGCCAGCTACTCCTGATGTCACTATAGTAGTTGCCCCAGGACAGTCTTATACTTTTACAACTTCTTCTAACGCTCATATAATTCGTATCAATTTTACTAACTATTCTGGATTAGTGATTGAAACAGGAACCTTCACCTTCACCAATCCCATGCTCAATCTCGGATCAACAGCACTCCCCTTTGAAGTAGCTGATCCATCTTACAAATACTTCCCATGCAAATTAGGTGATGGCGAAACATTACAGGAGATTGATGGGGCAAGTGTATTGACAAGGAAGATCAAAGATGTTGTATTGGATGGAAGTTTGGCGTGGGTTTTTCATACCGTTTTCGGAGGAACAATGCACTCCATTTCTTACCCCATAGTCAGTATGCTGCCCACTACAAATAACGTAGCAATTAAATTTGATGGTAAGATTTTAAAATCAGGTACGGTAGGAACGGTAGATATAATTGATACAACATCTACTACAGGGACTTTGTATGTTGAAATAGAAGATACAGACTCAGGGTGGGGGCAAACGTTAACTCCCTCTGTAGCAGAAATGCAAGCTATGATGTATGGATGGAAGATGAACAATGGCACATTCGGAACTCCATATGATGGTATAGGAACTAAGACATGGACTGCTTGGAGTGCTACGAGCAATACTGGTTCCGTACCTGTTTGTCCTACAACTCCTTCAATAGATATCACAAATAAGGTTTACGATTATTACCAACTCCATTGTACTCTTGCTACACCAACGACTGAGATTGTTGTTCCTGAAGGATCATTAGGATTACATGAAGGTGCTAATCAAGTTGGGTTGAGTGAAGGGGTTATTGTTAGGGAAAGTGTAGTGCCCTCATGGTATTCCCCTTCTTCTCAGTGGTTAATTAATAATAAGGTTACTGGAACTACTGGCAATCTTCTCAAAAACAGAGTATCTAAAATAATTGCTGTTTATAAAAATGACGTATTAGATTTGACTTGGACGGTAAGAAGTGGAGATGGGTTAGCTAATGGCATTATAGATGCTTATAATACTACTGCTAACTACGACCCAACAGCATCCTACTCAGTAACCTATGAAGTCTTAGATAAATATCTTTACACTACAAATGCCTTAACTGCAACTGGAACTTATGACACCAATGATCATACAGTTTTAGGACATACCGTGGAGAAGGTTACTGATGTTGAGACTAGGGTTAGTGTTGTTGAGAGAAATTTTTCTAGGAAACAGCAAGGTCAGTGGATTACTCCTACGTTACTAAATGGTTGGACAGGCATAATAAAATACGTCAAAGATGATTTTGGATGGGTAAGTATTCAAACAGGATCTTTAGCTTCTGGCGTAACTACAGTTGGAACAATCATGTTTTCATTGCCAGTAGGTTTTAGACCTGCATTTAATTTAGCCCCAATAGTCTATGGTTATTTAGGGTCTGGAACTGTTGGGGTAAACACTGATGGAACTATAACTGTTGGTGTAAATATTAGTAATGTGTGGTTATTTTTAAATATAAGATTCAGAGCAGAACAGTAAAGGAGTGATAAATAATGATTAAAGTAATGAGAGTAGACCAAGATGGTTTATTTATAGAAGATGTTTTACTTGAAGATTTAGCGTATGAAATATCAGGGGATACTATTCAGGTTAATGACGAAATGCTTATTGTGGTAGCTGTTCCAGAAGGGATGTATCTACCTAAGTGGGATGGTGAATCATGGGTCGAAGGGATGTCTCAGGAAGAGATTGATGCTATTAGGAATGTTGTGGTGGAAAAGACAGAGGTAGAAGTTCTACGAGAAGAACAACGTTCAATGCAAGACGCATTAGATTTTTTATTAATGGGAGGAATGTAAAATGTCAATTAAACCAGCTATCGCAGATCCAACAGCGTATTTAGTTGGAAGAATTGAAACAGGAAATCTTGATTACGTAGCGGTAGTTACTAAGTATCCGCAGTACAAAGATGCAATTAATGCTAAATTAATTGCTGATGGATTTGGATATTTAATTGCACCGATTATCTAAATCAACTGGGCAAAGCAGGGACTAGAGATAGTCTTTTTTCTTTGCCCTTTTTACGGCACATTTTTTTACGGGTGGCGAAGAAAGGGGCGAAAGCCGGAAAGAGGTGTATTTATGAGTGAACAAGAGATTACAGATATTGCAGTATTAAAAGAACAAGTTACTTCACTAAAAGACAGAATATGTACACTCGAAAAAGATGTTCAATCTAAGTTTGATAGGCTCGAAGCGAAGTTGGATCTAGCACTAAAGGCGATCCAGTCAGGTCGGCCTACGTGGGCAGTGGCCTTACTGATCGCCGGGCTAATGACAGTCTGCACAGGGTTGATTGTTTATTTGGCCACACATTAAGGAGGAGTTACGTTGAAAGCAGTAATTAACTACGGCCACGGGCCCAAGGACATCGGCTATGATCCAGGTGCTATTGGGCCAACAGGATATCAGGAAGCCACGGAGACACGCGAGGTTGGAGTTAAGGTCGTCGAAAAACTAAAGGCTAATGGGTGGGATGTCCTTGCGATTCAGGACGGAGATTTGGAAGATATAACTGATCAATCGAACGATTTTAAACCAGACGCTTTTCTCTCTATTCACGCCGATTCCTTTACCGATCCTGGTGCTCACGGAACTACAACTTTTGCATTAGCACCCGGAGGGCTTGGAGAAAAGATTGCAAAGGAGATTCAAAAGGAGCTTGTTTCCGCAACGGGGCTCACGGATCGGGGAGTGAAGTTTGCTGAGTATTGGGTGCTTAGAAAGACAATCGGATACCCGGCCGTTCTAACAGAGATTGGCTTTATCTCCAATCCGGTGGAGGAAGCGTTAATGAAGCAGGATAGCTGGGACGATAAGGTGGCTAATGCGATATGCAAAGGGCTTAGCCGTGCAGTCGGAGTTGCTTACGTGGAAGGAGTTGCTGGTGTGGCAGATACTACGAAGAAAGTAATAGCTCCAGATGATATTTATCTAACAGTTCGCGTTCGCGAGAGCTTAGCTGACCAGGCTATAAAGGATATTAATAAATTGGGGTTTGCGGCCAAACGTCTTGAGTTGGCCTGATGTTGATAGGTTAAATCAGCAAAATGAAAGGGAGGAAAATTCTAGTGCAAAAGAAATGGTACGCATCAAAAACCATATGGTCCAACGCGGTCATGCTGGCCGGTGTGATCGTGCTTAATGCGACTGGACAGGACATCCTTACCGCAGAGGTTCAGGGAGCAATCCTAGTAGTCGTTAATGTGGTTCTCCGTGTTGTGACAAAAGAAGAGATCGTTTGGTAGTAACGTGATCACTTAGCCCTCACTTCGGTGGGGGCTTTTTTATTTTGTAAAGATCAAAATATATGTAAAACGATCGCTGCGCGCGATCGTGAAGCGGGATCCCGCGACCTCCCCGGAGCTTGTCCGGATCATCGGTTTCGGCCTGGTCCCTCAGGCCATCGTCAGGCGGGGTTAAACCACTTTGAAAGTAACTTCGTGCCCTGGATTTTCTTTGACCAGCAGAGCCTTCATATCAGTAACGGTCATATTGTTATCCAGCGCCGCCTGAATAACTTCGATCAGCTTTTTACCATCAAGATAAGCCCAAATCTTCTTCTTTTTCATTTCCTCAATCCTTTCTTCTGGTGCCGGGATTAGCCGCCCGGCTTCCGGCTTATTCATTAAAACTCTGTAACCTCGCCATTGATAATTATTTTTGGGATTTTTAAATATCCATCGTCATCCCAACAAGGTACCTCTACTTCATGCCCGAGTTCTCCTAGCACACTGGCACAGGTGGTTGCAATGCCATAATTAACCCGATTACGGTTAACGTCTTTTCTATTGGCGCAGTCATTAACTCTCATTGCCGATTCATGCAGCTTGACTTTCATTTTCTCATACAGCGTCATCGTATCGTCCTCCTCAAATGTACTAGTGTTATTACATATAATGTACCATAACACTAGTACGTAGTCAAGCGATTCTCACACTAGTGCTAGTGTATTTTTTGTGGTATGCTTATGTTGAGGTGGTAGTATGCCGACAGCAAGAACTAAGGCGAATAGAAAGTATAATGAAAAAGCTTATGATAGGGTAGCGCTTACCGTGCCAAAGGGAGACAAGGAAGTCATTAAAACCTTTGCTGAGAAGGAAGGCCAAAGCTTAAATGCTTTTATCAATGCGGCAATACGTGAAAAAATGAATAAAAAAGACGCCGGGGATTAAGCCGGCGCAGAGAAAAGGCCCTCAGCGTTGATTTGCTGAGGGCCTTAGTCCTTTGTTATTTAATGCTTTCAACCTTTAAGGTGTAACCAAAAACTTCTCCAACATCAGTCATAGTCCCTACTACAGTTACTTTCTGCTTTGTCGTAAATTTAGATACAGTAGATTTTTGTTCCTGGGTAATGTTGCACATAATATTGGTCATAGTAAAACTACCGTCCATAGGGGCAATAGAGAAATATTTTCCTCCGCTATCGATGTTTGATAGTTCGCCAGTCACTTCTACGTATTTACCCTTGTAGGTCTCGCTGGCATTTAATGCATTGGCCTTCAAGTCTTCAACAAGTTTATCTGCCGTTACAACCATCGGGTCTGCCTTTGGTTGTTTAGCAGCTGGGGCTTGAGACGAAGCAACCGGTGCCGAAGTAGTACTTGCTTTATCCTGGTCCCCCAGGGCTGAACCGATTCCTCCAAGGACTAGGATCACCAATATACCTGTTATGATTTTATGCTTTCCAAAAAAATTACGCTGGTCGGTACCACAGTGGACACATTTCTTTACGCCTTTTCCGATTTCCTTGCCGCACGCTTTACAGTTTACTAATGCCATTTTTATGCACTCCTTCAAATTTATTAAGCTCTTATGTCTTCAACGATTTAGTGGTTTTTCCTGCACTTCGACATTCTTAATGGTTATGCGACAAATACCAAGACCCCGGCATTACTGCCAGGGTCTTTTGCTCCGTTATACAACCTTAATAATCGTACCAAATATAATCCACCTTACTCCCGACTGCGCGAGCTATCCTTTGTGCTGTGGTCAGGTAAATATCCTTGCGATCATTTATAATCTTACTTATGTCGTTCTGCGGGATACCCGTTAATTGAGATAAGTCTTTTTGGGTTAATCCCTTTTTATGCATGATCACTTCTAACCGATTCACTCTCATCACCGATGTTAGGAATTCGGCAAGTAGGCGGTAATTCCTGCGAAAAAAGGGGTGTTAAAGGAAATATATGGGTACACATATAAATTGTGTCGTAAATAGATTATATTTAGCGTAAACAAGGTACTTGCTTGGATTTTTCTTATTACCTAATTCGACACGACCCCCGTAGTAAACTTATATGTAGCACCAAGGGATGACATAATGATCGGCAAAATAATAGCAAAGCTCCGCAGGGAGAAGAGGTGGACACAAAAAGATCTGGCTAAAGCTACAGGGCTCAGTAAGAGCCGCATAGCAGCTATCGAAGAGGGGAGCCATCCTGGGGTAAAGACAGTTGCCGTGATTGCAGCCGCACTAGGAGTTGAGGCAAGAGAATTATTTTGGGAGGAAGAATAATAAATTAGCCTTCGACAAATTACCCCTTGTCGATAAAAGGAACATGTGTTCTAATAATAGACATAATGTTCTTAAGGAGGCTATATTTTGGGAACGAAAGTAAAGGTAAATGAAGATCAATTCAAAAATGAATTTCTCGATGAGGCTAATGTACTGGTTGAGGTCAAGGTTAGTGACGATGAAGGGGAAACATGGTGTAGACGGAAGATAAGCATGGTCTCAGGCTTAGACGAATCTGGGCTGAACACGGGGGAGCTATTTCAATTCAATGGAGAGAAGTTTAGAGTTATACAGGGGGAAGATGGGTTGATAGTTGAGCCCCTAAAAAAGCCAGTTAGTAGTAAAAACTCGACGAAACAAAAGTAAAGCAAGGAAGTCCGCACAACCCCGCAAGAGTTCCGGACTTCCTTCATAAAAACACACTTCCGAAGAAGGGTTCTTATATTCTAATTATATCGAAAATTACCTTCTTTTGGCAAGTGGAATCTGAGGAGGACAAGTTAATGTCAGAGATGGAAAAACGGATCTTCATGGATGCCTATGGAAAAGCCTTAAGAGATATTAAATACAAAAGGCACACAGAAAGAGCTATTGAGTTAGGACGTAAGATTATGGAACTCCTCGGTCGCAACAGTTTAATCTTCTTAGAATATGAACGATCCGCAAGTTTGGCAGAAGGAATCTATTTAGAAAAAACGTTTCTACTCGGAATAGAAAGTGGCTTAGAGCAATCAGAGAAAGCTTTTTAATCTAAGACAAATAAAGAGAATAGTCTTCATTAAAATGAAACAGGCTAGTCTCTTTATTTGTCTCATAAATTTTGTTGGGTTTTTGTTGGGCATTTTGAATTTTTCGTGCCCAACAAAGGCAAAAGAAAAAAGGCCCGAAGGCCTTTGATATCAAGTGGTGCGGTCGAGAGGACTTGAACCTCCATGCCCTTGCGAGCACTAGAACCTGAATCTAGCGTATTGCATTTCGCAATATTTTATATAAACGCTTGTCCTTAGCGGTGTTTATCGCCACTTGATATATAGTTAAATTAATGAGTTTTAAGCAATGTTTAGGTATACCGAAACGATGTTATTAACTCTCTTGTGTTTTTGTTGGGCATTCTGTTGGGCATGGCGCATTGTATAGTTGCCTGATTTTGTCGTCTATTTCTATTTCTTTCTTGAGATCAAGGTGCTGGTAGATAGCTTTTAGAATCCGTATATCATGCCCCATATGCTTTGCCGCGTACTGATCCGGTATGTCGTGGTTATATAGCCAACTAGCGTGGTAGTGTCTCAGGTCGTGGAAACGTACCTTAGGCATTTTTTTGGTTACGACCATTTCTGCCCAGTAACTTGAATAGTTATCGGGCCGATTGTTCCAAATTCTTAGTACAGGTTTAACCTTAAATTTAACCATAGATTTATCATTAGGCTTGACTGTAGACTTAACCTTAACTTTTGGCTTAGCCTTAACCCTGGGCTTAATCTTAATCTCTACGATAGACTTGCTTTTTCTCAAATCCCTCAAGAGGTTCATTAGCTCCGTTGGAACAACTACCTCTCGAAAACCGTTATCGGATTTAGGGTCCTTGTCAGTGTAGCGTCCTTCGTCGGTAATGCACCTGCTTTCGTCTATTCGTATTAATTCCTTTTCCCAATTAACATCATCCCACTTGAGGGCGAATATTTCCCCTCTACGCAGACCACACCAGGCACTAAGGAGGACTATTGGTTCATCTTTTGTTCCTCTTACTGCGTTGTGTATTTGCTCAAATTCCTCCTCAGTGATTACATGGGGCTTGAATTCAATATCGGCCGGGGGGATGACATCCTTGCATGGATTTTTGTCTTTCAGAATTTCTCTGAGTATCTTGCTTAAAACAAACATTAGCTTTCTGACTGTCGAGGGTTTTAGAGTCTTTAGTTTTTCGGCCATGAACCTCCTGATGTGGATCTCATTCACCTGGCTCAGCTTCATATCCCCAAAATAGGGTTTATAGTGGGACTTTGCATAAATCTTATAGAGAACAACGGTAGAAGGAGACAATCTTCCTCTGTTCAATTCTATCCACTCATCCACCCATGCAGCCAGTCTTACCTTTCCGGTGTCGATAAACTTCTTGTCTTCAAGTTCTTGCTCTACTTTCCTGGCAGCCGCCTTACACTCTTTCTCTGAGGGTTTAGTGATGTACTTAAATAGTTGCTTTCCATTCGCATCCCGGCCAACAAATACGGTCGCTTGGAACGTCCCATTGGGGCGTTTTTTAATGCTCGCCAATTTACCTCACCTCCGAAATATAACGTATTGCCTTACCTAAAATGCTTACCTCCTTCAGATCCTTTTTGGTATATATCTGATCGGGATAGTTCGGATTTTCGGCCCTCAGGATTACCATCCCGTTGTTTTTGTAAACTCGTTTCAGGGTTGCGTCTTGCCCATCGATCAGGACAGCTGCAATTTCCCCATTCTCCACTTCTTGCTGTTTACGGATGAAAACTAAGGCTCCGTCAAAAATGTAAGCCCCGATCATGCTGTCACCCTTTACTCTTAGGCAAAAATCTACGTCCAGACTCTCAGGAACGTACTCAAACCCCTCGATATTTTCCTGCGCGAGAATAGGCATACCAGCAGCGATGAGCCCTACAATGGGAATCTTCTTCGAACTTTCCTTTGTTTCTGGGTATTTACTTTCTCCCTCGATACCCATCAACCAAGATGGCTTTATTCCGTACTTTCCAGCTATCGCCTGGACTGTTGGAATCTTAGGGGCCATGTCTCCAGTAGTGTACCTTGATATAGCAGATGGGCTGAGGTGTAAGTATTCCGCTAAGCTGTAAGTTGTATCGTTATTGTCCCTCATTGACTCCAGAAGCCTTTTCCCAAACAAATCTTTATTGAAATACGCGCTCATTAACATTTGTCCCCTTTACCTACTTCTTTAATTGTTATTATATTTCTAAACGTATAGAAATGCAATATGTATGTTAGCTAAAACGTAAATATTGTTGCGAAACTCATTGACATAACTCGACAGGATGTTATAATGAAATTGCTGAGAAACGCAATAGAAGGGGGGAGGGTCAGTAAAATGGCGAAACGCAGAAAATATCCAGAACTAAACTCTTTGAAAGGCAGGATAACAGAGCAAGGAACTTCTTATCGTAAGCTCGCTTCAGGAATAGGTATTGCGGTGAACACGTTATCTGACAAAATTAACGGGTTTTACGCCATGAGCATTCCAGAGGCTGAAGCAATTGCTGTATTCCTTGACATACCACCAAGAGAAATGGATAAATATTTTTTTCCGGATATGTTGCGAAACTCATCAAAGTCTGCTTGATTTGTGAAAAAGTTGGTTAACCAAAACCCCTCTTGCCCAGCACCTGGCGGTTAGCTCGGCAAGGGAGAGATTGCAACCGATTATTGAAGGGAGGTGGAAACAAAGATGGAAGTCGCAAAAGAAAAAACTGACTCTGAAACTCAAAGCCAGTTAGGGCATATTTCGACCGACGCGCTTGTGCAAGAGCTTTCACACCGTCAAGGTGTACAAGCGTTCATTACTGGTTTATACGCCGGGCACGAAGCTTCAATCAGGCGTAAATACAGCGCCGATAGAACGCCTGTGACCCTCCCTGATTCATCCGTTGTCTTAGTCGTTGAGAGACTTTAAATATGACGCATACAGGCTCTTAAAATCTTTAAACGCGTGACTGATACCGTGCCGGTGAAGTTGAGATTCCATGTAACTGAAAATGCGCTCCTTATCTTCGGTGTCTGGGAAATCCTTATCGCGAAGAATATCCTTTGCAAGATCACCTTTTATAGTATCCTTCCCTTCGTATTTTACAACCCACTCTTTGAAACCTGGCATGCCCATCATCCTCCTTTCTTAACGAATTTGATAACCCTTAGCAATTTATCTTTCGACGCGGACAAGGAAAAACCTGTAAATATTTCTCGGGAAAGGATATGAAGCTCAACATGAAAGTTACTGAACTAGCAACGGAGCTCACACTGAAAACTCTCCTAATTGAACTTACCCGCGACGGCGTAAGATACGCCCAGTTAAGCAAAGAGTTCTCAGAGAAAAACATGCAAAAAGCATCCGTTATGAACCACGATCAACTTAGTGCCGTATCAAATGTTTTAGCATCAATTCTCCCCTGTGTCTGCACAGCACAGGTCCAACAAGGCTTTAAGAACTTCGCGGCTACCGACGTTTTTCCTTATGGGCATATGGACGAAAACGATGTTGAGGGATTGCTGGCCGCCATCGATGCAGCGTGGAAGGAGGGAGGAAAAAAACCATGAAACTAATCGATCTTATTTCCACGCAACACGGAATACCAAAGGATGTCCTCATTGGCTACCATTGTGTAATGGGGTACACCAAAACGCCTCAAACTCACTGCGATGAAGGCGATAGCAATTGTGCGCAGTGCTGGGATCAGGAAGTAAAGTCTGAGGAAAATTGCGTTAAGCAATACTTTGATCCCCGCGGCCACGTCTACTTTGTCCGTGCCGGACTGGGAGAAAACAACTTTAAAACCTTCTGCCGCAAGCCAGACAAGGCTCCGGGTTATGGAGAGCACGGATACCGCAATACACCTTGGCGAACAACTCCAGAAGAGGCCCAGGAGGATCTCAACGCATTAGCCTTGCGGAAGAAGTGGAAGGAGGTCAAATAGATGTTGAGGGCAACCCTCGAAAGAACTACCGGCCCCTTAACCGACGACCAATTCATTGAAGTGATGGATCTAACAACCACGGACATATGCATCAACAACATCGCGTGGGGCAGAAGGACAAGCCTGGGCGAAGCGGCCCAGATCGCTGAGATTACTTTTCGGATGTTGCTACGGTGTAGGGTGGCGTGAAGGGGGAGGGAAGGGGATAGATGAGCTATGACTTTTATATTACACCGGAGGAGTACCAGATAGCGCAGCAAAACGGCGTGAGCGCTGCAACACTGGAAGTTCGTGTCCGGTCGTTGGCTTGGAAAAAGGAAAGGGCGATCAATACCCCGCCCCACAAAAAACATCGTTTAGGGGACTGGATCAAAGTCGCAGAAAAGAATGGAATTTGCTACCGCACACTTGTTTATCGGGCTAATCAATTAGGATGGGACCTTGAAAGAGCTGCCACTCAACCGCTTCAGAATCGGAAGGCCCAAGCTGAATGCGCCAGGGAAAAAAGCAGAGTATACCCAATCAAGTTTTTAGAGTTGGCGAAGCAAAACGGGATAAATTACGATACTTTTCGTCATCGCGTTAATGAAAGTGGCTGGACTATGGAGGACGCATCGACAAGGCCAACTATGACATGGAGAGAGATCGGACTGCAAAGCAAGGAGAAGAGGCAGGAGTCAGAAAGAAGACGCCCACAAAGATTTTCGCCCCTAAGCAGGAGTTTGTATATCCAGACTTGATCAATTCAAGGAGGTGAAAACAAAAATGCAGATTCTGAGCAAAGAAAAAGATCCGCCGGTGCTCGAACACCAAACGGATCGTAAAGGGGATATCCTCAATGCTAGTATACCACAAGGCGCTATGCCTGAAAACATTGCTAAGCGCAAGCCAATACCCATGGCTAAATTCCGACTCTACTTAGAAGCTGTGCTTATCCTTCTTAATGCAAGAGAAATTGTTCAATAGGATCAAAGCATAAAGCGATCGGGGAGGAGGCGATCTTGGTGAAACAATTGGAACCGAAATGTTTATGTGGGCGGCCTATGCTTTTTCCTGTAGGTAGATCTAAAACGAACTGTGTTACGACGGGATGCGGGATCAAGTGGGAGCAAGGCCCGGAGGGTTACTGGGCGCTAGGTTTAAACAGAATTTTGTTTATCCCTATTTTCACAGAGCCTGAGAAAAAGCTTGTTCGTAGCCGTTCTTACTTAAAGTACTTGAAGCATCACAGAAAGGTGGGACGACGATGCTGAAAAAACTTATCGAGGCAATACGTTCTCTACTTGAACCGGTTGCCCTGGACGACGAAGATATCGTAGTGGATTACAAGGATGGCCGCATGATGAACCAAAAGCCAGTATCTCCTATCATCATGAGGCCTTTCGGAATGAGATGGTGGACGAAGTGAAGAACTCACTAGGCGATCTAAATAACCATCTATTCGCCCAGCTAGAGCGTCTAGGGGAAGAAGATCTGAAAGGAGAAGCATTACAGGAGGAAATCGACCGGGCGAAGGCGATAAATCAAGTTGCTGTGCAAATTATTTCCAATGGAAAATTATTGCTTGATGCACTAAAGGCAAAGGATGAGTATCTTGGCGGTGACAGCAAGAGAATGCCTGCCATGTTACGCGAAGCATTTCTGCCAGCAGGAGAATAATTATGGCTCATAAATTTACGCAAGGAGAGGCCGAATTCTTAAGGACGCATGTCGAAGGTCGCGGAAACATTGAGTTGACGGAACTATTTAACACCAATTTGGGATTGGAGTTGTCTGTTAAGCAGATTAAGGCCTATAAGAAGAATCACGGCCTAAGCAGTGGTCGAGACGGCAGATTTCAGTCAGGACACGTACCGGCTAACAAAGGCAGGAAAGGCGTAGATGGATGGGCGCCGACTCAATTCAAAAAAGGTTGTAAACCGTGGAACTATCTACCTGTTGGTTCGGAGAGAGTTAATGGTGATGGCTATCTAGACATCAAGATCGAGGATCCGAACAAGTGGAAGGGGAAACATATTTTAATTTGGGAGAACGCTAACGGACCAGTACCAACAGGGCACGCGGTAATTTTTGGGGATAAGGATAACCGAAATTTCGAAGTTGATAATCTTATCCTCGTTTCTCGAAAGCAACTCGTAAGATTAAATCAGCACAATCTGATTCAAGATAATGCTGATCTGACCAAGGCAGGGATTATCATCGCTGATATCTGTAACAAAATTGGCGAGAGGAAAAGGGAGACCAGTAAGGATTGCACGCGATAGAGAGGAGGCAAGCTTTGAGGAAACATGGCAAGAACCCTACAAGGGCTCAAAAAGAACGGTTGGAAAAGCTAAAGCTTAATCCTGGGAACTGGCTAGTGGTGAAGGATATCCCGGGGTGTTTTGAAATTGTGCATCGTGTGAGCGAAAAGAGAAGAAAATTGGTGAAGGTCCCATGAACCAGGAAAACTACTGTGCTTTAGCCGTATCGATCCTTAAGGATTGTAATCCCGAAACCGCATTTGCGAAGTTAGAGCATGAACATCCTGCTTATGTAAAGACCGTGGTTCTTCCGGAAGATATCTCTTTGATGGAGAGCTACCGGAAAAGGGGATTAACTTATGCGCAAATAGGTAATATTTTTGGGCTGAGCATGGATGTAGTCTACAGCCGGATCAAGAGACGTAGGGCGAAGGAAAAGAAGACTTAATTTAATTTGAGGAGGACGAATAAATGTTTAATGTAGTTGTTGAAATTAAAGCACCTGAAATTGTAGAGGCCATCTGGGCCTTAATCGGATCACTAGCCAATACTAAAATTGGTGGCGCACCCGTTCAAACACCATCAAATATCCCAACTATCCAGCAGTCCCAACAAGTACTGCCTCAGTCGATACAACCACAACCGCAGCAATCGGTACCTGCGCAACAACAATTCCAACAACCGGCTCAAATGCAGCCGCAGCCACAAGCGCAACCGATGCCTCAGCAACCGGTACAACAACAGATGCAGCCGATGCAACAACCACTACCTGGACCCGTCCCAACCACATCCCAAACGTTCACTATGGATCAACTAGCAGTTGCTGCAACCGCTCTATCTGACGCGGGTAAAAGGCAAGAAGTTCTAAATCTTCTTACTGCCTTTGGTATTCAGATGCTGACGGCTCTTCCTCAGGAGCAGTATGGTAATTTTGCAACGCACTTGCGTTCTTTGGGGGCTAAGATCTAAATGGGTGAACATGCTTTACTCGGGCCAAGTGGTGCGCATAGGTGGCTAAACTGCACCCCGAGCGCCCGGCTGGAACAACAGTTCCCGGAAAGCACGAGTGACTATGCAGAAGAGGGAAGCCTGGCGCATGAAATTTGTGAGCTGAAACTTCGTAAACATTTTATTGATCCGATGGGGCCAAGAATATTCAAGAATAAATTAAAAAAGTTACAAGAGAACCGTTTATACCAAGATGAAATGCTTAGGCACACTGATACTTATTTAAACCATATTCAAGGACTTGTTCACGGGTATGCTTCGCCACCTTATATCACGGTCGAGAGAAAGCTCAGTTACAGCAAGTATGTTCCGGAGGGGTTTGGGACAGCGGACTGCATTATCATAGGCGGGAATGTCATGCATGTTATCGATTTCAAGTATGGTCAAGGCGTTCCGGTATCTGCGCATAAGAACCCACAAATGATGCTTTATGCAGTTGGAGCCATACTTGAATACTCAATGCTATATAACATCGAACAGATTGTTATGGTGATTATTCAGCCCCGGCTCAATTCAATTACGGAGTTTATTATGTCGGCAGATGACCTTTTGTACTGGGTAACTAATTCAGTTATGGGGTTAGCAGAACGGGCATGGAAGGGCGAAGGAGAGTATTTATCCGGAGAGCACTGTAAATTTTGTCGGGCAAATTCTCTCTGTAGAGCAAGGGCGGAGTTTAATACTTCGCTCGAAGAATACGGATACCGGAAACCACCATTGCTCACTAATGATGAAGTTGGCGAGATTCTAGAAAAGGCTCAGGACCTCGCCAAATGGGCTGCTGACATCGAAAAGTATGCGCTTGCAGAAATCCTAAAAGGGACAGAGATACCCGGATGGAAAGCAGTAGCTGGCAGGGGATCCCGGAAGTTTATCAACATTGACGAAGCATTCAAGCACCTAATTTCAAACGGATATGATGAGGCGTTGCTCTATAATCGAGAACCGCTAACTGCACCAAAAATCGAAGAAGTATTAGGAAAAGCGAAATACGATGAACTACTAACCGCACACGTTATCAAGTCACCCGGCAAACCGACACTCGCACCCGCAAGCGATACCCGTGAAGCGTTTCAGCAATATGACCTAAAAGAACTATTTAAAAGTGAAATACGGGGAAACGAAATAAGCCCCTTAATACCCCAATAAAAGGGGGGATTTTCCTTTGGCTAAATTAATCTGTAGTTGTGGTAGAGAAGCTACGAAAATATATACCGATCCGCAATTCGGTGGACAATCTGATGTGTGCTGCGACTGCTATGATATCGAAGAATGTCAAGACGAAGGTTATGGCAAAACAGGCGAGAGCTTTTCTAGAGAAGAGTGCGTAGAGATTCTAGAAATGGGCGGATGGAAAAGCCACTATTTATAAGACCGATTATATTCAAATATGAAATAGGGGGAAATGAAAGTGAGTAATCAACCAACTAACACGGTTACTGGACAAGTACGCCTAAGCTATGTACACACCCAAACACCTTATGCAAATAAACCGGGACAGGAACCGAAATACAGCGTTACCATTCTTATTCCCAAATCAGATCAACAAACAATGCAAAGCATTCAGGCTTGTATAAATGCAGCATCACAACGTGGGCTTAATAGTATTTGGAATGGTGTTCGTCCTGCGCAAATGATAGGTCCTGTGTGGGATGGGGACGGACCTCGTAAAAATGGAGAGCCATTTTCAGCTGAATGCCGTGGACATTGGGTGGTAACCGCGTCATCAAAAACTAAGCAGCAAATCGTCGATGCTAATATGCTCCCCATACTCGACGCTACTGAGGTATATTCAGGGATGTATGCTCGCGTTGCAATTAACTTCTTCCCTTATTTCAATAGTGGGAATAAAGGAGTTGGCTGCGGTCTTGGACCTATTCAAAAACTCGCAGACGGTGAGCCCTTGGGTAACCAAATGACAGCAGAGTCAGCCTTTGGTGGAGGAGCAGGGGGATATACTCCCCCCGTGCAGCAATACCAACAACCGGTGCAGCAATACGCCCCACAGCCGAATTACCAGCAGCCTGGGCAACCGGCATATCCTCAACAGACAG